>Ga0194137_10000729_pt1 | contig 21022 bp, 21 predicted proteins | sample TARM_MetaG_T3_14_FD_134025 | JGI IMG/M metagenome (GOLD analysis project Ga0194137, IMG submission 134025) | Freshwater microbial communities from Pennsylvania, USA, analyzing microbe dynamics in response to fracking - TARM_MetaG_T3_14 (version 2) | ecosystem: Environmental > Aquatic >... | reverse complement strand
GGTATTAGGCGCAGCCATTAAAGCCCAAAGAACATTGATAGTTGGACACTATAAACTTGGGAATGTACTTCAGGATGCGAAAGATTATCAAGGCATAAGAACCCTAGTGGATATTGGATTAGAACCATTAATTAATCATAAAAGTTATTTAGTGCATGAAGGCTATTTTAAAGACTTAAGAGTACATAGAAAACATCATACCCACAAATATGATTATGGGTCAGTGTTAACCATTGGAGGCGCGAAAGGCATGATGGGGGCGCCTTATCTTGCTAGTTTGTCCGCATTAAAGATGGGCACAGGACTTTCCTTTACTATGCATCATAAAAAAGACTATCAAGAGCGTTTTAAATTACATCCTGAGATTATGGCATTTCCCTATGAAACACTTGACGATTTAAAAGCGATACTGCCTAAACAAAAAGCCATTGTATTTGGGCCAGGTCTTGGCAGACATAACGATACAAATGATACCATCTTAAAAGCCTTATTAGAAACAACCCATCCTATTATTATTGATGCTGATGGACTTTTCTATTTGAAGCCTTACTTAAATCAATCACCAAAAAAACCCATTATTTTAACCCCACATGTTGGAGAGATGGCAAGATTGTTTGAAGTCCATAAAGAAAAAGTACAAGATGACCCGCTTTATTATATAAAGAAACTAACGGCTAAGGGTTATACGGTTTTGTTAAAAGGGCCAACCAGTATCTTAGCCTCAAAAAACAAGATTTTACTGAGTGCTTTTGGGACACCAGTTCTTGCAACGGCTGGAAGTGGTGATGTCTTAAGTGGGATGATTGCAGCGCTTATTGCTAAAGGGTTTGACCCATTTGAAGCCTTAAATTTTGCGGTCTATATTCATTCTCAAGCAGGCTACTCTGCAGGGCTAAAACTCGGGGTTGAAAGTGTCTTAGCTTCTGATATTATTCATCACATCGGGGCTGTACTAGAACGATTCCGTAAAATATAAATAATTTATCGATTACATAGAACCCTAAATTGCCAGTAAATCTGGCTTTTTTCATGCTATAACCCGAGTTTTGTAGTTGGCTATTGAAAACCGTAGAGTTCACAACATAATACAACAGAACGGACAACCATCTAGATCTTTATTCGAAGGGATTTAGATGGTTTTTGTGTGGTTCAAATATAAAACTTATAATAGTATAAATATTTGTTGTATTAAGTTGTACTAATGTAGTATAATAGTGTTAGGGTGGTGAGCGTATGTTTATTAAAAAAATCAAAGTTCCGAATGCAGAAGATTACAATGTTTATTTAGTTGAAGGCTATCGTGGTATGGATGGTAAGGTAAAGCATCGAACGCTAAAAAGTTTTGGGCGTTTGAGTGAGCTCGTTCAAATTGATCCTCATGTCATTGAGAATTTAGAAAAACAAGCCAAGGAATTAACATTAAAAAGAGAGCAAAACCAACAAGATTTTCTTTTTCTTGATTTTTCTGAAAGACATGATGGCAGTCAAAAACCTCTCAACTATGGCTATGTTTTCTTAGAACGTCTCTACAATCGTATAGGGCTATCGCGTTTTATGCAAGCTTATCAGTCTCATGTAAAATGTCAGTATGACTTAGATGATATCTTAAAACTACTTGTCTTCTCACGTTGTCTAAATCCAGGGAGTAAGAAAAAAGCCTATGAAGGAAAAGGGAACTATTTCTTTGAATTTAGTGATTTCAAGTTAGACGATATCTATAAGTCACTTGATTATTTAGCTGAAGTTAAAGATGACTTAACCCTAGCGATGCACGAAGGGATTAGTGAGGTATACGAAAGAGACTGTACGCTTGTCTTTTATGATGTGACGAACTATTACTTTGAATCAGAAGCGATGCATGGGTTAAGACAACGTGGTGTCTCTAAAGAAAAAAAGAAAACAGGGATTATTCAAATTGGACTCTTTATTGATAGAAACGGTATCCCAATCACTTATGAACTCTTCCCAGGACACACCAATGACCTTTCTACGATGAGACCCATCTTAGAGAAAATCAAGAAACAATACAAGTTAGGAAAAATTACCATTATCGCCGATAAAGGCAATAATAGCGGTAAGAACTTAGACTATATCGACAAACAAAAAGACCATTACATCATCAGTCAAAAGATAAGACAAAGAGGGAATCAGTTAGCCGACATTGTCTTAGACCAAGATGATTACATCACAAACAGTACAGGGACATTCAAGTATAAGACTGTCGCAAGAGAACGTGAGATTAAAGAAAATGGAAAAGTCGTCTCAACGATCAAAGAACATTTACTATGTTTTTGGAGTTTAAAAGAGGAGCGTTATCAACACGGTAAGCGCGGATTACTCGACGAAAAAATCGATAAATTTATGAATGACCCAAGCCTTTTAAACGCCTCAAACACATTTGGAGTTAAGAAATACTTTAAGAAAACCACCTATGATAAAACAACCGGTGAAGTCGTCAAAACGAAGAATCGTTATGAGTTTGATCAAGCTAAGTATGAGCGTGACATAGCACTCGATGGGTATTACGCGATAGTGACCAATGATTTAGCCCTTACACCTTTTGAAATCATTGATCACTATAGACAACTCTCAGTGATTGAAGATTCCTTTAGAGTCACAAAAACAGACTTAGAAGGAAGACCAGTCTATGTTTGGACAGATAACCATATCAAAGGCCACTTCCTTACGTGTTTTATCGCTTTAACACTTTACAGATTACTACAGTTAGAAACCAATAACGAGTACTCTGTGAATCGACTTAAAGAAGCGTTAAATAGTGCAAGTGCCGTTTCGTTAGATCAAGGAATCTACCTTCTTCATGATACGCATGATATTATTAAAAATTTATGTTTAGTCAATCGAATTGATTTAGGCTTTAAGAAGGTTAAAATAGAATACCTTAAGAATCAGTTAGACAAACTTAAGACCGCTTAATACAACAAGTAAAAACAACTAAAAAGAGACTACAATCCACTAATATAGCGGATTTAGTCTCTTTTACACTTTTCGAACTATAAAACTCGGGTGATATTATTCATCACATCGGGGCTGTACTAGAACGATTCCGTAAAATATAAATAATTTATCGATTACATAGAACCCTAAATTGCCAGTAAATCTGGCTTTTTTCATGCTATAATAAAGATTGCGAGGTGAAGAAAATGAAATTAATTAGTTGGAACGTGAACGGCTTAAGAGCCGCTATGAAAAAAGGATTTGACACATTTTTTAAAGAAGAAGATGCGGATATTTTCGCTATTCAAGAGACAAAAATGAAAGAAAAACAAAAGACTTTTTCGTTTGATGGGTATTATGAATACTGGAATGAAGCGGATAAGGCTGGGTATTCTGGTACATTAATTTACACAAAGAAAAAACCCCTTCAGGTCATATACGGCATTGATGGTGCTGGGTATAATGATGAAGGCCGTATTATTGCATTGGAATTTGAGGATTTTTATTTTGTGAATGTTTATGTCCCTAATAGTAAACGTGAACTATTAAGACTCGATTACCGAATGGATTTTGAAGATCGTTTTCGTGATTACTTAACACGACTAGATCAGGAAAAACCTGTCATTTTATGTGGGGATTTAAATGTAGCCCATCAGGAAATGGATCTAAAAAACCCTAAAAATAACACTAAAAATCCTGGGTTTACGGTAGAAGAAAGAGATAAATTCTCACAATTAATTAAACAAGGGTTTACTGATGTATTTAGAACCCTTTACCCAGAAAAAATTCAATACACTTGGTGGAGCTACATGTTTAATGCAAGAAAAAATAATGCAGGCTGGAGAATTGATTATTTTGTGGTTAGTAATCGCTATATGGACAATATTGATGATATAGAACTGCGTAATGATATTTATGGGAGTGATCACTGTCCTGTAATCCTTAAATTAAAATAATTCGTATTGCTTATTAATTGTACACAATCGAATTTGTTGTTATAATAATTACAAATAAATTAGGGGTGAATTATAATGAAAAAAATAGCGCTATTTGCATTAACAATGATTGCTGTATTTACACTTGCAGCATGTGGAAGAGATAATGATGTTTTACGAGTCGGTATGGATTTAAGCTATCCACCATTTGAAACACAAGAAGACGGTGAAGCTGTTGGAATTAGTGTTGATGTTGCTGAGTTACTGGGTGAGTATTTAGACAGAGAAGTTGAAATTGTCAATACAAGTTTCCGCTCATTAATCCCATCACTTAACTCGGGAGAAATTGATATAATTATTGCATCAATGAGTATTACAGAAGACCGATTACAATCGGTTGATTTTACAGATCCATACTTTTACTTTAAAATTATTAGTTTAGTGAATCAAGATTTTGCAACCATGCATGATATTGATGAAGACACTACTACAGAAGAACTTCTTGCAATTGAAGAGGCACAGTATGTAGGGATTGCCTCACAAGTCAGTGCACAAATTCCAAGAGATCTTGGAAAAGATGTGTTTGAAGCAACCGATTTAAACTCTGCCGTTACAGAAATTACACAAGGGACAGCGGACATCTTATTGATGAGTTCTTTTCCTGTAACAAATGGGCACCGTGCGAATCCTAATTCAACAGTTGTCGTATGGGATCCGTTCCAATCAAGTCCAATAGGCATGGCAGTGGCTAAAGGGAATGATGAATTATTAGAACAAGCGAATGCATTTATTGACAGTATGGATGAACCAGGTGGCGCTTATGAAGTGTTAAAAGAGAAATGGGACCCAGAAATAGAAAGTCTACTAGAACGTTACGACTTGGATTTCTTTATTAATGAATAAACGATTATCCTATTTAACATCCATATTACTGTTTATCGCGTTTGCAGTTTTTATTGCATTAAGACAAACCAATCCTTTAAATTTTGAAAGTGTTAGAACGTATGAATCACTAATATTTAAAGGCTTTATAAACACCATACTAATATCGTTTATTGCTTTATTTGGAAGCGTAATTTTAGGGTTTTTTGTTTATATTTTACAAGCCAGTAAAGTGCGGTTTTTTAAAGCATTTATTGATGTTTTTACAGAAATAATTTACGGAACGCCTTTACTGGTAATGATTATTGTAATGGCATTCTTAATAGGGCCAGCATTTAATACGTATAATCGTATTGTAATGGGGACATTAGGGCTTATTATTTATATGACACCGTATATGAGTAATATCTTTAAATCAGCGTTTTCTAGTATTTCAGAAGAACAATATATGGCGATGGATTTGTTCGGATTTACATCCTTTCAACGTTACCGTTATATTATTATTCCCCAAGTCATTAGAATATTAATGCCGCCGTTAATGAATAATTTTTCATTGATCATAAAAGGGAGTGCACTACTGAATTATCTTAGTTTTACAGAACTCTTTTATTCGATTAATATCATGCAAACAAGAACGTTTGCCTATTCTGAGGGGTATTTATTGATGTGGGCACTATACATTATCATTACGATTCCATTATCACAATTTACAAGGTTCTTTGAAAGGAGATGGGGATTAAAATGAAATTAGAAATTTCCAACCTTTCACATACCTATGATGTTGAAGTGTTAAAACCCTTTGATTTAGAGATTGATGGTTATCATTCTGTTGCATTAATTGGGGTGAGTGGATCAGGGAAGTCAACCTTATTAAGAATCATGAGCGGGTTAGAACAACCAACCAGTGGAGAAGTGGTTATTAATGATCTTTCTGTTAAAGATCCTGTGTATAAAAAAACAGTAGGGTTTGTTTTCCAATCCCATAATCTATTTCCTCATCTAAGTTTAGTAGAAAACATCAGCTTAGTACTAGAAAAAACACGTAAAGTTCCTAAAGAGAAAGCACATGAGATTGCGATAGAAAACCTAACAAAGTTACAACTTGCTGATCAAGTTAATAAACTTCCTAAGAATGTATCAGGCGGGCAAGCTCAAAGAGCATCGATTGCAAGAGCGTTATCGACCAATCCAGATGTAATCTTCTTAGATGAACCAACCTCTAGCCTAGACCCGATTTTAACGCATGAAGTATTATCGAGTATCGAACGATTAAAAGGCTCAGGTAAAGACTTTGTGTTTGTAACGCATGTTATGAGTTTTGTGAAAGATTTTGCAGATTATGTCATTTTCATGGATGAGGGCAGCATTATCGAACAAGGTGAACCAGACATTTTAGACAATCCTAAAACACAATCTTTAAAAGATTTTATGGCGAAAGTTAGATAATAGTTAAAGCAGATGCTAGTCGACCATCTTAACTGATGGTTACTAGCATTTTTTTTAGGCAATATCTGTTGACAAGCATTAAAAGTTGTAATACACTATATGTGAACTAATCTTCAGGGCAGGGTGTAATTCCCGACCGGCGGTATAGTCCGCGAGCGCAAGCTGAGTAGGTGAAACTCCTACACCGACAGTAGAGTCTGGATGGAAGAAGATGTTTTGTCTTTTTTACATGCCTAACGGAGATCTGTTCGTTAGATTTTTTTATGTTTAGGAGGCATATATTATGGTCGATAAAAATGATTCGTCGTACCAAACTAAAAAAATCACAACGATCGGAATCTTAGGTGCATTAGGAGCTGTATTAATGGTATTTGCACAAATACCGTACCCACCAGTTCCATTCCTAAAAATTGAATTTTCGGATGTTGTGGTATTGATTGCATTCATGTTATATGGATGGAAAAGCGCAGTGTTTGTGGGGCTTTTAAAAGCTGCTGTAAACGCGATGGTAATGGGACCTGTTGGCCCTATTGCAATCGGACAAATTAGTGCATTTGTCGCAAGTATGAGTTATGTCGGTGGGATGTACCTCGCGTTAAGGTTAAGTTTATTGAGTAAAAAACTGATTGCGAGTTTAATGACAGTTGCGATTGTTGTAGTCGTCATGGTCATTATTAATTACTTCTTTGTCACCCCTATCTATTTTGGGGAATGGACATATCTTGGTGTTAAAGATTGGCTTGGACCCTCATCATTTGGGTTGAGCGGAGAATATGGCTATTTAGCCACGATTATTGTTGTGTATACACCGTTTAATTTAATTAAAGGTGCAGCGGTATTATCGGTATTCTTTATCATTTACAAAGCCATTAAAACCTATTTAGATATTGAAACAGCCTATGAATAATCAGTCGGTCTTCGGACCGACTTTTTTTATGATTTGACTTGCACTTATATAATATTTGTATTACAATTAACCTGTATTACTGAATAAGGATTCATTTTATGAACTTATATTCAGAAAGGTGGACAATATATGAATGATTTTAAAGTAGGACAAAGTGTTTCAATCACTAGAAAATTTACTGAAAGTGATGTAGAAGCTTTTGCGGCGATCAGTCATGACGATAATCCGTTGCATTTAGATGCAGATTTTGCAAAAGATTCAATTTTTAAAGCACGGGTTGTTAATGGTGCATTGGTGAATAGTTTGTTTTCTTCTTTATTAGGAACCAAACTACCTGGTGAGGGAACGATTTATTGTAAACAAGATACCACGTTTTTAGCACCGGTTTACATAAACGATTCTATTACTGCAACTGTGACTATTAAGCGTCTTGAGGCAAAAAAAGACCGGATTATTTTAACGACGCAAGCATTTAATCACCATGGGAAAATGGTTATTGATGGTGAAGCCATGATACTTTATAAGAAGAAGGTGTAATGATTAAAGAATGGATGAATGAAGAAACATTACGTTTCACAAAATTAATGGAAGAATTTACTTTAAAAGAAGTTGCGCCGCTTGCAAAAGAAGTGGATGAACTCGAGCGTTTTCCAAAAGAAACCGTTGAAAAGATGCAAAAGTACCATATGATGGGCATTCCATTTGAAAGCAAATACGGAGGGTGTGATGCAGGCTATGTCGCTTATGCACAAGCTGTATTAACTTTATCGAAAGCATGTGCAACGACTGGTGTTATTTTAAGTGCGCATACCTCACTTTGTGCAGGACCGATCGCAACATTTGGAACAGAAGCCCAAAAAGAAAAATACTTAACCCCATTATGTCGTGGCGATAAGCTTGGTGCATTTGGACTTACAGAACCAGATGCTGGGACCGATGCAGGCTCACAAAAAACGGTTGCGATTGAAAAAGATGATCACTATGAGATTACAGGATCTAAAATCTTTATAACCAACGCCTTAGAAGCCGATATTTATGTCATCACAGCTATGACAGATAAATCATTAAAAACCCGTGGTATTTCAACCTTTATTCTTGAAAAAGGGATGCCAGGATTTAGCTTTGGTAAGAAAGAGAAAAAACTAGGGATTCGCGGCAGTGCCACAAGAGAATTAATCTTTAACAAAGTAAAGGTACCAAAAGAGAATTTACTAGGGAAAGTAAATCAAGGCTTTAAAATTGCGCTAACAACACTTGATGCTGGTCGCATTGGAATTGCAGCCCAAGCAACAGGGATTGCAGAAGGCGCGATTGAAGCAGCCATTAAATATACAAAAGAAAGAAAACAATTTAATCGAGCCATTAAAGATTTTCAAAATACGCAATTTGTATTAGCCGAATTAGAAACTAAAAAAGAAGCCGCAAAACATTTAGTGTTTGAAGCCGCAAAATTAAAAGATGCAGGAAAACCGTATAGCAAAGAAGCAGCAATGGCAAAACTATTTGCTGCAAATGTTGCTATGGAAGTCACCACTAAAGCCTTACAACTATTTGGTGGATACGGGTATACAAGAGAATATGATATAGAGCGTATGATGCGTGATGCAAAAATCACAGAAATTTATGAAGGAACTAATGAAGCTCAAAAAATGGTCATTAGTGCTCATATGTTAAGGAGTTGAGTGAAATGAATATTATTGTATTAGTAAAACAAGTCCCGGATACGACTGAAATTCATGTAGATAAAGAAACCGGAACCCTCAAACGCGCAGGGGTCCCAACCATCATTAATCCAGATGATCAAGCTGGGTTAGAAGTTGCATTAACATTAAAAGAAACAATAGGGGCTAAAGTTACTGTTCTTACAATGGGACCAGGACAAGCCAAAAGTATGTTACATGAATGCTTAGCAACTGGTGCAGATGAGGCGTATTTAATTAGTGATAGACAATTTGCAGGCAGTGATACATGGGCAACATCTAAAATATTATCAGAAGCCATTAAAACCCTCGACTATGATTTAATTATTGCAGGAAGACAAGCCATAGATGGTGATACTGCCCAAGTTGGACCACAAGTCGCAGAGTTTTTAAAAATCCCTCAAGTCACTTATGTAGAAAAAGTCCATGAAGTTTATCAAAACACCATTACAATCACGAAAGCGTATGAAGATTATAAAGTTGTATTAAACGCTAAAATGCCTTGTTTACTCACTGTTTTAAGTGATGCATATACCTTAAGATATATGGATGCAAAAAGACTTTTTGAAACAGCGCATCAACCGATTCCAACACTCACAAATGACACGTTATCAATCGATGTAGAACATATTGGATTAAAAGGTAGTCCAACAAGAGTTAAAAAAACTTTTGTTAAAGCTGTAAACGATAAACGAAAACCCCTCGCACTAAATCCAGAAGATGCAGCCAATAAAATTATTGAAAGCTTACGCTCAATTAGCTAAGGAGGATTTATGAATTATACAGATGGAAAAGATATTTATGTATTTATTGAACAACGCGATCAAACGATAAGTGAGGGATCGCTTGAATTAATTGCTGAGGCAAAACGTTTAATCAGCACAAGAAACTTTAATGATGAAGTGGTAGGTGTCTTGCTTGGACAAAATATTGAATCTTTAGCCTATGAAACTATTTATCATGGGGCGGATAGAGTAATTATGTGTGATGATGAACACCTGTTACATTATGAAACCCATCAATATGTTGATGTCTTAGCAGAAATTGTTAAAGAAAAACACCCAGCAGCATTCTTATTTAGTGGTACCATTAATGGCCGCGATTTAGCCCCACGATTATCAGCAAGAATTCATACAGGCCTCACCGCCGATGCAACCCATATTGCCTATGATGAGACGGATTTAAAAAGCAAAACTTTAATGATTACAAGACCAGCATTTGGGGGTAATTTATACGCAACGATTATTTGTCCTAATCATCACCCGCAAATGTCAACCATAAGAGAACATGTCTTTGAAAAATTAGCACGTGATAATAAACGAACAGGCAATATTGATTATTATGTCTATCCCCATAAAAACCACGATGCAATCAAAGTGTTAGAAGTTATCGATAAAAAAGAAAAAACCATTGATTTAACAAAAGCCCATATCATTGTTTCAGCAGGGCGTGGCGTTTCTAACTGTATTCCTTTAGTAAAAGATATCGCAAAACGCGTTGGCGGAAGTTTAGGCGCAAGTCGTGCCCTTGTAGATGCAGGACTAGTTGAAAAAGATTTTCAAGTAGGACAAACAGGGAAAACAGTAAAACCAACGATTTACTTAGCTTGTGGTATTTCAGGGGCAGTTCAGCATACAGCTGGTATGGAAAAATCTGATTATATCATCGCCATTAACACCGATGAATCTGCGCCCATTTTTGATGTCGCAGACCTTGGGATTATAGGTGATGCCAAAGCAATTTTGCCGATTCTCTCAGAAAAATTACAAAATCAATAACCTAAAATTTAAATACCCGACTTAAACATCGTTAAGTTCGGGTATTTTTTTGTTATAATGAAAAAGAGGGGTGCTTTTATGAGAGATGAAACCATCAAGGCATTAAAAGCAATGCAACGTAGTGAATATACCGAATACCTTATTTATGATATGGTAGGAAGGAAAATGAAAGATCAACACAATATTGATGTCATGAGAATGCTATCGATTGAAGAAAAAAACCATTTTGAAACCTGGGAAAAATACACAAAAGAAAAAGCTAAACCTTATAAATTCAAACTGATTAAATATCGTGTATTTCTTTTTATTTTCGGGTTCACCTTTGTTTTACGTTTACTAGAGCGTAATGAAAATTTCTCACAATCCTTTTATAAAAACATTGTGGATGAAGTACCAGAAGCACTAGAGATTATGAAAGATGAAGAAATCCATGAACAAGAAATCATTGATATGATTGATGAGGGACGCGTTCGCTATATTAGAAGTATAGTTTTAGGATTAAATGATGCTTTAGTAGAACTCTCAGGCGCCCTTGCAGGACTTACATTTGCCATTCCTAACACACAAATTATATCCCTTTCTGGACTAATTACTGGGATTGCTGCAAGTTTAAGTATGGCGGCAAGTGAATATTTATCAACGCATGCTGAGGGACGTAAAGATGCCTTAAAATCAAGTCTATATACAGGAATCGCCTACGTGTTAGTTGTCACGTTATTAATCCTTCCTTATTTATTACTTGATAACCGTTTTTATGCCCTTTCTATTATGTTAGTCACTGTAATTATCATTATTGCAAGTTTTAATTACTTTATGAGTGTTGCACTTAATCTATCATTTAAAAAACGCTTTACACAAATGGCCATCATCAGCTTAGGGGTTGCAACCATTTCATTTGCGATTGGATTATTGTTAGGCCGTGTGTACGGTGTGGATATTTAGGAGGTAATTATGGAACGCATCATTCCTTTTGTTCATCAAATCATTCAAAACTATTTAACCGAAGACATGCTTGCAGTCGATGCAACGGCTGGGAATGGTCATGATACGTTGATGCTGGCTAAATTATGCAACAATGTTATCGCCTTTGACATTCAAAAAGATGCCATATTAAGTACATCAAAACGCTTAGAGGATGCTTCAATCAATCATGTAAAACTACTCCATGCATCCCATGAGGATATGGAAGATTATATTGGCAAACCTATTGATGTGATAATGTTTAATCTTGGGTATTTACCTGGGGCTAGTCACACCATAAAAACTGAAAAAGCAACAACACTACAAGCCCTAAAAACAGCCTTGAATAAGCTAAACATTGATGGGATTTGTACCTTAACTGTTTATGTGGGTCATGAGGGTGGGGTCGATGAAGCCCGTGCGGTTGAACGCTATTTAGAAACATTAGACCCAACAATCTTTGATGTATTAAAATATCAAATGATAAATAAAAAAAACGCACCCTACAATCTAATTATTAAAAGAAGGAGCCTTTAAATGCAAACAAAACCTTACATCAATCAAAAATCAGTGAGCACATTAGGATTTGGCGCTTGGCCACTAGGGAATACCGCACACGGAAAAACAATGACGCAAGAAGAAGGCATAGCCTTAGTCAAAACGGCCTATGAAAATGGTATTAATTTTTTTGATACCGCTCCGAATTATGCAAACGGAATGAGTGAAACCATTATAGGTAAAGCCTTAGAAGAAGTAAGAGAAAAAGTTGTGATTAATACAAAATTTGGTCATCATGCAAATGGTGACATTGATTTTAGCATAGAAGCCTTAGAACCAGCCATCCACTCAAGTCTAAAACGTTTAAAAACAAACTATTTAGATTCCCTTATTTTACACAATGCTCCCATAGAAATATTATCAGGAGAAACGGCGCATTTTGATGTATTAAACCGTTTTAAAAAAGAGGGTCTTATTCAAGGCATGGGTGTTAGTGTGGATACAAAAGAAGAACTAGACATCGTTTTAAAACGTGATGATATTGATGTTATTGAGCTACTATTTAATATCTTCGCTCAATCGACAAGAGAGTACTTTAAAATCATTAAAGAGAAAAATATTAAACTCATTATTAAAGTTCCACTCGATTCTGGTTGGCTAACTGAAAAATATACTAAAACATCAACATTCACTGATATTAAAAGTCGCTGGAGTGAAACCGATAAAATCCGTCGCGATACCCTTGTTAAAAAACTGAGATTTATGGTAGGCAGTCAAGATCCACTCACCAGATATGCCTTAGGCTTTATTTGGTCTTATGATGCAGTTACTACAGTTATTCCAGGGATTAGAACCTTGTCACAGCTTCACGATCACCTAGAATCATGGCATTATCCATTTCCTAAAACACTTAAACCTAAGTTAGAGGCCTTTTACGATAAAACACTCAAAGATAATCCTCTACCTTGGTAAAAAATATGAAAGGGTTGACACTATGAAACAACGCATTTTAGCAGCCACACCATTAATCAGTATCTTTTTGTTTTTAGCGGGAGGGTTTATTCTTGAAAACTGGTTATTGGGTGCAACATTCTTTTTGTTAATCCCATTGAGTTGGATTTTACTTACAGGATCCATGCGAAAACGGATTAACCAATCCATGCCATTTATTAGCTTACTTGTATTTTTATGGTTAGCGATTGGATTTGATCTTGCTCATCCTGGCTGGGTTGTATTTTTTGCGATTCCCATCACAGATACACTGCTTAACGGAAAATTTAACGCTAAAAAACTTATTACGCTAGTCGCTACAGTCACTTATTTACTACTTGGATTTGTCGGGGGTTACTGGCATCCTGGTTGGCTTGTGTTTTTATTGATCCCTATTATTAATATTTTATTTTTTCCGAACAAACAAGCGATTTTTTACTGGAAGAAAAGCGATTTTAAATCAAGAATTTATGATTTTGTAGATGATGTATCTGTTAGAAAAAAAGAAGAAAATCAAAAAAAAACATTTGATGATGACGAAGAAATTATCGATGTCGATGGTGAAATCCTATAAAAAAAATGACTAGTTTTGCTAGTCATTTTTTAATGTTAATGTTGCATGGAGCCCATCGGATTGACTGTTTAGATTTTCAAATTCTAAATTCTCCATTGTAATAAACTGATTGAAGAAATCAGCATAAAGATAAAACAATGTTCCATCTTCAATACGTCCAAAATCAAAACTTTGCGAATCAATAAAGCCAGTAAGCGGTTCATTGATTGTTAAATAGTCTTTTTCACTATTTTCCATACGTCCTACATGAATAATGTTATAAGTATATTCTGTTTCTGCATCTAAGACATTGGTTTCATCCATGAGCAATTCAATATTAGAATAAAACCCATCATATTCAATAAATACATTCACAGCAATTTCTTCTTCATTAAAGTTCAAGAAGAAATGCTCGATAACAACATCTTCATGACCCAGTGTTAAATTGTAATCGCCTGTTTTTAACTCATACTCAATATATTCATTAATAAAAGATTCATTAAACACCACGGGGATTCCATTAATGAGATCTTGCGGGTCTGAAATGTTATAACCCTGTAAAAAGGTTGTCATATTCGCACTCCCATCAAATGATGCATAATCACTCCCATAACGATCTTCCATCGTGTCTAAGTAAGTTGGTTTTGAATCTTCATTTACACGTATTAAAGAAGTAGAAACACTTAAACTCAGTGCTTCATCATCATAGGTAAAGAATGCAAGCTCATAAGTATTGATGTATTCCCATAAGGTTGCAATGATAGAGTCACTGTCATTATAATCATCGTTGCGGTCTAAACTAAATGATAATGTATCAATATCTAACTCCCCAACAGGTGGGTCAAAGGCTAAATCTAAACGTGAAGTAATTTGACTGATTAAAGCGGCTGGAATAGGGAGACGTCCAAGTCGTAATCCATCAAGTGTTGCTTCTAAAACGTCACCATCATCTTCAATTTTAATATCGATCTTAAGGGTTGTTTGATACACAAAAAACCCTAAATCAACCGCAGTATCTAAGTTCAATGTCATAATATTATCATCAAACGTTGCGCGTATCGTTTTAGCCTGTAATGCAACATCACCAACTAAAGGTTCACTCATTAAATAAGCAGATTCTGAATCATTTGTGCGGTATGAACTATTCACACTCTCACGCATTAATGCTGTCAGCACTTTATCAATATCCTCATCACTTAATGAAAGCGAAAAGTCTTCATTGATATCGCCACGAATACGGTCTTTTTCGTCATTAACATAACTCATATAATCAATGGATTCACCAGAGTCATAATAAGTGGTTGAGTCATCATTAGACTCATAAGCTATTGCCAGTAAGCCAATAGGTGTTAATAATAAAAGTAAAAATAATCCAATAATAATTTTCATGTAAACACCTCCTAAATTACTATAATTATAACGCTTTCAACGGTGATTAGCTATGATTTAAGCAAGTTTATTCATGAAAATATTTGACTAATATAGTTAATAGGTCACTATATAATCGTAAAACTACTTTATATATAATGGAATAACAGATAAATTTTGACAAATTATTGAAAAACTTTGACAAACTTTGAAAAAGTTGTTATGATTATCGTATGAAAGCGTTTAAGAGGTGATGATTGTGCAACGAAGTAAACGGTTAGCTTTAATAAAAGATTACGTGTTAAAGCATAAGGATGTGAAAATTACTGAGCTCAATCAAGTGATTGACGCCAGTGAATCAACCATTAGACGCGACATTAAAACACTGGCACAAGATGGCTTTTTAAATGAGTTATATGGGAGTGTTGTCTTAAATGTCCAAAATTCACCCGATACGTTTTTTCAAGAACGGTTAAACCAAAACGTTTCAATTAAAAAAGACATTGGACTTAAAGCTGCAAAAACAATTAAAGATCAAGACGTTATTTATATAGATGCAGGAAGCACAACCTTTCATATGGTAGAAGCGATTGAAGCGAAAGATATCACAGTAGTAACGAATAGTATTCATATTGCTGAAAATTTAGCAAACAGACATATCAACACTTATATTGTTCCCGGTAATTTAAAACCTCTAACCATGGCTATTGTAGGTGAACAAGCGTTAGAATATGTAAGAACTTACAACTTTGATAAATGTTTTATGGGAACAAACGGAATTTCTAAAAAAGGATATTCAACCCCTGATGTAAAAGAAGGAATTTTAAAAAAAGCAGTGATCAATCATAGTAGAGAATGCTTTGTCTTATCAGATTCAAGTAAAGAAAATGTCTCAACAGCTTATATTTTTGCATCACTAGAACGATGTACACTGATTAAAAACATATAGGAGGTGTCATAATGATTTATACATGCACATTAAATCCTGCCATTGATTATCGTTTAGAAGTTGATCATTTTCAACTTGAGGCGTTAAACCGAGCAAACTTTAATAAATACAGTGCAGGTGGGAAAGGAATAAATGTTTCAATAATGTTAAATCATTTAAAGGTCGATAATATTGCTTTAGGATTTATGGGCGGGTTTACCGGCACGTACTTAAAAGACTATTTAACCCATGAACATAAAATCACTGTAGATTTCACAAAAATTGAAGATAACACACGGATAAATGTTAAATTACACACGGATCAAAAAGATACAGAAATTAATGCATTGGCCCCTAAAGTAACTGAGGAAGAAGTCAATAATTTACTCAAACAAATAAAAACACTCTCATCAAGTGATATATTAGTCATTGCGGGAAGTAGTGTTAAGTATAAAGAAAACCTTTATAAAAAAATCATTGATATATGTTCCTCACAATCAATACAGTTTGTTATCGATGCAGAGCGTTCATTATTATTAGAGAGTTTAGCCTATAAACCGCTATTAATTAAACCAAATCTCTATGAACTTGAATCGTTATTTGAAAAAGAATTAAAAACAGAAGAAGCCATTATTGAAGCAGGAAAACGTTTAATTCAAAAAGGCGCACAAAACATTATAGTGTCCCTTGGAAAAGACGGCTCAATCTTTATGAACCGTGATGTCATCTATCAAGCCCAACCGATACAAGGAAACGTGCTTAATACTGTGGGTGCTGGAGATAGTATGGTAGGTGGTTTCATTGCAGGGGTGCATGCAGGGAAATCGTTAAAAGATGCTTACAAGCAGGCTGTAGCATGTGGGACAGCCACTGCGTTTAGTTATAATTTAGGCACAAAACAAGAAATTGAAGACAATCTAAAAAAAGTCAAAATTGAAGAGGTAGAAAAATGAAAATATCAGAACTATTAACAGAAGATTTAATTATTTTAGAAGCATCAGCTAAGGACAAAGATAGTATTATTAAAGAAATGGCTGATGTGCTTAATAAAGCAGGTAAAATAGAGAATGAAGAAAAGTTTTTAGAAGCCATTAATGAACGTGAAGGGTTAGGATCTACTGGTGTTGGGTATGGGATTGCAATTCCTCATGCTAAAACAAAAGCAGTTATTTCACCAGCACTCGCCTTTGCCAAAAGCAAAGAGGGTATTGAGTATGAAAGTTTGGATGGAGAAAAAGCCGATATCTTCTTTATGATTGCAGCGCCTGAGGGCGGTGAAAATCTTCATTTACAAACCTTAGCAAAACTCTCACGTAAATTAATCGATGATGATTTTAGAGAGTCAATTAGAAAAACAGAAACAAAAGAATCCTTAATGAAGGTTCTTAGTAAAATAGACTAATTTAAGAAGGAGGAAAACCCATGGCAAAAGAAAAAATTGTCGCAGTAACAGCGTGTCCAACAGGGATTGCCCATACTTATATGGCCGCAGAAAAGCTTGAAAAAGCTGGGAAAAAATTAGGCGTAAAAGTTATTGTTGAGACAAACGGATCAATCGGTGTTGAAAATAAACTTAAAAGCAAAGACATCGAAGAAGCCGTTGCTGTAATTATTGGTGCAGATGCACGTGTTGATATGAAACGTTTTGATGGAAAACCATTAAAAGAAGTGAGCGTTTCTCATGCGATTAAAAATGCAGAAACACTTGTACAAGATGCACTTGATGGAAAATTTGATCCTTACAAAGCAAAAGAATAAAAAATAAAATACAATTTAAAGGAGAGTAAAATATGAAAAAACTTAATCTTTACCGTCATATTATGAGTGGTGTATCACAAATGATTCCTTTTGTGGTCGCTGGTGGTATTATGATCGCATTGTCATTCCTCATTGACTTTAATAACATTGGGGAAGCAAATTATGGTTCAGGAAACATGGTTGCAGAGTGGTTTAACGGTATAGGTGGAACAGCATTTAGTTTTATGCTTCCAATCTTAGCTGGATTTATTGCTTACTCAATTGCTGACCGTCCAGGATTTGTTCCTGGTTTTGTTGGTGGAGCACTTGCGATTGAAGAAGCTGGATTCTTAGGTGCTTTATTAATCGGGTTAATTGCTGGGGTAATCGTTCTTGGACTTAAAGAATTATTTAAAGGATTACCGAGAAGTATGGCAGGGATTAAACCGGTATTATTATTCCCATTATTCGGGACAATCTTAGTTGGACTTGCGATGATTCCAATTGACTTAGTTGTAGGACCATTATCAACTTGGTTAGAAGAAGCACTGACTAACTTAGAAGGTACAAGTGCAATCTTAGTTGGACTTATTGCAGGTGGAATGATGGCTGTTGATATGGGTGGACCAGTAAATAAAGCCGCTTATGTTGTAGGAACTGCAACCCTTGTTGGTGGCGCTTCAACAACATTAATGGCAGCTGTAATGGCTGGTGGGATGACACCACCACTTGGTATTGCACTAGCTACAGTATTGTTTAAAGGGAAATTCAATCAACAACAAAAAGAAGCCGGAAAAACAAACTGGGTTATGGGATTTAGCTTTATTACAGAAGGGGCAATTCCATTTGCCGCAGCTAATCCTAAAGCAGTACTTCCATCGATTATTGCCGGAAGTGCACTTGCAGGAGCGATTGTTGGATTATTCAATGTAACAAGTCCAGCCCCACATGGTGGATTATTTGTTATTCCTGTAATGTCAGGATGGATTTGGTTTATCGTAGCGCTTGCTGCAGGGACAGTTTTAACCGCATTCTTACTGAAAGTTTTATTACCAGATGCAAAAGAAGATGAAGAATTAGAGGAAGAAGAAGCATAAACCTCATACATAGTAAGAATTGATACTGTACCAAAAGGTATGGTATCTTTTCTTTAAAGTAGAAAAGATTTGTGAAGGAGTGATTCAATGCAAAAAGGTCAAATTGCGAGCAAAGGATACGCGATTGGAAAAGCGTTCTTGCTTACAAAAGAAGAACTAACCGTAAAAGAAGAACCCATCGAAAACATTGAAGAAGCGATTGAAAGCTTTCAACAAGCCGTTCAAAATAGTGAACAAGACCTGCTTAAAATAAAAGACAATATGAAAGAAACATTAGATAGTGAGCATTTAGAAATATTTGATGCGCATTTACAAATGATTAAAGATCCAGAAATTAAAAAACAAACTGAAGTGATGATTGAAGCGGATCACATCCATCCAAGTTTTGCTTATAAAAAAGTTACCGATCAATTTATCACAATTTTTCAAGAAATGGACGACCCATACTTTAAAGAGCGTGCCAGTGATATTAAAGATATCCAGTACCGCGTGTTGTCGTATTTATTAGATAAACCAATCAAAGATGCGACTGCTTTAGAAGATGATACCATAATCATTGCTCATGATTTAGTCCCAAGTGATACTGCAAGCCTTGATTTAAACCGAGTAAAAGGATTTATTACAGAAGTTGGTGGAATCACTTCACACACCGCAATTATGGCAAGAGCCTTTCAATTACCAGCGATTGTCGGTGTAAGTAATGCAGTGAATACAGTAAAAGATGGTGATTTAATCATCGTTGATGCGATAAATCATGACATCATTATTAATCCAAGTGACGAAGAAGTAAACACTGCAAAAAAAGCCTTGAAAGACCTTAAAGAAAAAGAAAAAGCACTAATGGAGTACCAATCTAAACCAACCATTTTTAAAGACGGAAAAAAACTTCCGCTTTATGCCAATATCGGATCTGAAAAAGATATTCCCTTCACACAAGAACAAGGTGCAGAAGGCATAGGGTTATTTAGAACAGAGTTTTTATTTATGGACCGAACAATGATGCCAAAAGAAGAAGATCAAATAAAAGCCTATGAAAAAGTCTTTAAAGCCTATGAGCGTGTTATTGTCAGAACATTAGATATTGGTGGCGATAAATCATTGCCTTATTTAGATCAAGCAAAAGAAGACAATCCGTTTTTAGGTCACCGTGCCATTAGACTGTGTTTTGAAGAAAAAGAAATGTTTAAAACACAATTAAGAGCACTAATGCGTGCTGCAAAAGATTCAAAACAACTGGATATTATGTTTCCAATGATTGCCCGTAAAGATGAACTCTTAAAAGCAAAAGCAATACTAGAAGAAGCCAAAAAAAGTTTGGATAAAGAAAATCTTGACTATCAAAAGACAATAAAAGTCGGGATTATGATTGAAATTCCTAGTGCTGCATTAAATGCGAGAAGTTTAGCAAAAGAAGTTGACTTTTTTAGCATTGGAACGAACGATCTCATTCAGTACACTTATGCCGCAGATCGTATGAATGATCAAGTTTCTTATCTTTATGAGCCTTTTGATCCAACCTTACTAAGACTGATTCATGATGTGGTTAGTGCTGCCCATAAAGAAGATGTTGAGGTAGGTGTTTGTGGCGAAATGGCAGGCGACCTTCATGCAGGGATTATTCTTGCAGGGTTAGGAATTGATGAGTTATCGATGTCTGCAGGCAGTATTTTACCGCTTAGAAAAGCATTCAGTGAGATAAATTTCAGCGATTTAAAACAAACAATTGACGACTTTTTACAATGTGATGATGCAGAATGCGTTAAAGACATTGTTAAACCCATATATAACGAATAAATCCCATTCATTTGGGATTTTTTTTATTGAGTATTTAGTGCATTTAAGAATCATGCTATAATAATAAAAAAGTCGCACTTCAATGGTGGTATTATGGTGTATAGCCCATTACTATTAATATTTTTACCAATTATAACGGCGTTAATAGTTTATTTGTTTAAAAATAAACATATAAAATATCTAGCCCTTTTTTCGCAGGCTATTTTAAGCATTGTTACGGTGCTTTATTTTATAGAGTTTCAATCAGATTTTTCAAAAACGACCGTAGTCCTTGGAAACTGGGATAGTTTAATAGGGATTAGTTTATCGAATGACGCTATATCATTCACCTTTATGTTCTTAACCCTTTTTATATGGTGGATGATTTTAATCTATGTTTTTGATGCAAAAAATACCCATCATAACTTTTTATTCTTTTTACTGTTTTTAGAAGGGGTGTTTTTCGGTCTTTTACAAACCAATGATTTATTTAATATGTTTGTTTTTTTAGAACT
>Ga0194137_10000728_pt1 | contig 21061 bp, 21 predicted proteins | sample TARM_MetaG_T3_14_FD_134025 | JGI IMG/M metagenome (GOLD analysis project Ga0194137, IMG submission 134025) | Freshwater microbial communities from Pennsylvania, USA, analyzing microbe dynamics in response to fracking - TARM_MetaG_T3_14 (version 2) | ecosystem: Environmental > Aquatic >... | reverse complement strand
CTGGGCCGAGCGCCTGAGAACGGCCGGATTGGGCACTCCACCACGCTGACCCGGCTTTCTCCGGGCTGCCGGCATGCCCGGGCTGGGGTACCCTCGCCCGCCTATGACCGCCGACTTCCGCGACGACGAAGCCATCAACGCCCTGCCGGTGGGCACCCGCTTTGGCGAGCTGGAAATCACCGGCACCCTGGGCATAGGCGGCTTCGGCATCGTTTACCTGGCGCGCGACCACTCGCTGGAGCGCGAGATCGCCATCAAGGAATACATGCCCAGCCAGTTCGCGCAGCGCGACGGGCAGTCCCAGGTGTCGGTGCGTTCGGTGTCCATGAAGGAGACCTTCGAGCTCGGCCGGCGCAGCTTCGTCAACGAGGCCAAGCTGCTGGCCCGCTTCGATCACCCCTCGCTGCTCAAGGTCTACCGCTTCTGGGAAGCCAACGGCACGGCCTATATGGCCATGCCGCGCCTGGTGGGCCAGAACCTGCGCGAGGCCCGCAAGGCCCGCCCGACGCCGCCGCCCGAGGCCTGGACGCGGCGCATCTTCGACGCCGTGCTCGGCGGCCTCGAGACCCTGCATGCCCAGCATGTCTGGCACCGCGACGTCGCGCCGGACAACATCTTCATGCCGGCCGACGGCAGCCCGCCCATCCTGCTGGACTTCGGCGCCGCCCGCCAGGCCATCAGCGACAAGACCCAGGTCTTCACGGCCATCCTCAAGCCCAGCTTCGCACCCATCGAGCAGTACGCCGAGGCGACGACGCTGAAGCAAGGGCCCTGGACCGACTTCTACGCGCTGGCCGCGGCCATGCACGAGCTGCTGACCGGCCGCCCGCCGCCGCCGGCCACGGCCCGTGCCATGAGCGACGAGCTCGCCCCGCTGGACGTGCCCGGCTATTCGCCGGCCTTCCTGGCTGGCCTGGACTGGGCCCTGCGCGTGGCGCCCCACCAGCGCCCCCAGACCGTCGCCGCCTGGCGCGAGGTGCTCGACGGCCACGCCAGCGTACCGCCTCTGCAGGCGGCGCCACCGCGCACGGCGGCGCCCACGGCGCCCGCGCCCCTCGAACCGCTAGACCTCGAATTCGCCGACACCGTCCAGGGCCCGCCGCCCGAGGAGCTGGACGACAGCACCGTCGTCGTTCCCCTGCGCAAGCCGCCGCCGCCACCGCCGCCGACACCCAAGGCGAGCAAGGCGGACAAAGCGGTCAAGCTGGCGGCCGCCAGCCCCAAGCCCGCCGCGGCGCCGGCCGGCCGCTCCTGGCACGGCCCGGTCATCGCCGGTGGCGGCGTGGCGGCCGCGGTGCTGCTGGCCTTGTTCGTCATGCAGCTGCGTGGCAAGCCGGCACCGCCCGAAGTCGCCCAGCCCGAGCCGGCCGCGTCGGTGGCCGCTCCAGCGCCTGCTCCCACGCCCGCGCCCGCTCCGGCCCCCGCCCCCATGGAGCCCGTCGCCGCGCCGCCCAGCGCACCGGCCAGCCAGCCCAGCCCTGTGCCCGCGCCCCTACCGGTAGCCGTCCAGACCAAGCCCGCTTCCGCTGCGGCGAGTGCCGCGGTGCGCCCGCCGCCGGCCTCGGCGCCAGCGCGCCGCGATCCCGCGCTCAAGCCCTTGACGACGGAGAAGCCCGGCGAAGTCCGCCCGGTGCCGCGCAGCCCCGTGGTCGCCGCTCCCGAGCCCGCCACGACGGGCACGGCGACGGCGTCCTCGCCCAAGCCGCCGCCGTCTTCAGCAGCCGCATCGACCGCCGAGCCGCCGCCGCCCAAGACGGCCAGCGAGGCCTGCGGCGGCCGCGTGCTGTTCGCGCGCGCCTGGTGCATCGACCGCCAGTGCGAGAAGCCGATCTACCTGAACGACCCCGAGTGCGTGAGGCTGCGCGACATCCGCAACAGCCGCGCCAACCACTGACTGAGATCGTTCCGATCGCGGCGCGTTAAACAGCGTATTCCGGGCCGAGCGCTGGGCCGCTCCCGAGCCGGCCCGCTTGAAGTTGCATACGGCTCGATGCCGTATGCAACTTCGTCCCCGCGGGGGACCGACCAGGTTGGCGCGCGTTCAGCGTCGCCTGACTGGGCGAGGGGTGTCAAAACAGCGCCATCGACAGCTTGCGCCGGTACTGATCGATCAGCGGGTCGCTGTGCACGACGGCGGCCTTGCCGGCGATCTCCAGCGTGCCGGTCTTGGCTTCGGCCGCGGGCTTGGGCGCCGGCTTGGCCAGCAGCTCCAGGATGGCCACATAGGTCTTGCGCGCGGCCTCGCCGTTCCAGGCCTTGTCGCGCATGATGATTTCCAGCAGCTCGTCCATGGCCTCGGTGAAGCGCTGGCCCGCCAGATGCAGCTGGGCCAGCGTGAAGCGGGCCTCGAAGTCGCGCTTGTTAGCGGCTATGGAGCCCTGCAGCGCGGCCGGGTCGGCGCCGGCCGAGGCGTCGAAGGCGGCCAGCCAGGTGGCCAGGGCGGCCAGGCGCGGCGAGGGCACCAGCGTGTCGGCGGCCTTGGCAGCCACCGGCGCGAAGGCGGCGCGGGCGTCGTTGAGCAGGCCCAGCTCCAGCAGGGCCTTCACATAGTCGAAGCGGGCGACGTCGTTGCCCGGGTCGGTCTGCACGGCATGGGCCAGCTTGGCCAGGGCGGATTCCAGGTCGCCCTCCGCTATCAGGCCTTCAGCGTCGGCCAGGTCGGCCTCGGCCTCCAGGGCCTCGCCGGGCGGCACATGCTTGTCCAGGAATTCGCGGATCTGGGCCTCGGGCAGGGCGCCGACGAAGCCGTCCACCGGCTGGCCGCCGGCGAACATCACGCAAAAGGGAATGGAGCGCACGCCGAACATCTGGCTCAGCTGCGAGGCGATCTCGGGCACCTCGTCGCTGTTGAGCTTGGCCAGCGTGAAGCGGCCGGCATAGGCGGTCTCCAGCTTCTCCAGGATGGGGCCGAGGGTGCGGCAGGGGCCGCACCAGGGCGCCCAGATGTCCAGCAGCACGGGCTGTGTCTGGGAGGCAACGATGAGTTCGGCTTCGAAGTTCTGGAGGGTGATGTCGATCATGGCGAGGGGGTAGCCTGCTGGCACTGCGGGAGTCGATGCGAGAGGGTTTGCTCGGGTGCAGGGCTAGACGCGCGGCGCCGCATGGGCTCATGCCCAGGCCAGGCGCGCAACAACGCCATGCGCCCGCGCAGACCCTCTCCCGAAGGGTTGTCACTCAAAAGCCCGCGCGCGGCGTTGCGAAGCGTCGCTGGGGATGACCCCAGCTTCGGCATCGCGCCTTGCTCGCGGGCTTTTGAGTGTCAACGCATTCGACTCCCGCAGTGCCAGCAGGCTACTTGAGTGCGCCACCTACAATTCAAGGCTTTCCTGAGCCTCGGAGCGCACTTTGTCCACGTCAGCCCCCCAGAACCCGGACGCCGTCATCGGCATCGTCATGGGCTCCAGCAGCGACTGGGAGACGATGAAGTGGGCGGCCGAGATTCTGACCGAGTTCGGCATCGGCTTCGAGGCGCGGGTCGTGTCGGCCCACCGCATGCCCGACGAAATGTTCGCCTACGCTGAAGCCGCCTCGGGTCGGGGCTTGAAGGCCATCATTGCCGGCGCCGGCGGTGCCGCCCATCTGCCAGGCATGCTGGCCGCCAAGACGACGGTGCCCGTGCTCGGCGTGCCGGTCGCCAGCCGCCATCTGCAGGGTGTCGACTCCCTGCATTCCATCGTGCAGATGCCCAAGGGCATCCCGGTCGCCACCTTCGCCATCGGCACTGCCGGCGCGGCCAATGCAGCGCTGTTCGCGGTCGCCATGCTGGCTGCGGGCGACGCCGCTCTGCTGGCCAAGCTGGATGCCTTCCGCGCGAAGCAGACGGCGGCGGCCCAGGCCATGAGCGAGGAACTGCGCTGATGGCGGCTCTGGTTCCAGGCGCTGCCACCCTCGGCGTCCTTGGTGGTGGCCAGCTCGGCCGCATGTTCGTCCACGCCGCCCAGGCCCTGGGCTACCGCTGCATCGTGCTCGATCCCGACGCCATCAGCCCTGCCGGCGCCGTGGCGGAGAAGCATGTGAGGGCCGACTACCTCGATTCCTTCGGCCTGGCCCAGATGGCGCGCGACTGTGACGCCATCACCACCGAGTTCGAGAACGTGCCGGCTGTGGCCCTGGAAACTCTGGCCGGCATGCGCACCGTCGCTCCGGCCGCGGCGGCCGTTGCCGTCTGCCAGGATCGCGCCGTCGAGAAGGCCCATTTCGAGGCCGCCGGCGTGCCCTGCGCCCCGCATGCCGTCATCACGAACGAGATCGAGCTGGCGGCCGTCGATCCCGGTCTGCTGCCCGGCATCCTGAAGACCAGCCGCATGGGTTATGACGGCAAGGGTCAAGTGCGCGTGTCCACTGCGGCCGAGCTGGCCCAGGCCTGGGACGGTCTCAAGCGCGTGCCCTGCGTGCTGGAGCAGCTGCTGCCGCTGAAGTTCGAGCTGAGCGTGCTGGTGGCACGCGGCGCCGACGGCCAGGTCGTCAACTTCCCCATCCAGCAGAACCTGCACCGTGATGGCATCCTGGCCGTCACCGAGGTGCCGGCCCCCGATGTGCCGGCCGAGGTCGAGAAGCTGGCCATTTCTGCCGCCCGCCAGGTCGCCCAGGCGCTGAACTATGTCGGCGTGCTCTGCGTCGAATTTTTCTGGCTGCAGGACGGCCGCCTGATCGTCAACGAGATGGCGCCGCGGCCGCACAACTCCGGCCACTGGACCATGAATGGCGCCGACGTGTCGCAGTTCGAGCTGCAGGTCAGGGCCCTGGCCGGCCTGCCCCTGCCCGAGCCGCGCCAGCATTCGGCCTCGGTCATGCTGAATCTGCTGGGCGACCTCTGGTTCAATGCGGACGGCGGTCCGACGCCGCCGGCCTGGGACCGCGTGCTGGCCCTGCCGGGCACGCATCTGCACCTGTATGGCAAGACCGACGCCCGCCATGGCCGCAAGATGGGCCATCTGAACATCACGGCCGAGACGCCCGCCGCGGCACATGACGTCGCCGTCCAGGCCGCGGCCATCCTGGGTCTGCCGACCGACTTCTGATGCTGGTCCTTCCCGGTCACGACCCCGAAGCCGTGCAGGCGGCAGCGCGCCGCTTGGCTGACGGTGAGCTGCTGGGCCTGCCGACCGAGACCGTCTACGGTCTGGCCGCGCGGGCCGACCAGGACGGGGCCGTGGCCAAGATCTTTGCCGCCAAGGGCCGGCCGAGCGATCATCCGCTGATCGTCCATGTGCTGGATGCCGCCGCTGCCGAACCCTTTGCCGACCATCTGCCCGCCACGGCGCGCCGGCTGATGGAGGGCTTCTGGCCCGGGCCGCTGACGGTCATCGTGCCCCGCAAGGCAGGCATGGCCGAGGCGGCGGCCGGCGGCCACGCCACCGTGGCCCTGCGCTCTCCAGCCCACCCGGTCGCCCGCGCCGTGCTGGCCGCTGCCCGCGAACTGGGCGTGCAGGGTGTGGCCGCACCCAGCGCCAACCGTTTCGGCCGCGTCAGCCCGACGCTGGCGAAACATGTCGTCGAGGAATTCGGCCCCGAACTGATGGTGCTGGACGGTGGTGCCTGCGAGGTTGGCATCGAATCCAGCATCGTCGACTGCAGCCGCGCCGCGCCGGCCCTGCTGCGCCCCGGCCTGCTGAGCCGCGCCCGTATCGAGGCCGCCCTCGGCCAGCCCCTGGCCAATCCGGATGCCGCCGCGCCCAAGGCCTCGGGCACCTTGGCCGCCCACTACGCGCCGACAGCGCATGTGCGCCTGCTGGAGGCCGGGCAACTGGCTTTACTTTCAGCCACAGCCGCCGCTGGCGGGGGCCTGGAAGGGGTGGCGGTATATTCACGCGCTCGATTGCCGGCCTGGCGTTGGCAAGCCATGCCGGCCGACCCGGCGGCAGCGGCCCACGAACTGTTTGCGGTATTGCGGGCCCTGGATGCGGCCGGCGCCCGCGAGATCTGGGTCGAGTCGCCTCCGCGCGACCCCGCCTGGGATGGCGTGCGGGACCGTCTCAGCCGAGCCGCCGCCGCCTTCACTGATTGAGTTTTGTCCCTGAGTTGATCGTCATGCAACGTGTTGTCTCCCAGAAATTGAAGCGCGGCCTGGCCCTGGCCACGGTGGCAGCAGCCGCGCTGATTGCCGGCTGCGGCGGCGGCACTTCGCAGATCGACCCCTTTGCCCCGACCCGCGTCATCGCCTTCGGCGACGAGATGGGCACCATTCTGCAAAGCGGCAAGAAGTACGGCATCAACGGCCTGAATGCCGACACCAAGCTTGTGGACTGCAAGCTGAACCCGAACTGGGCCCAGATCCTGGCCAGCGGCTTCAGCTTCGTCTACCCGCAGTGCAACACCGACTTCGTCGCCCTGCCCCAGGGCATCCTGTACGCGGCGGCGGGCGACAAGGTGGCCGACGTGCGCGACAAGATCGACCAGCATCTGTCCAACGACCACTTCGGTCCCAAGGACATCGTGTCCATCATGGTCGGCGTCAACGACATCGTCGAGCTCTACCGCCAGTTCCCGGCCCAAAGCCGCGACTCGCTGATCAACGAGGCCAAGGCCCGCGGCAAGCTGCTGGCCGACCAGGCCAACCGAATTGCCAACGTCAACGGCCGCGTGCTGGTGGCGACCATCTTCGACGTCGGGCTGACGCCCTTCGGCCAGAACGAGAAGGTCACGCAGACCGACATCGACCGGGCCGTCTTCCTGGACGACCTGAGCGCCGCCTTCAACACGGCCCTGCGCCTGAACCTGCTGAACGACGGTCGCCTGGTCGGCCTGGTGCTGGTGGACGAGACCATCCAGCAGATCGCCCGCTTCCCGCAGGCTTTCGGCTACACCGACGTGACGCATGCGGCCTGCCGCACCGAGGTCGCGCGCCAGGACTGCACGACGGACACCCTGGTGACCGACGCCAATGCCACGCAATGGCTTTGGGCCGGCGACCTGCTGCTGGGACCGGGCGCCCAGCAGCGCATCGGTACGCAGGCGCTCACCCGCGCCCGCAACAATCCGTTCTGACAAGCCCCCCGTGGCGCTCACGCGCCTCCCCCTGAAAGGGGCTGAGCCCGGACACAAACAGTCCTGAGGACTGTTTGTGCTTGGCGAAGGGCAAGGCCTCTAGCCTTGGCAGCGCCAGTGGCCTAGCAAAGCCAGTTCCACGGTTGCCGCTGGAGGGGCGGCCAGCCTGCGGCGGCCTAGGAAGGCGTGTGACGCGTCGGGGGGGCCTAGGCCGCGCTGGAGCGCAGCTCGCGGCGCAGGATCTTGCCGACGTTGCTCTTAGGCAGTTCGTCGCGGAACTCGATGAATTTGGGTCGCTTGTAGGCCGTCATCTGCTGTGCGCAGTAGGTCGAGAGGTCTTCCTCGGCCAGGGCCGGGTCGCTCTTGACGACGAAGAGCTTGACCGCTTCGCCGGACTTCGCGTCCGGCACGCCGATGGCGGCGCATTCCAGCACGCCGGGGTGCAGGTTGACGACCTGCTCGATCTCGGTCGGATAGACGTTGAAGCCGCTGACCAGGATCATGTCCTTCTTGCGGTCGACGATGCGCACATAGCCGCTCTCGTCCATGATGCCGATGTCGCCGGTCTTGAAGTAGCCGTCGGCGCACATAACGTTGGCGGTCTCGTCGGGGCGCTTCCAGTAGCCGGCCATGACCTGCGGGCCGCGGATGCAGATCTCGCCGCGCTCGCCGATGGCGAGGTCCCTGCCGTCGTCGTCGCGGATGGCGATCTCAGTGGACGAGATGGGCAGGCCGATGCTGCCGTTGAAGGCGCGCTGGTCCAGCGGGTTGATGGTGGCGGCCGGTGAGGTCTCCGACAGGCCATAGCCCTCGACGACCGGGCAGCCGGTGACCTTCAGCCACTTCTCGGCCGTCGCCTGCTGCACGGCCATGCCGCCGCCGTTGGAGATGACGAGCTCGGAGAAGTCCAGGCGCGAGAACCCGGACTCGGCAGCCAGGGCGTTGAAAAGCGTGTTGACGGCCGGGAAGATGTGGACCTTGTGGCCGCGCAAGGTGTCGATGAAGCCGGGGATGTCGCGAGGATTGGGCACCAGGATGTTGAGATGACCCATGCGGGCGCCGAGCATGAAGCAGGCCGTCAGCGCGAAGATGTGATACAGCGGCAGTGCACAGACATTGGTGAACTGCATGTTCTGGTCGGGCAGCTTGGCCAGCATGGGCTGGAACCAGGCCTCGACCTGCAGGATGTTGGCGACGATGTTCCGGTGCAGCAGCGTGGCGCCCTTGGACACGCCGGTGGTGCCGCCGGTGTACTGCAGGAAGGCGACGTCGTTGGGGCCGAGCGCGGGCTTCTTCAGGTTCAGACGCTCGCCGTGGCGCAGGGCTTCGTTGAAGCGCACCACGGTGCGGCCGTCGCCTACGGGCAGGCGGAATTCCGGCACCATCTTCTTCAGGTGACGCACGGTGAAGTTGATCAGCGGCCCCTTCCACCAGTTCAGCAGGTCGCCCGTGGAGGCCAGCACGACATGCCTGACGTCGGTGGCGTTGATGACCTCTTCCAGCGTGTGGGCGAAGTTTTCCAGCACGATGATGGCGCGGGCGCCCGAGTCCTTGAGCTGGTGTTCGAGCTCGCGCGGCGTGTACAGCGGGTTCACGTTCACGACGACGAAGCCCGCGCGCAGGATGGCTGCGATGGCCACGCCGTACTGCAGCAGGTTGGGCATCATGATGGCGACACGGTCGCCCTGCTTCAGCCCCTGGGCCTGCAGCCAGGCGCCGAGCTGCGTGGACAGCTGGTCGATCTCGCTGAAGCGCATGCGCTGGCCCATGCAGATGGCGGCGTCACGCGCGGCATGCTTGCGGAAGGCCTCGTTGAGCAGGTCCACCAGCGAGCCATAGACGCCAGCGTCGATCTGTGCCGGCACGCCGGCCGGATAGCTGGCCAGCCAGGGCTTGTCGCGGGATGTCACTTCGGGGACTTCGGCAAGGACGGCGGTCATCGGAGCAGGCCTCTTCGCGTGGAACCGTCGATGGTGGTACGCCGCGTTACTTCAAGCTAGGGGAGTTGCCCTAACGCAGACGCTTCATTGCGAAACAAGGCGCGTGCGAATGTGTCTTCGCGCTGTCGCACGGTGGACAGGAAGTCGCTGGCCCCGCGCATGGCGCGGAAGGTGTCGAAACCGCTTTCGAGGAAGCCCTGCAGGGCGCCGAGGCCGGCCATCTGCGCCGGGCCCCGCATCAGCCTGAGGGTCTGGCGCAGCAGCGGCTTGCGGGTCAGCTTGTCCAGCGATTCGCCGACGGCCATGGTCAGCTCGATCTGCTGCTGGCGCGAGGCCGGTTCGCCGCAGGCGCGCCAGGCGATGCCGTAGTCGGTGGCCGTGATGTCGTTGGAGAGCAGATGCTCGGCCATGCGGGTGTCCAGGTGCTCGGACAAGGCATGCAGGCGGGCCAGCTTGGCCACCGTGTCGACGACCTCCTCGGGGAAGAGGCGGGTCAGCGTCGGGATGACGCGGGCGAACTGGGCGTCGCGCTGGCGGTAGTCGTCGGGGCCGTAGAGCTCGTGCAGGAAGAAGCGCGTCGCGGCCTCGTAGCGCGGGTTGGCCAGCAGGTCGGCATACGTCTGGGCGAAGCGCTGCTGCTGGAAGGCCTTCAAGGCCTGGACGCGGGCCTCGAGGTCCGGGTCGGCAGCGCGTCGGGCGCGTTCGGCGTCGACGGCGCGCAACTCCTTCAGCAGGGATTCGGCACTGAGATGGTCCATGGGGCCATGGAATTCTGCCTTCCTACACTCGGGCGATGAATGGACGACTGCAAAGGATCTGGGTGCTGATCCGGCTGGCGGCGGCGCTGGGCGCCGGCTGGCGGTTCGGCTGGGGCTGGGGGCTGCTGACCCTGGCCCTGCATGCCGCCATCCTGGCCGGTGGATTTGTGCAACTGCGCTGGGTCAACCGGCCGGCGCCGACCTGGGGGCAGCTGCTGCGCGCCTGGGCCGGGGAGGTCGTGGCCAGCGAGCTGGCTTTTTCCTGGCGCCAGCCCTGGCGGGAATGGGCCGAGCCCGACCACCTGCCTGCTGGCGCCAGGCGTGGCGTGTTGCTGGTGCACGGTTTTTCCTGCAACCGTGGGCGCTGGAATGGCTGGATGAAACGGCTGCGCGAGCAGGGCGTGGCCTTCATAGCGCCATCGCTGGAGCCGGCCTTCGGCAGCATCGAGGCCTATGCCGACGAGATCGAGGCGGGCGTGCGCAAGCTCAAGGCCCTGACCGGCCGCATGCCCATCCTCTGCGCCCACAGCATGGGCGGGCTGGCGCTGCGGGCCTGGTGGCGGCAATACGGGGCTGGCCACGAGGCGCCCCATGTCATCACGCTGGGCTCTCCCCACCAGGGCACACGCATGGCGGCCCTGGGCTTGGGGCTGAACGCCCGGCAGATGCGCCTGGGCAATGCCTGGCTGGCGGCGTTGCCTGGGCTGCCGGACGTCGACTGCTTCTGGACGCCCTGCGACCAGATCGTCAACCCGGCGGAGAAGGCCACACTGCCCGGCGCACGGGCGCACCGGCTGGACGGCGTGGGCCATATGGGCCTCGTCCATGCGGACGAAGCCTGGCAGTGCCTTCAGACGGCCTTGGCCTCGTCCTTGAGCACGCCGCGGCGGATCTGATCGAGCTCGATGCTTTCGAAGAGGGCCTTGAAGTTGCCCTCGCCGAAGCCCTCGTTGCCCTTGCGCTGGATCAACTCGAAGAAGATCGGGCCGATGACTTCCTTGGTGAAGATCTGGAGCAGCAGCTCGTTGTCGGCACCCAGATGGGTGGCACCATCGATGAGGATGCGCAGGCGGCGCAGCTCCTCGACCTTCTCGCCATGATTGGGCAAGCGCTTGTCGATGAGATCGAAATAGGTGTTGATGGTGTCCTGGAACTGGACGCCGGTGCCTTTCATGTCTTCGACCGTCTTGTAGATGTCGGTTGTGCCCAGGGCGACGTGCTGGATGCCCTCGCCGTGGTAGAGGTCCAGGTATTCGGCGATCTGGCTCTTGTCGTCCGAGCTCTCGTTGATGGGGATGCGGATCTTGCCGCAGGGGCTGGTCATGGCCTTGCTCTTCAGGCCGGTCAGCTTGCCCTCGATGTCGAAGTAGCGCACCTCGCGGAAGTTGAAGAAGCGCTCGTAGAACTCCGACCATTCCTTCATGCGGCCGCGGAAGACGTTGTGCGTCAGGTGGTCGATCTCGGTCAGACCGTGGCCCACGGGGTTCGGGTCGACCGGCTGGCTTTGCGCATCCAGCAGCGGCACGAAGTCGACGTCGTAGATGCTGATGTTGCCGATGGCGCCCGGCCTGGCGCCGCCCTTGCCCTGCCAGCGGTCGACAAAATAGATCAGCGAGTCGCCGATGCCCTTGATGGCCGGGATGTTCAGCTCCATCGGGCCGGCCTTGTTGTCAAAGCCCCAGGCGCCCAGCTCCAGCGCGCGGTTGTAGGCGTGGGCGGCGTTGTCGACGCGGAAGGCGATGGCGCAGATTGACGGGCCGTGCAGGCGAGCGAAGCGCTGCGCGAAGGAGTCGGTCTCGGCGTTGATGATGAAGTTGACGCCGCCCTGGCGGTACAGGGTCACGCTCTTGTGGCGGTGCTTGGCGACGGCCTTGAAGCCCATGGTCTCGAATAGCGCGCCGAGGGCGGCCGGGTCCGGCGCGGCGAACTCGATGAACTCGAAACCATCGGTGCCCATCGGATTTTCCCAAGGAACGAACTTGCTCATGGATGGTCTTTCTGCAGTTGAGCGGTTGTCTAAGCGAGAAGCTCCCAGCCGGGGCCAGTGGCCCGGTCCTTCGGCAGGCAGAGCGAGTCCACTGGACTCACCCTGTCCGGCCTCAGCCCATCGGGTTGACCCAGGGCGTGAACTTGGCCATCGTGACCTCGCCTTACGAAAGCTATGGAAAGTGAAAATTCTGCGGCGCCAGGCTCACAGAATTCATGCAAGTTTTGGCGCCCAGTCTTGATATGGCGCAATATTCATGCATGCATCAGCGCAATGGCGCCGGCCATTCGGCCAAGCCATAGCCGGCCAGGATGGCTTTCAGGCGTCCCGTGTGGCGCAGCTTCTGCATGCCTTCGCTGAAGAGGCGGGCGTAGTCCTGGGCTTTGGGGTGCTTGGGCTACAGAGCCATAAAGGCGCAGCTCGGCGCTTCGCAGCCGGCGTTGCGCGCGGCCAGTTCGCCATGCTGCTTCAGCGTGTAGGCGATGAGGTTCTCTTCCTCGATGAAGGCGTTCATGCGGCCGAGTTGCAGGCGGCGCAGCATGCGCTCGGTCAGGCCATCGCCGGTATGCACCTCGTAGCGCTTGGGCGCGGCCTTGATGGCTGCATCCAGCGCGGCACCGTAGGAATAGTCGCGGATGACGCCGACACGGTCCGGCGCCGCCAGGCTGGTCGGGCCGCGGTAGGTCCAACGGTTGTCGGGGGTGACATAGACGCGGTAGCGGTTGCGGGAGATCGGCTGGACGGGGAAGACGAAGTCCGGTGCCTCGTCGCGAAAGGTCGACGGCGTGGCCGTGTAGATGCCGGCACGCACGTCCATCAGGGCGCGGCTGTAGTTCTGGTTGACCAGCCTCACCGTACGGCCGGCTGTGCTGAAGATCTCGCGCACGATGTCCACCGTGAAGCCCTCCTGCGCGGCGCCGGCCTTGCAGCTGAAGGGACACCAGTAGTCGGGCGAGGCGAGCACGATCTCGTCGGCACGCACCAGCGGCGCGACGGCGAGAAGCAGCAAGGCCAGCAGGCGGCTGAGGAGGGGCGGGTTCACGGTCCCCAAGACTGTAGGTGGGCCGCGGCGCAGGAAGGCTGCACAATTTCCCGCATGGACGCTTCCATCGAGCTCGACGCCATCGACCGCCGCATCCTGCGCGCGCTGCAAGCCGACGGCCGCCTGACCTATGACGCCCTGGCCGCCGAGGCCGGCCTGTCGTCTTCCGCGGTGCTGCGCCGCGTGCGCCGGCTGGAGGAGGCCGGCGTCATCGCGTCCTATGTCGCTTTGGTGGCGCCCGAACGCATCGGCCTGGGCCTGACGGCCTATATCAACGTCAGGCTGGAGAAGCAGACCGACAACCCGCTGCGCAACCCGCGTGACCTCTTCCGCGCCGCCGTGCAGACCTGGCCCGAGGTCGTCGAATGCGCGGCGCTGACGGGCGAGATGGACTATCTGCTGCGCGTGCTGGTGCAGGACATGCAGCACTACGCCCGCTTCATCAGCGACACCCTGCTGATGCACCCCAGCGTGCAGGACTGCAAGACCAGCTTCGTGCTCGAAAGGCTGAAGAACACCACAGCGGTTCCAGTCTAGGGAGGCGTTGAACGCGGGTGTCAGTGGCCGGCATTCACCGGCCATGGCCCGCCAGCAAGCCCCTTTCTCGCCGCCCAACGCCGGCGCCATGCTTGGCTGGCCGCCGCGGCTGCGCCTGTACGCGCGGGCGCTGCGCAGCAACCGCGAGGACGCCGACGACCTCGTGCAGGACACGCTGGAGCGCGTCTGGTCGCGTGCCGGCCTGTGGCAGGGCGTGGGCGATATGCGCACCTGGCTGTCCAGCAGCATGCACGACCTGCACGTCGACGCGCTGCGGCGCGGCTGCCTGGACATGGTCGCCCTGGATGAGCACATCCTCGAGATCCCCATCGCCGCCACCCTGGCAGAGCGCCTGGCCCTGCGGGACCTGCAGAAGGCCCTGGTGGCGCTGCCGATGGAACAGTACCAGGTGCTGTTGCTGGTGGCGGTGGAGAGCAAGGCCTATGCGGACATCGCCCGGGCCCTGGACATTCCCATCGGCACCGTGATGTCGCGCCTGTCTCGGGGCCGCGAGCGGCTGCGCGGCCTGATGGCGGGCGACCGAGCTTCTAGGGGGCGGGGAATAGCGCCTCGCCCTGAGCGTGCACGCAGGGTGGGCCACGACGGCCCACGTCATCGAGTCTTCTGGAGTCAGCATGAGCCTCCCGTTCCTGCTTTCGTCGCCACCGTCCTGCTGGGCCTGCGCCTGGCCAGCCAGGCCCTTGATGGCATCACCGATCCCTGGGGCGACTTCCTCGCTCGGACTTCGCGCCCGACAACGCCAACTTCACGGCCACGCCGGTGCCCGAGCCCGCCAGCGCTGCCCTGCTGCTGGGCGGGTTGGGGCTGCTGGCCTTGCTGTGCAGGCGTCAGTCAAATTCGTGAAGCAGCTTCAGCGCGTGGGCTTCGCTGAGGTTGAGCAGCTCGGCGATGTCGTGCAGATCGTCCGGCACGCCCGCGTCGTCCCAGCCGCGGGCCGTGTGGCGCGCCAGGCGCACGGCCAGGTTGACGCAGCGCACCTGCGGGTCGCGGCCGTCCCTGCCGCCGGTGATGCGGGTCAGCAGCTCGGGCAGATGCCAGCGCCGCATCAGCGCCTGCTCCAGGTCGGGCAGTTCGATGCCCAGCGCCTGGCGTTGCGCTAGGCTGCTGCGCAGATGGCGGTCGGCCTCCTGCAGCGCGGCGACCTTCAGCGCCAGGTCAGGGGCGTGCACCCATAGCAGCATCTCGGCGAAGTCGTGCAGCAGGGCCGCGCTGTGGATGACGGCGGCGTCGGGATCGGCACGATGCGCGGCGAACCCCAGGGCGTAGCGCGAGGCGCGTTCGGCGCGCTGCATCACGCGGGACAGGCCCAGCAGCGCTTCTTCATGATCAGCAAGCACGGTCTCCAGCGTCGTCTGGGGGCCGAAGTCGCGGAAGAAGGGGGTGATACCCATCAGCACCAGCGCGGCGGTCACCGTCTCCGCGTCGGCCCGCAGCCCGGAACTGCGGCCGCGACGCTCCTCGCTGGCATGGGCCAGCACCTTGAGCGTCATCAGCGGGTCGGTGGAAATCATTTCGGCCAGGCCGTGGGCGTCGATATCGTCCTCGGTCGCGCGCATGTGCTCGAGCGACTCGGCGGTTTCGGCCAGGACGGGGATCTCGGCCTGAGCAAACGCGTTCACCCAGGCGTCGAGGCTGGACAGCGGGGCGGTCAGGCGCAGGCGGGCAGTCATGATGCCCCGATGCTAGGCCGGAGCGGGGCCGCCCGGTTGTTGGAGGCAGCCCCGTTTTGCGGCTCAGTTCACAGCCTGCGCACGCCTTCCAGCTGGGCGGTCAGCTTGCCGTCGACGTAGAGCGCCCCTTCGGGCGCACCGGCTTCGGCATAGAACTCCAGGTGGCTGCGGGCGCGCCGGCGCCGGTAGGCCGGCGAGAACACCAGGCGGATGGCGCGGGCGGCGCGCTTGACGCGCTTCCAGCGCTGGGCCCAGGCGGCGTGGGTTTCGGCGGCGTCGGGGCCGCGCACTTCGATCAATCTCATGAGGGTCTCCTTGGCACCTGCCGGCGGCCCTCATCACATGGATCGAGGGGCGGTCGGTGCGCTCGTGTCAGGGGCTGTCGTCGGGGAGGCGGTCGCGCAGCCGGCGTCGCAGTTCGAGGCGGGCCTGCTGGCGCTGGGCATGGGCGCTGTGTGCGCTCTGGTGGGCGCCGGCCTGGCGTTTCATGGCCGGGGCCACCAGCGGATTGCGCGGCTTGAGCGCCTTGACCTGCAGGGGACGGGGAGAGGTGAACTGGGGCATGGAAGGCTCCGGTGGGTGCCGCGCGCGGGCGGCGGGCCATGCAGCGGCCCGACCCGGGAGGGCCAGCTTTTGCATGAGTGCATCTGGGGGCCCGGGGCTTGCTGCTCGAGGCAAGCGGGCCGGGCGGTCAGGGGCTGCGGGTGTGCGACCTCGCCGTGACGTTGAGGAACTTCTGCATCACGACTTGTGCAAATGATAAACAAACGTTGATCTTGCGCAAGCTGTTTTTATCACACACCCCTAACGTGCGGGAGCGCCGCCATCCAGTGACGGATGCGCAGAAGAATCTGCGGCCATCAACGCTTCTTGGATTTCAGCGGCGCGATGCCGGCCTGCAGCTTGCGCCACTCGTCCAGCTCGGCCTGCGGGCTGGGGGCGGCCTTGGGTGCGGGGCGCGGGGCGGCTGCGGGCTCGGGCGTCAGCACCTCGCCGAGCAGGTCCAGCAGCCGCGTGCGGGCGCGCTGCGGGTGGCGACGGTAGTAGGTCAGGACGAGGCCGATGATGAAGCGCTCGTCGTCGTCTTGAGGCAGGCTCGGCGAGGGCTCCGCCGGAGCGGCGGCTGGGGCCAATGCAGCCGCCATCGACGTCAGCGGGGCAGGCGTTGCAGCCTGGCCGTGCTCCAGGTCCATCCAGCCCGGCGGCTTGTGGCAGAGCTGCTCGAACTGGCGCGCCAGCCGCTCGCCGATCTGGCGCGAGCGGCCCTTGATCTGGCTCCAGTAGCTGGGCTGGATCTGCAGCCGTTCGGCAAAGCGCCGCTCGAGGCCACGCAGGGTAGCCGCATCGGCATGTTTGACGGTGGCGCTGACGAACTCTTCGAACAGCCGCATCGCGTTGTCCAGACGGATCTGGGCAACATCGCGGGGGGCGGGGGACATGGGTGCGTATGATAAAGCTCCATTGACCACGCCCCCGGGCCGGGAGTTGCCATGACGAGAGTTCTTGCCGCCTTCCTGATGGCATGGGTGACGCTGACGGCCTCGGCCGCCGAGCGGGCCATTGATAAAGACATCCTCATCAAGGCCGGCCTGGAACAGGCCTGGGCTTCCTGGACGACGAAGGAGGGCATCACGGGCTTCTTCGCACCCGACGCCGAGATCGAGCCGCGCGTCGGCGGCGCCTTCCACATCTTCATCAATCCCTATGCCCCGCCCGGCAGCAAGGGGGCGGACGAGATGCGCTATCTGGCGCTGCAGCCCCACAAGATGTTGAGCTTCGACTGGAACGCGCCGCCCAGCCTGCCCGAGGTGCGCCAGCAGCGCACCGTCGTCATCGTCCGCTTCGAGGCCATCGACGACGGGACGACGCGGGTGCGCATCCACCACGTCGGCTGGGGCGACGGCGGCGAATGGGACAAGGCCTATGCCTATTTCGACAAGGCCTGGGGCACGGTGCTGGGCAATCTGCAGAAGCGCTTCGACACCGGCCAGCCCATGGACTGGACCGAATGGCTCAAGCAGTTGCAGGCGATGCAGGCCAAGAAGCCCTGAGAGGCTATTCCGCCTCGTCGCCCGCCTTGTAGGCGCCTACCAGCGAGGCCTGGGTGTTCGGCGGCACCGGCTCGTAGTGCGACAGCACCAGCGTGTAGCGGCCCTCGCCGGCCGTCATCGCATTCAGGCGCGACTGGTAGCTGGCCAGCTCCGCCAGCGGTGCCAGGCCCTGCACGATGAGGCTGCCCGGCACGGCGGCCCGCGTGCCATTGACCTGGCCGCGCCGGGAGGCGAGGTCGCCGGTGATGTCCCCGATGCTGTGCTCGGGCGCCGTGATCTCGACCTGCACGATGGGTTCCAGCACCAGGGGCCTTGCCTCACGCACGGCCTCGATCAAGGCGCGGCGGCCCGCAGTGACGAAGGCGATTTCCTTGCTGTCCACCGAGTGGTGCTTGCCGTCATAGACGACGACGCGCAGGTCCACCAGGGGGTAGCCGGCGATGGCGCCCGTCGCCAGGGCAGAGCGCACGCCCTTCTCGACGGCCGGCATGAACTGGCCCGGGATGGTGCCGCCCTTGACCGCGTCGACGAACTCGAAGCCTGCGCCCCGCTCCAGGGGCTCGATGCGTAGATAGACCTCGCCGAACTGGCCGGCGCCGCCGCTCTGCTTCTTGTGGCGATAATGGCCCTCGGCCGGCGCCGAGATGGTCTCGCGGTAGGCGATGCGAGGCGGCTGGGTGACAACGTCGCCCTTGTAGAGCTCGCGCACCCGCTCCAGCAGCAGGCGTAGATGCAACTCGCCCAAGCCGTAGACCAGGGTCTGGTGGGTCTCGCCGGCCTGCTCGATGCGCAGGCAGGGGTCCTCATCGACGAGCCGGGCTAGCACTTCCCACAGCTTCTGCTCGTCGCCGCGCCGCGCCGGGCTGATGGCCAGGCCGTGCACCGGTGTCGGGAAGGCCAGCGGCTTCAGGAAGATGTGCTCGTCCTCCTGGGCGTCGTGCAGCACGGCGTCGAAGGCGATGTCGTCGACCTTGGCCACGGCGCAGAGATCGCCCGGCAGGGCCTCGTCCACTTCCACATGCTTGGCGCCCTGTTGCATGAAGAGGTGGCCGACGCGGATGGGCTTACGCGCGTGGCCGACGAAGAGCAGGCCGCCCTTGGCGACGCGGCCCTGGTGCACGCGCAGCATGCCCATTTTGCCGAGGTATGGGTCGGCAACGATTTTGAACACATGGGCCAGCACATGGGCCGTCGGATCGGGCCTGGCCGGGTAGGCCTGGGGCTCGGGGCCCTTGCCTTCCAGGAAGGGCGGCGGGTTGCCCTCGGCCGGGTTGGGCATCAGGGCCTCGATGACGGACAGCAGTTCACCAATGCCCGCGCCGGTCTTGGCCGAGCAGAAGCAGATCGGGATCAGATGGCCTTCGCGCAGCGCCTGCTCCAGCGGCGCATGCAGTTCCTTCGGGTCGACATCGCCATCGGTCAGGTAGCGGTCGACAAAGGCCGCGTCCACCTCCACCACCTGCTCCACCAGGGCCTGGTGCGCTTCGGCGACGGACGAAAAATCGGCCTCTCCCGAGGCCGCGAAGAAACAGTCGGCGACGCGCTGGGCGCCGTCGGCAGGCAGGTTCAGTGGCAAGCACTCCTTGCCGAAGACCTCGTGGATCTGGGCCAGCAGGCCGGGCAGGTCGACCTCGGGACAGTCGATCTTGTTGACGACGATGAGGCGCGCCAGCCCGCGCTCGCCCGCCGAGCCGAGCATGCGCTGGGCCATCAGCTCGATGCCGTTCTGGGCATTGATGACGATGATGGCCGTGTCCGCCGCCTCCAGCGCCGGCAGGGCCTGGCCGACGAAGTCGGGTGCCCCGGGCGTGTCGATGGCGTGCACCCGGATGCCGCCGTGCGTGAAGTGGGCGAGGCTGGACTGCAGCGAATGCCCGAGGCGTTTTTCCAGCGGATCGTGGTCGCTGACTGTGCTGCCGCGCTCGATGCTGCCGGCCTGGGGGATGGCGCCGGCGTGGGCCAGCAGCGCGTCCAGCAGCAGGGTCTTGCCGGCCGCGGCGGGCCCGACCAGCGCGACCGTACGGATCGCGCTCACACGTGCATCCAGGCTTTCGTTCATGGCAGCCCTCCTCGGTGGTGGGCCCAGGGTAGAAGAAGCGGGGCCGGCCGGCAAGGGCAGAATCTTCCGGATGCAAGCACGCCTCATCCTACTCCTGCTGGCCCTGGCCGGCGCCTCGGCCCAGGCCCAGATGACGCCCGCCGACGAGCTCCAGGCCATGCTGGCCGAGGTCAGCCCGGCCCGCATCGAGGCGCGCATTCGCAAGCTGGTCAGCTTCGGCACCCGCCACACCCTGTCCGACATCGCCTCCGACAGCCGTGGCATCGGTGCCACGCGGCGCTGGATCACCAGCGAGCTGTCGACCTGCTCCAGACAAGCCGGCGGGCGGCTGCAGGTGGAGGAACAGAGCTTCATCGAGCCGGCCGGCAATCGGGTGAGCCAGCCGACCGAGCTGGTCAATGTCGTCGCGACCCTGCCTGGGCGAGGCGCCAGCAAGAGTCGCGTCCTCGTCGTCAGCGGCCATTACGACTCGCGTAACAGCGACGTGATGGACGCCCTCGGCGACTCGCCAGGCGCCAACGACGACGCCTCGGGCACCGCGGCCGTCATGGAGCTGGCCTGCGTGATGGCCAGGCGCCAGTTCGACGCGACGCTGGTCTTCATGGCCGTACCCGGCGAAGAGCAGGGTCTGCTCGGCGCCGCGCAGTGGGCGCGCGAGGCGCGGGCCGCCGGCACCAACGTCGAGGCCATGATCACCAACGACATCATCGGCAGCTCGCGCGGCGACGCCGGCCAGCGCGACGCGAAGCGCCTGCGCCTGTTTGCCGACGGTCTCGACCCCCTGGTGCGATTGCTGACTGCCGCCAATGCCAACCGCCCGGCCAGCGAGGCCGACGCCAAGGCCGTCGCCGCCATGCAGGCCGAGTTGCTGCCGCTGCTGCAGGCGGGCGCCAACGAGGACCTACCCACTCACCAATTGGGTCGCCACATCAAGGCCGCCGTGGAAGCCGCCATGCCGGGCTTCACGGTCCAGCTCATCCAGCGCCGCGACCGCTATCTGCGCGGCGGCGACCACATCCCCTTCCTGGAGCGCGGCTATGCGGCCGTGCGCATCAGCGAGCCTTTCGAGAATTTCGCCCACCAGCACCAGAACCCCCGGACGGAAGACGGCGTGGTCTACGGCGACCTGCCGGAGTTTGTCGACTTCCCCTATGTGGCCGACGTCACCCGCGCCAACCTCGCCGGCCTCGCGACCCTGGCCTGGTCGCCGGCACCTCCGAAGGGTGTCAGGCTCGATGCCCGCGAGCTGACCAACGATTCGACGCTGGAGTGGCAGGCCAGCGATGACCCCGAGGTGGCCGGCTACCGCATCGTCTGGCGCAACACCGACTCGGCCGCCTGGCAGCAGTTCAAGGACGTCGGCAAGGCCACGCGCGTGACGCTGCCGGTGTCCAAGGACAACGTGATCTTCGGCGTGCAGGCCGTGTCGAAGAAAGGCTATGCCAGCCTGGCGAGCTACCCGCTGCCGCGGCGCTGACGCCCGCTCTCGGCCAGCTCAGCAGGGCAGGCCCGAGGTCTGGGCCGAGCAGGACTGGCTGTCCAGCTGGAGCACCAGGCCATCGGGCATGCGGCCGGTGATGCGCAGCAGCTTGTAGCTGTTGGCGTTCGCGGCCGTGTTGCCCACGGTCGCGTTCAGCGAGGCGCCGCTCATCAGCGTTTCCGGCGACTGGCCGCTGGCCAGCACGGTGATGGCGCTGGTCAGCGGCGTCAGGTTCAGGCTGCCCGCTGTTGGTGGCGCCGCCAGACGCAGATCGGGAGGTCGCCGACGCTGCCGCAGGCCTCGACCCGGAAGGGCCCGGTGCCGGTCAGCGTGATGGGGCCGTAGGCGCCGGTCGCCGTGGTGACGGCTTTCTTGTCGGCAATGGTCTTGCCGGTCGCGTCCAGCACGCGCACCAGGGCGCCGGCATTCAAGGCCAGGCCGGCCGCGACGACGCCGGAGATGTGGGCGGCGATGGTGGCGGCGGCGGGGGAGGAGAGGGAGACGGTGTCGGCGTCGGTGAGGGCGCGGG
>Ga0194137_10000725_pt1 | contig 21188 bp, 18 predicted proteins | sample TARM_MetaG_T3_14_FD_134025 | JGI IMG/M metagenome (GOLD analysis project Ga0194137, IMG submission 134025) | Freshwater microbial communities from Pennsylvania, USA, analyzing microbe dynamics in response to fracking - TARM_MetaG_T3_14 (version 2) | ecosystem: Environmental > Aquatic >... | reverse complement strand
TACAGACCTTGTTCCTGCTGTTCCCGCTGGCACCCAACAGCTTTGAGCTGGCACGCAACGCCGTCGAGGCCGCCAAGGCCGCGGGCGTCAAGCACATCGTGCGCTCCAGCGGCGCCGGCGCCGAGGCCGGTAGCCCGGTGGCGATTGCCGACCTGCAGGGTCGCATCGATGCGCTGGTCGAGGCCAGCGGCATCCCCTACACCCTGCTGCGGCCCAACGGCTTCATGCAGAACTGGGTCACTTTCTACTCCGCCCAGCTCAAGGCCGGCGTCTATGCAGCGCCGCACGGCACGGCGGGCATCAGCGTGGTGGACGTGCGCGACATCGCCGAGGCCGCGGCCGCCGTGCTGCTCAACCCGGCCGCCCATGTCGGCCGCGCCTACACGCTGACCGGCGGCGAGGCCCTGTCCACGGCCGAGCAGGTGGCGGCCATCGCCGGCGCCACCGGGCGGGCCATCCGCTACGAGGACATCCCCGAAGCGCAGGCCGAGGCCCAGCTGCGCGCCTGGGGCCTGCCCGACGTGATGGTGGGCTATTTCATGAGCCTCAACCATGTCTACAAGCAGGGCTGGGCCGCCGGCGTCAGCCCCGACCTGCAGACCCTGAACGGCCACGCGCCGCGCCGCTTCGCCGACTTCGCCGCCGAGCACGCTGCCGCCTGGCAGTGAAGGCCACAATCGCGGCATGAAGCTCTCGCCCTCCAGCCAAGCCGCCTACGCCGACCAGGGATTCCTCGTGATCCCCGGCTTCAAGTCCGCCACCGACATCGCCGCGCTGCGCCGGCGCGCCCTGGACCTCGTCGAGGCCTTCGACCCCGGCGAGCAGCGCCCCGTCTTCACGACGGAGGAGCAGCAGCGCCACGTCGACGACTACTTCCTCGACAGCGGCGACCAGGTGCGCTGCTTCTTCGAGGAGGAGGCCTTCGATGAACAGGGCAAGCTGCGTGTGCCCAAGGAACTCGCCATCAACAAGATCGGCCATGCCATGCATGACCTCGACCCGGTTTTCAGCGTCTTCTCCAAAGGCGAGGCCTTGCGCGGCGTGGCGGCCAGCCTGGGCCTCGAGAAGCCGCAGGTCTGGCAGTCCATGTTCATCTTCAAGCAGCCCGGTATCGGCGGCGAGGTGCGCTGGCACCAGGACGCCAGCTTCTTCGAGAGCGACCCCATCACGGTGACCACCTTCTGGTTCGCGCTGGAGGACGCCACGCTGCAGAACGGCTGCCTGTGGACCGAACCCGGCGGCCACAAGGGCCGGCGCGGCGTGCTGCGTGAGCGCTTCGTGCGCGAGGGCCGCAAGGCCTGGATGGAGCAGGTCGACGCGACGCCCTGGCCGGCGGCGGACTCGAAGCAGGCCATTCCGCTGGAGGTCGAGGCCGGCTCCCTCGTCGTCTTCCACGGCCTGCTGCCGCATTACTCGGCGGCCAACCGCTCGGCCAAGTCGCGCCACGCCTACACCCTGCACGTGACCGACGGCGCCAGCCGCTACTCGCCGCGCAACTGGCTGCAGCGTGACGAGACCTTGCCGGTGCGCGGCTTCTGACACGGCCGACCGACAGCTCTCACAAACCCACACATTCCAGGCCCGCTGTCCTACAAGACGAGTGAGCCTGCTCCGGCACGGCGCGGGCCCGGGTCACCTCAAAGTCGTCTCCACCGCAAACGTCGATAACGACGATCTGGAGGCCGACATGAAATTTCCGAAATCGATGCACGCCGAGGGTTGGGCTAGCCACCTGGATGAGACCCGGCCCGAGCATCTGCCTGACGCGCTGAAGCCTGCCGGCCAGGTCAGGCCCGCCGTGGGCCCGGCGCGATTCAAGCCCACCGGCGCGGCAGCCAAGATTTCCATCCATGCGCCGCTGGATACGGCAGCCGCAGCGGCGCCGCGCGTCGAACCGGCCTATGTCCGACTCCAGACGAGCACCGCCCCGGCGGCAGCCATCGAGCGTGACCGCCCGATCGGCTGGCTGATCCCCGCCGGTGTCGGCGTGGCCATCATCGCCGCCGTGGCCATCTGGGCGATGAACCGACCCAGCCAGGCGCGCGCCACGCCGCCCGCCCTGGTGGTCGGCAGTGCCGCGCCTCAGGCCGAGGTGGCCGAGGCGACACCGGCGCCCGAGGCGCCTACGGCCTCCCAGGTCGAGCACAACAGCGCGACGACCGTGGCCGCGGCCCCGGCAGCGGTCGAACCCGCGCCGCGTGTCAGCCTGCCGGTGACGACGAGCCGCCCGGCTGCCGAATCGCGCACGGCGGCTCAGGCTCAGGTGCCCCCGGCTCGGCCCGACATAGTGTTGCGTGCCGCGCACAACAGCCCCGCCGCAAACCTGGCGCCGCCGATGACGGTTGCCGCCGCCCCCGCCAACGCCCAGCCGCTGAGCGTGCTGCCGGGGGCTGCACCCCTCGTGATACCGCCTACGGCCGCCGGACCCGCGACCGTGACCCAGACTCAGACTCAGCCCATGCCGCCGACGGTCGCTCCACAGGCCGTGACGGCGCCGCTGGCCTTGGCTGTGCCTGACAGCAGCGCGAGTTCTGCCGTCCCTGCAGCGGCTCCGCTGGCTCAGGCCCAGCCCCAGGTTCTGCCGCAGGCCGAGGACAGTGGCATCACGGCCAAGGTGCGCCTGGCTCTCGCAGCCGACGCCACGCTTTCCGCCGTGCCCATCCTCGTCAGCACCGACCATGGCGTCGTCAAGCTGGAAGGCCAGGTGCCCGACTCTCAGACCCGGGACCACGCCACTTTTGTCGCCTCGTCCCCCGCCGGCGTGAAGGCCATCGACAACCGCCTGACGCTGCCGCCCCCCACGGTCGTCGGTCAGGCACCGGTCGTCCAGCGGCAATAAGCGGCCCATCGCCATGAAAATGGCGCCCCTCGGAGGCTGTGTGAAAACACCCTTTGGCGGCGAGCCAGCAAGAAAGCGACCTCTCAGATCGAGTCTGGATCGACGATCGGAGCGGCGCCAAGGGTGTTGATACCCCTGAAATGCCTTCGAGAGCACGTTTTCACACAGCCTCCTCGGGGCGCCTTTGCTTTGGGCGGCTCAGCCTCAGTGGCAGTGCTGCGAGCGGGCCGGCGCCAGTTCGGCGTCGATCAGGGCCTCTTCGGTCACCTCGCGGGCGGCCTCGAGCTGCAGGCAGAGTTCGGTGATGCCGTCCTCTCGGCCGCCGACGACCTCGGGCAGGGGCGCGGTGGCGATGTCGGTGGGCAGGTCGGCCAAGGCACCGATCAGCTGGAACAGCAGCTCCAGGCTGGCTTCGCCGTCTTGCGGCAGGTCGCGGGCGGCACCCAGGCTGCGGGCCAGGTACCAGCAGGCTTGCGCCGCGTTGTCGCAGGCCTGGGCCTTGAGTTCTAAGGCACGGTTGCGGGCATCGGCCTCGCTGTGCGCCTGGGCGATCTCATAGGCGCCGAGATCGGCCGGGACGGCGTCGTCCAGCGAGAGCGCGGCAAAGTCGAGTTCGTGGGCCATGAGGTACAGCGGCATTCTTGAGTCGGGGTCATCGTAACGGCGGGCCGGGGCGGGAGACGTCCCCCGATTCCCGGCGTCGGGACGCAATCGCCGGAACTAAGTCACGGGAAGGAGTCTATTCAACGCTTCTTGGTCGGGCGGGTCCAACCGGCAATGGCGACCTGCTTGCCGCGCGCCACCGCAAGGCTGCCGGGCTCGACGTCCTTGGTGATGGTCGAGCCGCCGCCGATGGTGGCGCCTTTCCCGAGCGTGACCGGCGCGACGATGACGCAGTTGGAGCCGACGTGCACATCGTCGCCGATGGTGGTGCGGTGCTTGTTGGCGCCGTCGTAATTGGCCGTGATGGCACCGGCGCCGTAGTTGACGCGTTCGCCCACCGTCGCGTCGCCCAGATAAGCCAGATGGTTGGCCTTGGCTCCTCGAGCCAGCGTGGAATTCTTGACCTCGACGAAGTTGCCGATGTGGACTTCGGCGCCGAGCCGGGCGCCGGGGCGCAGGCGGGCGAAGGGGCCGATCAGCGCGCCTTCGCCGACGCTGGCGCCGGCGGCTTCCCCGTCGATGTGGGTGAACTCGTGGATGCGCGCGCCGGCGGCGATCTTGACGTTGCGGATCACGCAGTGGGCGCCGATGCGCACGCCGTCGCCCAGTTCGACATCGCCTTCGAAGACGCAGTTGACGTCGATCTCGACGTCCTGGCCGTGGGTCAGGGTGCCGCGCAGGTCGAAGCGGGCCGGGTCGGCCAGGCGGACGCCGGCGCGCATCAGCTCTGTCGCCTGGTGGGCCTGGAAGGCGCGCTCGAGCTGGGCCAGTTGCACGGGGTCGTTGACGCCCAGCACTTCGATCTCGTTGTGGGCCTTGATGCCCAGCACCGGCAGTCCCTCGGCGACGGCCATGGCGACGATGTCGGTCAGGTAGTACTCGCCCTGGGCGTTGCTGTTGGTCAGCTGGCCGACCCAGCGCTTCAGCGCCACCGTGGGCGCTGCCATCATGCCGCTGTAGCCCTCGTGGATGAGGCGCTGCTCGGGCGTGGCGTCCTTGTGCTCGACGATGGCCAGCACGCCGCCGTCGTCGGGGTCACGGATGATGCGGCCGTAACCGGTGGGGTCGGCGAGGTCGACGGTCAGCAGCACCAGGGCATGGCCGGCGCAGGTGTCGATGAGGGCCTTGGCCGTGCTGGTCTCGATGAGGGGCACGTCGCCGTTGAGGATCAGCGTCGTGCCCTCACCGACCAGGGCGGGCACGACCTGCTGGATGGCGTGGCCGGTGCCCAGCTGGGGCATCTGGCGCACGAAGGAGACGCCGCTGACGGCGGCCTCGACCTGGTCGGCGCCATGGCCAGTGATGACGATGCGGGCGTCGGCGGCCAGCGGCTCGCAGCTCTTCAGCACATGGCCGAGCAGGGAGCGGCCCGCGAGCTTGTGCAACACCTTGGGCGTTGCGGACTTCATGCGGGTGCCCTTGCCCGCCGCCATGATCACGATGTTTAGCGCCATGCCTGCCTTGCGACTACGTTTTAACAAAGTCGCGATTATGGGCAGGCAGGCGGGGCGTTGCCGTCAGTGCGTGGCGGTCTGGACGCTGACCCGGCGCGACTTGGGCTCGACCTTGGGGAAATCGGCCAGGGCGGCGTCGAACAGCGCGCTGATGGCCGATTCGCCGCCGGCCGTGAAGCCCTCGTTGCTGGCGTGGGTCTCAAACAAGGCCTCGCCGCTGGCACGGTCGCGCATCAGCAGGGCCACCGCACGGTCGTAGCGGCGGTCGAAGAAGGGGTCGTGGCGCCAGCCGAAGCCGCCCCAGCCAGGCGCGTAGCCATAGCGCGGCGAGATCAGGCGGCCGCGCCAGCGCCACCACAGCGGGTCGTCCCAGGGCACGGGGTCGTAGGCGGTGATGCGGGCGCCGAGCGTCACGAGGACGTCGGCGCTCTTGGCGTCGGCCGCGGGCTTGAAGCCAGCCTTTTCGAGTGCGGCCTTGGCGGCGTTCTCCAGGGTTTCCTGGCGCTTGGCGGCTTCCTCGCTCTGCTGCTGCGAGGGCAGTCGCTCGAAGGCATAGCTGCCAGCTTTGCGGTCGGCAGGCCAGTTGCCATAACTGGAAACGTCAGCGGAGACCGTGTAGGGGCCAGCGCAGCCGGCGAGGGCGACGACCGAGGCCGCGGCGAGGGTGGCGAGGATCAGGCGGCGGTTCATGGAACACCTCCATCGTGTTTGATGGAGGGATTCTGGCCCCGCCAGATTTCCCCCATGTAAATCAGCGTTGCAGCGTGATCACCGAAGTGGCCGGCGACGGCGTGGCGCAAGATTCATCGTCGTCGAAGGCGATGTCGCCACCGGCGTCCGCTACGCCCGTCGCCTTCATGGTCTCGAAGGGGAAGAGCTTCTTGTCCATCATGTGCGAGGGCACGATATTGCCCATGGCGGTGAAGATGTTGTCGATGCGGCCCGGGTAGCGCTTTTCCCACTCGTTGATCATGGCCTTGACCTGCACGCGCTGCAGGTTTTCCTGGCTGCCACAGAGGTTGCACGGGATGATGGGGAACTGGCGGTGCTCGGCCCAGCGCACCAGGTCGGGCTCCTTCACATAGGCCAGCGGGCGGATAACGACGTTCTTACCGTCGTCGCTGACCAGCTTGGGCGGCATGCCCTTCATCCGGCTGCCGAAGAACATGTTCAGGAACAGCGTCGTGACCATGTCGTCACGGTGATGGCCCAGGGCGATCTTGGTGGCGCCGAGCTCGCCGGCCACGCGGTAGAGGATGCCGCGGCGCAGGCGCGAGCAGAGGCTGCAGGTCGTCTTGCCCTCGGGGATGAGCTTCTTGACGATGCTGTACGTGTCCTGGTTCTCGATGTGGAAGTCCACGCCGCGCGAACGCAGATAGTTGGGCAGCACGTTCTCGGGAAAGCCGGGCTGCTTCTGGTCGAGGTTGACGGCGACGAGGCTGAATTTGATGGGCGCGCGCTGCTGCAGGTTGAGCAGGATGTCCAGCATGGCGTAGCTGTCCTTGCCGCCCGACAGGCAGACCATGACCTTGTCGCCGTCTTCGATCATGTTGAAGTCGGTGATGGCCTGGCCGACCTGGCGGTGCAGCCGCTTGGACAGCTTGTTGATCTCGTGCGCGGCCTTCTTCTCGGCGGCGGCTTGGTCAAGGTCGACAACTTCAGACATGGCGTTCACCAGATTCCAGTTTCGGAGCTGACTGCGACTTCGCAGTCGGGAAAGATTTCGAGCTTGGTCAGCTTCACGCGCACGCCGACCACGCCGGTGAGGCTCATCAGGCGGTTGCTGAGCTTGCCCACCAGGGCCTCGACAAGGTCGGTGTGCTCGGTGGTGCACTCGTCGATGATGGCCGCGCGGATGCGGCGGTAGTCCAGCACGCGGCCGATGTCGGCGTCGCGGGCGACGATGGGCAGGGCGCCGAGGTTGACCTCGGCATCCACCTGGATGGGCTGCGGGCCGGTGCGTTCGAAGTCGAGGATGCCCAGATTGGCCTTGAAGCGCAGGCCCTGCAGGTGGATGACCTGGCGGTTGTTGAAGCGCTGCGGCGAGGCCGCGGGGCCTTCGGGGCGCAAGGCCTGCTCGATGAGCTTGGCGGCCTGCACGCCGTCGGCCAGGGCCGTCTGCACGCAAGGGTGCCAGCGGGCGCTGGCGTCTCCCGCGACGAAGGCATGCGGACGGTCGTGTTCGCTGAGCAGGGCGAAGGCCGAGGGCTCGGGTTCGAAACCGAGCAGTGCGGCGACGGCGTCAAAGCGTTCGTCGCCCACGGTTACGCCGCTGTCGTCGGAACGTAGCGCGTCGGGCAGGGGCGTGGCCAGGCGCAGCCGGACGCGCGGGTGCGCCTCGACACGCGAGACGAGGTGGGTCTGGGCGCGCCAGCTGCCGCGGGCCCACAGTGTCACGTCGAAGCCGCGCTCGGCCAGGAAGAGGGCGTTCTCGGCGGCGTTGTCGCCGGCGCCGAGCAGCAGCAAGCGGCCGGTCGCCAGCGTTTCGCGGCGGGCCGTCAGTGACGTGGCGTCCAGCACGCGGGGGTGGGGCACGGCGAAATAGCGTGCCGGGCGCAGCAGGCGCAGGCCGGTGGCGACCAGCAGCGCGCGCGATTGCACATGCTCGCCGGTGGCCAGTTGCAGCGTCCAGGCGCCGGCCGCATGGCGGGCCGATTCGGCGGTGGTGCCCAGGCGCAGCGCGATGCCGGGAGTGGTTTCGACCTGGCTGGCATAGCGCAGCGCCAGCTCGGCCAGGGCGGCGGCGGGCTGGCCCAGCACCCAGTCCTGTCGGAAATCCAGGCCGCGCAGCGCGGCGCAGAGCTGAGGCTCGCGCTCGACCAGCAGCGTCGACAAGCCCAGCTGCGCGAGCCACGACGCGGCGCTGCAGCCCGCGGGGCCGCCGCCGAGGATGGCAACGTCGATGGAGGTGGGGTCGGGCATGGGAAAGCCGGGCAAAGCGCCGGATTATCCCAGCCGGGGCTATTTCGTGCGCAGCCGGCGGTAGACCCGCCACCCCAGCAGCGCGGCAAGGATCACGCCATAGACGGCCGGCTCGGCGAAGTTGTGCTTGCCGGCGCGCATCCAGATGAAGTGCATCAGCGCGATGACGGCGATGACGTAGACCGCCTTGTGCAGGGTCTGCCAGCGCTTGGCGCCGAGGGCCTTGATGGCCTTGTTGAGGCTGGTGGCGAACAGGGGGAGCATTAGCACCCAGGCCGTGAAGCCCATCAGGATGAAGGGCCGTTTGGCGATGTCGGTGGCGATGACGGCCAGGTCCAGCCCCTGGTCCAGCCAGCCATAGGCCAGCAGGTGCAGGGTGGCGTAGCTGAAGCTGAAAACGCCCAGCATGCGCCGAAAGCGCGCCAGGGCGGCCAGGCCGGCCAGCTCGCGCAGCGGCGTGATGGCCAGCGTCAGCCACAGGCCGCGCAGCGTCCAGTCGCCCAGGCGGCGGATCAGGGCCTCGGCCGGGTTGGCACCGAGCTGGTTGGTGAAGGCGCCGTAGACCAGCCAGGCCAGCGGGCCTAAGCAAAGCAGGAATAGCACCACCTTCGCCGCTTGGTGCAGCAGCGCGCGCGTCAACGCGGCCTTCATCAGTAGTAGCGCTTCAGGTCCATGCCCGCGTAGAGCTGCCCGACCTGGGCCTCGTAGCCGTTGAACATCAGCGTCGGCCGTTTCTTGGCGAACAGGCCGTCCTCGCCGATGCGTCTCTCTGTGGCCTGGCTCCAGCGGGGGTGGGCCACATTGGGGTTCACGTTGGAATAGAAGCCGTATTCCTGCTGGGCCGCCTTGGTCCAGCTGGACATGGGCTCCTTCTCGACGAAGCGGATCTTGACGATGCTCTTGGCCGACTTGAAGCCGTACTTCCAGGGCAGCACCAGGCGCAGCGGCGCGCCGTTCTGGTTGGGCAGCACCTCGCCATACATGCCGAAGGCCATCAGCGCCAGCGGGTGCATGGCCTCGTCGATGCGCAGGCCCTCGACGTAGGGCCAGTACAGCACGCCGGAGCGCACGCCGGGCATTTGCGCCTTGTCGGCCAGGCTCGTGAACTCGACGTATTTGGCCTTGGACGTGGGCTCGACCTTCTTGATGATTTCGCTCAGCGAATAGCCGACCCAGGGGATGACCATGCTCCAGCCTTCGACGCAGCGCAGGCGGTAGACGCGCTCCTCCATGGGTGCGAGCTTGAGCAGGGCGTCGAGGTCGTAGCGGCCTGGCTTGGCGCATTCGCCTTCGATGCTGACCGTCCAGGGCCGCGGCTTGAGGGTGTGGGCGTTGGCGGCGGGGTCGGACTTGTCGGTGCCGAACTCATAGAAGTTGTTGTAAGAGGTCGCGTCGGCATAGCTGGTGATCTTGTCCATCACCATCGCGCCGGGTACGGCGGAATGGGTGCCCGGCAGCTTGGGCAGCTTGCCGCCACCGGGTGCGGCCTGGGACAGGACCAGCGGCGATGCGGCCGCCAGGCCCAGGCCGGCCAGGGCGGTGCGGCGGTTCAGGTAGACGCGGCGCGGCGTGATTTCGCTGGCCGGGGGCTCATGGAGGGCGGGGACTTTGATCAGCATGGGGTGTGCGGTGCGAGGAGGCTGGCGGTACGTCGGCCCAGCAGGGGCGGAACTTACACCGGCAGGCGCCGGCGCGTACGAGGTCCTGTGTAAACCCGACTGCCGCTGTCCTTGACGGCCGCAGCCCGGCCGCCGAGCATGCCGTCATGCCTGCCACCCTGTCAGCCCCTGCTCCCGCTCGCTGGCGTGACACCAAGCGCCATGCCTGGCTGTTGTCGGGCCTGTTTCCGGGGCTGGCCTGGCTGAACGTCTGGCAGGCCGATCGCAGCGGTCAGGCCTTCTGGCTGTGGCTGCTGCCGGGCGTCATGTACACACTGATCCCGCTGCTGGACACCTTGCTGGGCGAGGACTGCAGCAACCCGCCCGAGGCCCAGGTGCCGGCGCTGGAGGCCGACCGCTGGTATCTCGCCGTGCTGCTGCTCTTCGTGCCGCTGCAGTTCGGTCTGACGCTGCACGGCGCCTGGCTGGCGGCGCATGGGGGATTCGGCCTGGTGGGCCTCGCGGGCTTGGTGCTGACGGTGGGCGGCATCAATGGCGTGGCCATCAACACCGCCCACGAGCTCGGCCACAAGCATGCCGCCTGGGAGCGCTGGCTGTCGCGCCTGGTGCTGGCGCCGGTGGCCTATGGGCATTTTTTCGTCGAGCACAACCGCGGCCACCACCGGCGTGTCGCCACGCCTGAAGACCCAGCCAGCGCGCGCCTGGGCGAGAGCTTCTGGGCCTTTTTGCCGCGCACGGTGCTTGGCAGCCTGCGCTCGGCCTGGCATCTGGAGCGCCAACGCCTGGCCGGCCGTGGTCATGGCCCCTGGCATTGGCGCAACGAATGCCTGCAGGCCTGGGCGATGACGGTGGTGCTCTACGCCGGCCTGGTGGCCTGGCTGGGCTGTGCGGTGCTGCCCTTCCTGCTCGTGCAGGCGGCCTATGGCGTGCAGCTGCTGGAGGTGGTGAACTACATCGAGCACTACGGCCTTTTGCGTCAGCAGGGGCCCGACGGCCGCTACGAGAGCTGCGCGCCCGAGCATTCGTGGAACAGCAACCACCGCATGTCCAACCTCTTCCTCTATCACCTGCAACGCCACAGCGACCACCATGCCCACCCGGCGCGGCGCTACCAGGCCCTGCGGCATTTCGATCAGGCGCCGCAGCTACCGAGCGGGTATGCCGGGCTGCTGCTGGTGGCGTACGTACCGCCGCTGTGGTTCCGGTTGATGGACCGGAGGGTGATGGCGCATTACGGCGGGGAGTTGGGGAGGGTGAATGTGCAGCCGAGAGCGCGTGAGAGGTATGAAAAGTCGTGGCGGGCGCAGGCGTATTGAGGCGGGTCGGCACGGTAGCCGGCTGCTTGCGAGCTGCTTCGCGCCGGTCTCGGAAATAGTGCCGGTGATGCCCATCGCGTTGCTATCGTGACGCTGCCGAAGACGACGGTGAGGCGGTTGAGACGGGACGCTGCGAGTTGTGGAACTGCACAACCGTCCAACCTTCACTCCGTTTTTGCAGGACGGCCGTCATCCGCAAAGCACTTCCGACGGTCGTCTTTCCGTCAAGCGTGCGTTCCACCCTCCACATGCCTGCTATGAGGACGATGGAGTCGCTGAGCGGCGTGGCGGTCATCTTCAGCAGCTTGGCCTCGGTGACGTCCGGTCGATCCAAGGCTGTCGTGAAGTACTGAAGCACGCCCTCCGGTGTGACCACCAGGTCTTCCGACTGTGTTCCATAGAACTGAGCGTCCGCCGCGAACATGGCCGCCACTTGGGCCTGGTTGCGCGAAACGAAGGCGGGGAAAAATCGGGCAAAGGCGGCTTGGGCGTCCTCTGCCGGACCGGCCTTGGCAAGCGGAGCCCATACAGCCAGGACCAAAACGCCCAACACCCGTTTTGAGAGCTCCATGCGCCTCCTTGACATACCTGCAGGAATCGGCGCAGTCTCAGCGATCGAACCAGTATTCCCCTTCGGTGATGACGTCGCTGGTGCCGGTCTTGAAATCGGTACCTCCGGCAGTGCGAAGCGTTCCACGCAGTGCGTTGAAATTGCCGGTGCCGCCGGTGATCGTCCAGACCTGGGCAAAGGTGCTCTTGCGGCTGCTGGCTTCATTCGGAGCCGAGCGCGTGATGGCGTCGCCCCTTTCGTAGATCCGATCGCCGTTGGCCATGGTCAGCAAGGCATAGACGACAAAGTGCCCACTGCCGTCGACATAGTCCGACGTGAGCGCCGACGTCACCTCGCTCACTTTGACACCGTCGAACTCGGGCGCCTGCTCGCCATACTTCGTGAAAAGCTTGGCCACACGCAATTGGTGTCCCGGCTGGTCGCCAATGTCGATCGCATGTTGCTCGACGTATTTGGCTGTACCCGGCGGTGCCTTGGAGAAGTATTTGTGCTTCGGCAGTGACTGGGCAGCACATGCCAATGACAGGCCGCAGAAGGCCAGGATCAGCGCCTGCCGCACCGGCGAAGATGTCCACATGATGGCTCCTCCTTGGGAACTTCAAGCGACTCCAACGATGCTTGCTGGCCGTTGAATGACTCTCGCCGGCAGCTGTTTGCGGCGGATGCTACTGCTGCGACGAGGCCAACATATCCCTTGCCTTATGGATGAGTGACCGCTGAAGATGCTTGCAATTCGCCGATGCGCCACTCGAGGGGCTCGCTCACCGCTGCCGTTCCGGCGACGCAGAGATTGGGCGTGCTTCGCACGCGGCTGTTGATGGCTATTCGAGTCGCCTCACCTGAAATCCCGACTCTCCGTCGGCAACCTCCCCAGTAGCGGATTGAGGTTCTTGAACCCCTGCGCCAGCAGATGCCGCACATCGCCGTCGCCGCGCTGCCAGACGCCCTCCACGGCGAGCAGCCGTGCGCCGAGGATGGTGCCGCGGTGTTCTTCATAAACCTTGGGCCAGACGATGACCTGGACGTTGCCGGTCTCGTCCTCCAGCGTGACGAAGAGGGTGCCCTTGGCGGTCTGCGGCTTCTGGCGGCCGGTGACGATGCCGCAGGCCTTGGCGCGGCGGCCGCTCTTGACGCCATCGAGCTGCTGGGCGCTGAGCAGGCCCTGCTTGGCCAGGCGCGGGCGCAAGAGTGCCAGCGGGTGGCGGCGCAGCGTGAGGCCAGTGGCTGCGTAGTCCCACAGCACCTCTTCGTCCTCGGCGGCGGCGGGCAGTGCGAGGTCGTCCTCGGGCAGCAGGCTGCCCTGCAATAACTCGGGCATAGCATGCAGGGCCGAGGCCTGCCAGACCTGCTGGCGGCGGTGGCCGGCCAATGAGGTCAGCGCGTCGGCTGCGGCGAGCTGTTGCATGTCCTGCTGGGTCAGGCGGGCGCGGAAGGCCAGGTCTTGCGGGTGGGCGAATTCGCCATCGCGGGCGCGGGCCTTCTCGATGCGGTCGGCGGCTTCGTCGCCCAGGCCGCTGACCAGGCGCAGGCCCAGGCGCACGGCGGGCTGGTGCTCGCCGTCGCTGTATTCGAGGGTGCTGTCCCTGTGGCTGTGGTTGACGTCGATGGCTCTCACCTCGACCTTGTGCCGGCGTGCGTCCTGCACCAGTTGGCTGGGCGTGTAGAAGCCCAGGGGCTGGGAGTTCAGCAGGGCGCACAGGAAAGCCGCCGGCTCGTGGCATTTGAGCCAGGAGCTGACGTAGGTGAGCAGGGCGAAGCTGGCGGCGTGGGACTCGGGGAAGCCGTAGGAGGAGAAGCCCTTGATCTGGCTGAAGATCTGCTCGGCGAAGGCGTCTTCGTAGCCGCGTTCCCGCATGCCTTTGATGACCTTGTCGTAGTACTTGTCGAGTACGCCGGGGCGTTTCCATGCCGCCATCGCGCGACGCAGGCCATCGGCTTCGGTCGCAGTGAAGCCGGCGGCGATCATGGCGACCTGCATGACCTGCTCCTGGAAGATGGGAACGCCGCAGGTGCGTTCGAGGGCTTCCTTCAGAGCCTCCTTGGGGTACTTGATCTGATCGGGCGGCAGCGCGCGATTCTTCAGGTAGGGGTGCACCATGCCGCCTTCGATGGGGCCGGGCCGCACGATGGCGACCTCGACCACGAGGTCGTAATACTTGCGGGGCTGCAGGCGCGGCAGCATGGACATCTGCGCGCGGCTCTCGATCTGGAACACGCCGACGGTGTCGGCCTTGCAGATCATGTCGTAGGTGGCGGTGTCGTTGTCGGGAATGGTGAGGTCGATGGACGTGCCTCGCATCCGGTTGACGAGGGCAAAGCACTTCTGGATGGCCGTGAGCATGCCGAGGGCCAGCACGTCGACCTTCATCATCTTCAGCTCGTCGATGTCGTCCTTGTCCCACTCGATGACGCTGCGGTCCTTCATCGTCGCGTTTTCGATGGGCACCAGGCGTTCCAGCGGCCCCTCGGTCAGTACGAAACCGCCCACGTGCTGGCTCAGGTGGCGCGGCAGGCCGTTGAGCTGGCGGCCCAGTGTGATGAGCTGCTGCAGGCGCGGGTCATCCTCAGGTAGTCCGAGCTTCTGCAGCAGCTCGACGCGGTGCTCCTCGGGCAGCACCTGGGTGGACCAGCCGCTGTGGTCCTGGCTCATCACATCGAGCTGTTCTTCGGTGAAGCCCAGCGCCTTGCCAACGTCTCGGATGGCGCTCTTGGGCCGGTAGCAGATGACGACGGCCGTCAGCGCGGCGCGGTCGCGGCCGTACTTCTCGTAAAGGTGCTGGATGACCTCTTCGCGGCGTTCGTGCTCGAAGTCGACGTCGATGTCGGGCGGCTCGTTGCGCTCCCGGCTGATGAATCGTTCGAACAGCAGGGTGCTGCGGTCAGGGTCGACCGAGGTGACGTGCAGGCAGTAGCAAACGATACTGTTGGCCGCCGAGCCACGCCCCTGGCAGAGAATCTTGAGGCTGCGCGCGTACTCCACGACCTCGCCGACCGTCAGGAAGTAATGCTCGTAGCCCAGCTCCTCGATCAGGGCCAGCTCCTGCTCGATGCGGGCTTTCCACTTGTCCGGCACGCCGCCCACGCCGTGTTCGTTCCAGGGCCAACGCTTCTCGGCGCCGGCGTAGGTGAGGCTGCGCAGATGTTGAGCGGCCGTAACGCCCGCCGGCACGACCTCGCTCGGGTATTGGTACTTGATCTCGTTGAGGCTGAAGTCGCAGCGCGCCGCCACCTGCAGCGTCTCGCGCATCAGCTCTTCGGGGTAGATACGCGACACCCGGTAGCGGCTGCGCAGATGGCGCTCGGCATTGGGCTGCAGGTCGAAGCCGCAGTCGGCCACGGTGCGGCCCAGGCGGGTGGCCGTCATGACGTCCTGCAGGGCCTTGCGCGAGCGCACGTGGAAGTGCGCGTCGCCCGCGGCGACCAGGGGCAGGGCGGTCTCTTCGGACAGGGCCTGCAGGCGCTGCAGCCACAGCGCGTCGCTGGCCTCGCGCAGCAGCTCGACGGCGATCCAGGCGCGGCCGGCGAAATGGCGCAGCACCCAGTGGGCGGCGGGTGCCAGTTCGGCATCCGGGGCTTCGCGCGGCAGCACCAGCAGGGCCAGGCAGTCGGCCAGCTTCTCGGGCGCGAACTGGCGCCAGTGCAAGGTGTACTCGCCCTTGACCGGGCTGGCGCGGCGCAGCCGGGTGATGAACTGGCAGAGATTGCCGTAGCCGTTGAGGTTCTGCGCAATCAGCACCAGCTTGAAGCGCGGTGTGCCGGTGTCGTCGCGGACGAGAAATTCGCTGCCGATCAGCAGCTGCATCAGCTGGGGTCGCTCGATGTCGTCGTCGGGCAGACCGGCCTCCTTGGCTTCCTCCTTCAGCTGGTGGAGTGCCGCCTCGCGCATCTCGCGCAATTGCTTGTGGGCGCGCACGACACCGGCCAGCGAGCATTCGTCGGTGATGGCCAGGGCCTCGTAGCCCAGTTCGACCGCGCGCTCCACCAGCTCGGCGGGCTCGGACGCGCCGCGCAGGAAGCTGAAGGCCGACAGGCAGTGCAGCTCGGCATAGCGGGAGATGTCGCCGCGCTGAGGTATCGCGGCCGATGCGCGCTCGCCATCGGCCTGGCGGCGCAGTTCGGCGTCCGAATGGATGCCCTGCTGGCGCAGCAGGGCCAGCCTCTCGTCGCGGTCGGACAGGGGGGGTGTCATGCGAACACTCCATGCAGAAACCAGCCTGGGGCGGCGGATGCGGTCGATGAAGGTCGCTCGTGATAGACCCACAGCAGGCCGCGCGCGGCGCTGCGGTAGACGAAGTAGTCGCGCGCCTGCATGCCGCTGGCGCCTTCCCACCAGCCGGCCTCGATGCGATGCGGGCCGCTGACCAGGGTCAAGGGGCCGCAGTACATCGGTTGCTCGCGCGCATCGGAGCGCAGGGGTTGGGGTGTCTGCAGCAGCCAGGTGGGTTGAGGGCCTGGAGGCGGGCGCACGGCGATGGGGGCCGGAGCGGGCCAGGCATGCCAGCTCTGCATATGGTCCAGGCGGTGGTCCTCGTGCAGCCGGCCTTCACGCACCTGGTCGGCGCCCAGGCGCACCGACAGCCGCTCCAGCAGCGCATTCGTCGTCGCACGCTCGGCGGGATCGCTTGGCCCGGGCAGCAGGCTGACGCTGCCTTCTTCCAGCGCCAGCACGCTGTCGGCGCTGAGGCGGATCTCACCCGCCGGTGCGGCCAGCGTCGTGCGAGCGAGGTGCTCGCCGAGCAGGCGCGTCAGGCGCGGCAGGTCGCGCGTCGTGTCGGCGGTGGCTACGGTCAGCTCGCCGCTGTCCCCCACGTCGCGCGGGCGCATGGCGTCGTACTGCCAGGCCAGGCGCAGCGCGCGAATGCCGGCATGCCGGGCGGCGAGGAAGGCGCAGAGCTGGCGCAGCAGGATCTCGGCGAAATTCAGCAGCACGGGGGCGTGCTCGACGCGGTAGGGCAGCTCCAGCCGCGCGTCGAAACGATCGGGCAGAGTCAGCCACTCGTGCACCTCGGGCAGCTCGCCATAGGCCTGGTCCAGGGCCTTCAGCAGGGCCGGGCCGAAGCGCCGGGCCAGGGCCGGGCGCGGCAGGCGGCGCAGCTCGCCCAGCCGGGTGCAGCCCAGGCGGGCCAGCATGGCGTGATGGGCCTGGGCGGCGCTTAGGGCCGACAGCGGCAGCGCGTCCAGACGCTCACTCAAGGCGCCTGGCGTGGTGTCGGCCGTGCGCGCCAGAGCCAGCGCGCCCAGGGCTGTCGATGCCCAGGCCATGGCCCCCAAGGTCAGGCCGGCTTCGGTGGCCTGTACCTGCAGCCGCTGGCGCAGCGCGCGCGCGCCGCGGAATAGGCGCAGGCTGCTCGACACCTCGGCCACGACGGCCTCCTCTAGCCGCGCGACGCGCGGCGTGAAGCTCAGCGCCAGCCAGGCCAGTGCGTCGACATTGACATGCGTTGTTGACCCCCAGGACAGGGCCGCGCCCTGCCCGCCCCCCGAGGGGGTCAAGGAAGCTTGGGACGGCCCGGCGCTTCCTGGCGCATCAGGCGTGCAGCACAGGGCGAGCCAGCGCATCGTTGCGCTCCATCGGATGGCCGACCGGTTCGGACGAGGGCACCGGCAGCGGTGCAGGCAGGGGCTTGCGCTTGGCCGCCGTCAGCAGCGGCTCGACCGCACCCGGCAGGGCGGGCAGCTTCAGCCAGCTGTCATGGGCCGGCCCGCGGCGCTTGAGCAGATGCACCGCCAGGTCCCAGCCCTCGCCCGGCTGCACGACGAGGCGCAGCGGCGCGGCCGAGGACTGCTGGCCGACGCGCTCGGGTCGGACCAGGAAGGCCGGCGCGTCCGAGCTCAGGGCGCAGACCTGCAGGCGGCGGATGTGCTCGGGCCGCGCCTCGGGCAGCCAGGCCAGCACGGCCACGTGCGACTTGATGGCCTGCTCGGCCGCCCACAGCGCCTGGGCCGGCGCCGCCGCCGAAATCCAGACCATGGCCGACGGCGGCAGGCCCAGGATCTGCAGGCCGGGCAGATGCGGCGCATGCGGCGGGTTGACGAGCAGCAGCGAACGCAGGCCCGACGCGGCGGCGCGCTGGCGGCGGCCGGGCGTGGGCGCCGCCAGGGGCTGGGCCGCCCACCAGCTGCGCAGGCCGGGGGCCAGCAGCCGCCACTCCAGCACGCCGGGCTGGGGCGTCAGCACCTCGGTGACGGCACGCAGCGGCCAGCCGCCGCCGGGCAGTTCGGTGTCCAGGGCCGCGAAGCCGCTGGGCAAGGTGGGATCGACGGCCTGCCCCAGGCTGCTGCCGCGCCACAACCGACCCTGCAGGCGGTCATCGTCCAGCGGCAAACGGCCGAGGGCGGGCGAAACAGCGGAGGCGGCAGAAGGAGCGGCGGAGGCGGGCAACATGGCCGGAGGGAAGAAACCGGAGCTTGGATGAGACCACAAGACTGTATAAACGTCCAGTATTTTCTGCCGATGAGCTTCGCCATCCGGCTAGCATTTCATGCCTTCTGCCTTGAGCACGATTCAGGAGACCCGAGATGCCGATGAACGACTATCTGCTGCTGTCCCGTGGGCAGTGGGGTGCCGACGCCAGCCCACGGGAGGTGCAGGCCGCCATCGACGCCTTCTATGCCTGGTACGAGCGAGGCCTGGCCCAGGGCCGGCTCAAGCCGGGCAGCCGCCTGGAGCCGGCCTGCCGCGTCGTCGCCAAGGGCGGCCTCATCACCGACGGTCCGTTTGTCGAGACCAAGGAATGGGTGGGCGGCTACTGGTTCATCGTCGCCGAGACGCTGGAGCAGGCCGCAGCGATTGCCGCCGAAAACCCCTGCCTGCAGTTCGGCCTGACGACGGAAATCCGTCCGCTGGACGGCAGCCGTGCGCACGTGACGGTGCCCACCAACGAGACGCCGAAGACCTGGCGTTAGGAAAAACCGTCGCCGTCGAAGTCCACCAGGTCCTCGTCACGGGCGAGCGTCGGGGGCGCGTCCTTGGGCTTCATGGCTTCCAGCTGCTCGCGCAGCTTGGCGACCTGGTCCAGCCAGTAGTTGGGCGTCCCGAACCAGGGGAAGGCCAGTGGGAAGGCCGGGTCGCCCCAGCGGCGCGCCAGCCAAGCGCTGTGGTGGATCATGCGCATCGTCCGCAGCGGCTCGATGAGGTGCAGCTCGCGGTCGTCGAACTCGGCGATCTGCTCGTAGCCGTCCAGCACCGCGTTCAGCAGATGACGGGCTGCATCGGGCTCGCCGGGCAGCAGCATCCACAGGTCCTGCACGACCGGGCCCATGACGGCGTCGTCGAGGTCGACGAAATGGGGGCCGCGGTCCGGCGTCCACAGGATGTTGCCGGGATGGCAGTCGCCGTGCAGGCGGGTCAGCTGCAGGTCGGGCAGGCTGTCGAAGGCGGCCTGGATGGCGGCGATGCAGCGTTGGGCGGCGTCGTCCCAGGTGGTGGCGATCTCGGGCGGGATGGCGTCGTTGGCCATCAGCCAGTCGCGCGCGGTCTGGGCGGGGGCGGCGCTGGCCCAGGCGAGGCGCTTGGCAAAGGGCTTCTGTCGGCCGACGCCATGCAGGCGGGCCAGCAGCCGGCCTATCCAGCGCAGCACCTCGGGGTCTTCCAGCTCCGGCCCGCGGCCGCCCTGGCGCGGCGTGACGGCCAGGCGCTGGCCCTGGTAGTGGAAGAGGGTGGAGCCGTCCTGCAGCGGCCAGGGCGCGGCGACCGGCACCTCGGCGGCGGCCAGTTCGGTGGCGAAGGCATGTTCCTCGAGGATCTGGGCGTCGCTCCAGCGCGCCGGCCGGTAGAACTTGGCGACGGCCGCGCCGCCATCTTCCAGGTGCAGCATCAGCACGCGGTTCTCGAAGGAATTGAGCTGCAGCAGCCGGCCGTCGGCACGCAGGCCGGCGGCGTCGAGGGCGTCGAGCATGAACTCCGGCGTCAGATCGCCGAAGCTGAGGTCAGGGGTCGCGTGATGCATCCGGCGAGTGTCGCCGGAGTGGGTCAACCCCGGCGCGGGCGCTGGGTCGCGTAGCGCGGCGCGTCGACGACGACACCGACGATGTCGTCCATCATGGCTTCCTCGTCGGCGTCATCCAGCACCGGCAGGCTGCGCGGGTTGTAGCGCGCCGTGTCGAGGTTGCGCGGGGCCAGGCGGCGCTGCGCTTGTTGCAGCGACGCGGGCTGGGCCGGCATGCGGGCCTGGTAGCGGTGGTCGCGCTCCCGATCCCGCTCTCGATCACCATAGCCTTCGTTGCTGTTGTTGCCGAAGACGCCGGCGTCCTGCCACAGCGGCAGGGGTTGGGAGAACTGGCCCCAGTCGCTGCCGAATTCGTCCTCGCTGCTGCTGGCGCGGCGGCGCGACATGTTGGCGGTCGCCGCCGGGGCCGGCAGGGGGCCGCGGGAACTGCTGCTTTGCGGCACCAGGAGCTGCAGCTCGGCGACGCTGGGCAACTGGTCCATGGCGCAACGCAGATAGCGCACCCGGCAGGCCGACAGCACGGCATGCTTGATCTGCAGGCTGCGCGACGTCACACCGCGTTCGCCTTCCAGGTCGATGGCGGCCAACACACGGCCGTTGGGGCTGCAGATGGCAAAAGTGACGTGGGAGGCGCCCAGCAGATCAAACCAGTAGCGGACCTCTTTGGCTTCGGTCGGTTGGCAGAAGCGCACCAGGGGCAACTTGGACAGCACGACATGATGGGGGAGGGCTTCGCGCAGCAGGCGGAAGACGCGGCGTTCGTCGGTCGTAAAAACCGGTCGTGCCGTGAGTGACCACTCCGCCGGCAAGCCTTTATTGGCGTACGCGGGTCGGCGCAGCGCCCAGATCAGGCTGATGGCCAGACCCAGGACGCAAACAGCCAGCGCGGCGATCCAATAGATGGCGTACGGCATATCCCTCAGGGATTTCGGCGGGTGACGCCGACCTGTTGTTCTCGCGGCGCAATGGGCAATCAATGTAGCGCAACGTCCCTAAAAGACATTACTCGCTAGTCCTGATTCCCCCGGCATAAGGGGTTGCGCGGTCTTGCAATCGACCGGAAATTCGTCATTTATTGCTTGGCGGCTCGGCCCGAGGATTCGAAATGAGCCTTGACCTCGGCAACGCCGTCTACGAATTCGCCCAGTACCTGGGCCTGGCGCTTGAATTGGAAGTCCAATTCGCCCAGATGGCGCTCCAGGGCCTGCTCGACCTGGGAGCTGAAGGTATCCGGGGGCAGGCGCAAATAGGCGGCGGACTCGCCGCCATCGCGCTCGACCAGGGCGCCGGCGGCCGCCGCGATGCGCAACATGGGGCGGTTTTCGCTCAAGGCGTGGATGAAGAGGGTGTCGATGCCGCGGTTGCGGGCATGCAGGGCGGCGGCGTCGAAAAGCCGCCGGCCCAGGCCGCGACCGCGGGACCCGGGTAGCACCGAGACGCCAAACTCGGCCATGGTGCGCTCCTGGGCGCTGCCGGACAGGGGCTGTGCATAGGCCAGATGCGCCAGCGCGATCAATTGCAGACGGCGGTTGAAGATGCCCAGCACCTCGTCGCGGGCGAAATCGATGCCCAGCGCGTATTTGCGGATTTGCTCATCCGATGCCGGATAGCCGAAGCGCAGATAGCGATCATGCGGGTCCAGGGCCAGCAGGTGCTCGATGAGGCGGCGTCGGTGGCGCCGGGCCAGCGAGCGGATGGGCACCCAGGTCGCCAGCCTTTCCAGGGCGGCGCGGGCGCTGGCCAAAGGGCCGCCGGCTTCGACGGCTGCGGGAGTCGCCGGCGGGTTCGGGTCGGGGCCGAAGGCCGACAGCTCGTGATCCCAGTCCGCCGTGAGTTCGGCAGGCGGGTCAGGAGG
>Ga0194137_10000724_pt1 | contig 21198 bp, 19 predicted proteins | sample TARM_MetaG_T3_14_FD_134025 | JGI IMG/M metagenome (GOLD analysis project Ga0194137, IMG submission 134025) | Freshwater microbial communities from Pennsylvania, USA, analyzing microbe dynamics in response to fracking - TARM_MetaG_T3_14 (version 2) | ecosystem: Environmental > Aquatic >... | reverse complement strand
GCCGCGACGTCGCGGCGGATGCCGGGCTGGGTCAGGGCCGTGGCGGGCGCCATGCCGAAGAAGTCGGCGAAGGGATCGGCCGCCGCACCGCCGGGGCTGCCTGCTTCCACGGTGAGGACGTAGCCGCCGATCTGGATCTGGTCACCCGGCTTGATGGCCGCTTCGCGGCCTTTGCCGAGCTGGATGCCGTTGACGCTGATGGCATTGCTGCCCTGGTCGACGATGCCGTAGCCGGTGCTGGCGCGGAACAGCACGCGGGCATGCACGCGCGAGATGGTGCGTTCGGGGTCAGGCAGCACCAGCTGGTTGGTGTCCGCGCGGCCGATGTCGCCGCCGAGTTCGTCGAACTGGGCGGACAGCGGCTGGCTCACGGGCAACCCGTTGAAGGTGGTGACGTTGAGGCGAATCATGGTCAGCGATTCTCAGCGCGGCACAGCCCTGCGACGACCCCTCCAAGCGGGTATTGGTGCTCATCTAAGCACATAAACCTTGCCTTCGATCAGCGTCAGCCGCAGCGGCCATGCAATGTTGCCCAGGGCGGCCTCGTCGTTCTGGCTGCCCAGCAGCGGCGCGCCCATGGGGTTGAGGCATTCCAGCAGGCGACCGCCGGCCACCACGCGCAGCAGCAGGGTCTCGGGCGTGGGCGGCTGCAGCGTTGCCAGCAGGCCGGCCTGCCAAAGCTGCTGCACCTGCTCGCGCAGGGCCGCTGCCCCATCGCCGGCGGCGCGTTGGTAGGCCTGGTCGACCTCCTCGAGCTTGAGGCGGCAGGCGGCGAGCAGGCTGTCGGCGTTGCCGCGCGACAGGTCGAAGGCGATGCGCTGGACCGCCGCGAGCACGGTCATGCGGTCCTGCGGGCCGGGGTTGAGCACGGGGGCATCCAGCCAACGCCAGCGCGGGAAGCCGACGGGCAGCTCCAGATCCTGGTGCTGGACCGTCGGCGCCTCGAAGCCGGTGCCTTCCTCGACGGCCCAGACGACTTCGGCCAGCACGCGCACGGCCTCGTCGGCCAGGCTCTTGCCCTGGCGCAGCAGCACGAGCCGGGCCCTCGCCTGGGCGGCCCGCGAGGCCATGCGTGGCTGGGCCGGTGCATGGGGCGCGGCCACGGCCTGGCCGATGGGAGGTGGCGCGACGACGAGGGTGATGCGGTTGCTGCCGTTCTGCAGGTATTCGTGCACGGTGATCGACTGGCTGCCCGCGCCGGCCGGCAGGGCGAGCACGGGCACGCCATTGACCTGGACCTCGACGGGCTCGCCGCTGGTCTGCACATGGAGGCACATCAGGCGGTCCATATCAGCGCCGCCCGGCCGCCCGTAGGCGCTGATGCGCCCCCTTGGGGGGCTGAGCCCTCGCACAGAGCGTCCATTGGACGCTCTGTGGCTGGCGAAGGACCGGGCCGCTGGCCCGGTGCGGCCTGCAAGGCAGTGAATGGAATTCACGTGGGGGCAGCATATTCAGCCCGCGCTCCAGTCGATCAGGGTCAGTGCGGGAATCAGCTCGCGCAGCCGACGCTGGGTGCCGCCGAGCGGGTCGTGGCGCAGCAGGCAGACGTTCACCGGCTCGATCGCGAGGCGATAGAACCATTGCATGCCACGGCCGTCAGGCCGCGGGCGCAGGCCGCATTCGCCGACGATGGCACCGCGCAGCGCCTCTGGCACGGGGCCGGCCGACAGCAGGGCCGGCTGCCCGTTGGCGATGGCCTCGACAATCAGCGTCAGGGGGTGGCGCCAGCCGGTCTTGACCTGCTCCAGGTCCTGTCCGTCGGCCAGCGTGACGCGCCATTCGCTGCGGCCCTGGGCGCGCAGATCGATGCGGGCGCGGCTGCCCGCCCATTCGAGCTCGCCATGGAGCTTCAGATCCAGCACCAGGGCGGCGAAGTCGATGGCGCCCTGCAGGCGCAGCGCGATGGGGCCCTCGGCGGCGTGCTGCCAGCCCCAGGTGATGCCGGCCTGACCCACCAGCGGCGCCAGCTCGGCCTCCATGCGGCCGCTGGTGCCGGCCATGTGGCGCGACCAGGCGATGAAGAGTTTCTCGAGGCCGGCGCGGCTCAGCGGCTGCAGGTCCTGCCAGGACTTCAGCCAGGCCGCTGCCGGCTCGGCATGGCCGTCGGCTTCGAGACGGCAGGCCGTGCCGGCGGCGTTCAGCGGCGGTGCCCCGCCTTCGATCGGCCAGGCCAGGGTGGGCAAGGCGCCGTGGCGGACCTCGACGAGACGCTGGGTGGCAGCGTGGACCTGCAGGCCGAGTTCGAGGCGACCCAGGGGTGCGCCGGCATCGCGGATGCCGCAGCTGCTGACGCTGACCGTCTGCACATCGGGTGGCTCGCCATAGGCAATGCCGGCCGGTCCGAGCTTGGGGTCGGGCGGCGGGCTGGGTGGGGCGTGCAGGGTCAGGCTGAGGCGGGCGGTGTCGGCGCCGCGCCAGGTCAGCCGGCCGGCGCCGGTCACATGCTGCACCTCGGGGTGATGGGCATCGCAGCTGGCCAGGGCGTTGACGGCCAGTTGCAGCCGCGCGCTGGCGCCGGCGCCCGCCGCGCGGCTCAGCACGGGCAGCAGGCGGGGTTCGTCGAGCGGTGCGGACAGGGTTTCGGGCTGCGGCGCCCGAGCCGGCAGGTCGACGCGCAGCCAGGCGCCGTCGCTGCCCTGGTAGGCCTGCAGCGGCTTGGGCTCGGCGACGGCGAAGGTGATGGCTGACAGATCGCAGGCCTTGGGGCGCGGCGGCGGCGGCCGGTCCAGGAAGATGGCGCGGCCGCGGGCGGCGCGGGCCAAGCCGGCCTCGATGGCGGCCTGGGCCTTGTCGAAGCCGGCCGGTGTCAGCTTGTCGCCGGTGGGCGCGGCCTTGGCGGCGCGGCGCACCAGCTCCTCGCGCGAGCGATGCGTCAGCTGGTGCAGGCGCAGCGTCGGGCTGAGCTGCGGGTCGACGGCGATGGCCGCGGCCCAATCAAAGCGCGGCCTGGCCTCGAAGTTGGCGCCCCACAGGCAGCACAGCGAGGCATAACGAGCCAGTTCGGCGACGTCGCGCAGGCCGATCAGCTGGGCGCGCTCCAGGGCCGCATCGACAAAGGCCGGCCAGCGGGCCTGCAGCTGGGCCGCGACCTCAGGCCAGGCCTCACCCAGCAGCTGCAGCAGCTCGCGCGAATCGCGCTTGAGCTGCAGGGCTTCGACTTGGTCGAGTTGTTCGGGCGTGATCTGCAACATCAGGCGACTCTCTCCCTGACTTGGCTGTCGAGCACGCCGTCCAGTCTCTGCCACCAGGTCCAGCGCCGGGCGCCAGGACTGACGAGACGCTGGCCGGCCGCGAAGACCGCATCCAACTGCGAGGGTGCGAGGTCGGGCAGCAGCAAGGCCAGCAGTTCGGGGTCCCACCAGCGCCAGGGGCGGCGGCGGCCGTCGGGGCAGCGCACTTCGGCGAGGTCGCGGCTGTGCTCGCGCATGGCCAGCAGCGGACGCGTCGAGCTCATCAGCACGCCCCAGCCTTCGAAGGCCGTGCAGGCTTCGTCGAACAGCCAGGCCGTGAACCCGGCCTCGGGCTGCAGCTCGACGATATAGGCAGCCTGGGCCGCGGCCTCGGGGGGCAGGGCACCGCGCCGCAGGCAGTCCCAGCCGACCGTCTGCGCGGCCTGCAGGCGCTCCAGCAGGCCGGGGACAACGCCGCCATCGATGACGGCATGCACACGTGCCTCTGGCCGGTCCCACAGTGCTGAGCGGATCTGGGCCGTGGCCAGAGCGCCAGCGTTCAAGCCGATCCTCCGCCGCCTTCAGGGGGTGGGTCAGCGGCTTCGCCGTCGCGCGCCTCGCCTTCGTTGGCAGAGGATTCGGTCGTCGCCTGATCGCTTGCGCCGCTGCCGTCGTCGCCATCCTCCTCTGGCTGGTCGCTGCGGGTGCTCAACGTGGCCGCACCTCCGGCGACAGCCATGGCGGCGGCACCGCCGGCAGCCAGGGCCATGGCGCCCGCGGCCAGGGCCCCGGCACGCAGCGACGACACGCCGCCAACCCCGGCACCAGCAGCGCCCGCACCGGCTGCGGCACCCGCGCCTCCTGCACCGGCCGCGCCGGCGGCACCGGCGGCACCGGCATTCTCGGCCAGCGGATCGGCGAACAGCTTGTCGTAGTCCTCGGCCTTGGCCGGCGTCAGGTCTTCCTGGTTCTTGGCCTCTTCGGGCGCCTTGGGCTCGGCCGCGGCCGCACTCTCGGCGGCACCGGCGGAACCGCCGCCGCCGCCACAGTTGACCTTGACCAGCGGTCCGTCGATGGTGACGCCCGCCGGGCCCAGCGTGATGACGGAGGCGCCGCAGACGATCTTGATGCCGGCCGTGGCCTCGAGCACGATCTCGGCGCTGCCCTTGGCCTTGATGTTGACGGCCTGCATCAGCAGGTCGGCCGTGGCCTTCATCGACAGCTTGGCGCCGGCTTCGCTGACCAGGTTGCCCGTGGTCTTGATATTGCCCGCACCGCCGCTTTGCAGATTGATGTCGCCGCCGGCCTTGATGGCCGTCTTGCCGGTGATGTCCAGCCCGTAGTCCGCACCGATCTTGGCGCTGTAGTCCTTCTCGAGCTTGAGCTGCCAGGTGGCCGCGCCGGTCGTGAAGATGTCGCCGGCGACCTTGGTGTGCAGGTCCTTGCCGAGGTCGTGCATGACGTCCTTGCCGACGTTGACATACCAGTTCTCGCCAACCACCTCCTTGCGGGTGAGCTTGACCTTCTTGGTCTCGTTCTTCTCGATCCAGTCGAAGGCGTCGTCCTTCACATGGCGGTGGAAGATCTTCTGCGACTGCAGCCAGACGTACTCGCTGTCCTTCTTGTCGTCGAAGCGCAGCTCATGCCGCGCGTCCGCGGCGCCTTCCTTGGTGGAGTGGGTGCGCCAGCCGCTGATGTCGGAATTGGCGGGCAGGGGGTAGGACGGGATGTTGACGTCGTTGTGGACCGAGCCCGTGATGAGGGGCCGGTCCGGGTCGCCGCCGATGAAGCTGACGACCACCTCATGCCCGACGCGCGGGATCATCCACAGCCCCATGCCCTTGCCGGCCCAGGGCTGGGACAGGCGCACGAAGCAGGAGCTGTTCTCGTTCTTGGTGCCCAGGCGATCCCAGTGGAACTGCACCTTGATGCGGCCATGCTTGTCGGTCTCGACCTCGTTGCCCGAGGCACCGACGACGATGGCTGTCTGGGGCCCGTACATGACGGGCCGGGGCGTACGACGCTGCGGGCGGAAGGGATTGCCGCCGGTGCTGATGCACATGATGCTGGCCAGCACGCCGTCGCGGCGGTCGCCGCTGGGCTTGAGATCCTCGATGGCCTCATGGTCGTTGAACTCGGCGCTGAAGTTCATGCTGACGACGAGGTAGCTGTCCTCATCGTCGGCGTGGGGAGCGTCTTCGAGGTCGAAGGTGGCGCCCACCGTCAGGTCGTTGCAGTTGGTGGTGCCGGTGTAGACCTTCTGCAGCGACTGCAGCTCTTCCAGCCGCATCTTGGCCACGCGGGTGGTAGCGGCCGTGGCAGGCTGTGCGTCGGGCTTGACCTGGTTCTGCACCGCGCGTGCGGGGAACTCGTAGACCTCGCCGGTGCCGAGCTTGGAGGTCTCGGCTGTGGCCAGTGCGCTGTGGGTCTGCTCGATGGTGGTCGCGGAGGCGAGGTAGTCGAAGTCGCGCACGACGGCCTTGACCGCATGCACCTCCTCGGCCACATGCCACTCGACCATGCTCGCCTTGCCTGCGTCTAGCTTGTTGGACCAGTGGATGGCAGCCGCACCGGACTTGGCCTCGTGCTTGCCCATCGAGTCGATCAGCACCATGGTGTGGGTGGTGCTGGTGTGCTCGAAGAAGTAGTAGATGCCGACCTCTTCCAGCAGGCGGCTAACGAAGTCGAAATCCGACTCCTCGTACTGCACGCAGTAGTCCAGCGGCTTGTAGACCGAGGCGTCCTGCAGCCGCCAGCTGAAGTCGGCGCTGTAAGGCGTCAGCACATCGGTGACGATGTCCTTGACGCTCTTGTTCTGGAACACCCGGGAATTGCGCGCCCGGGTCGCGAACCAGGTCCAGGGCCGCATGGTGATGCGGTAGGAATCGAAGCGGCCGCGGCGTTCGCCGCGCTGGGCCTCGGTGATGAAGCCGTTGAAGTGGCGCTTGGCGCCATGCGCGATGGTGACGTTGGCTCGTGATCCCAGCAGGGCGTGCAGGTCGATGGACTCGCGCACGCCCAGCAGGCTGACGTTGCCGACCAGGTCGACATGCCACTGCGGCAGGCTGCCCAGCGATTCCTTGCCTTCCAACCGCAGCACCAACAGCTTGTCGGCACCCAGTGTGGTGGTGATGGACATCACATCAGACATGATGGAGCCCCTCGTCCGATGAGTACATCGACCGGTCTTGCAGACCGCGCTGCGTCCTGCGCCGCAGCTCTTCGGCAGGCACAGCGCGCCCACTGGGCGCACTGTGTCCGGCCGAAGCCCCCGAGGGGACGGCGATGCTTGCGGCTTTGAGCCGCAAGCAAATCGCCAGACGGTCCGGCTTGGGAGCGGCCCGGCGCTTGGCCCATGAATTCACTACGGCCACCATCTTCGGCTCCTCAGTCGAAGGCGTAGCTGAAATCGCCGTCGGCGACATCCAGCGCCACGCGCTGCAGCGGCTGTCCCGAGGCCGTGCGCGACAAGTACTCGATGGAGACCTTGGGCAGCACGGTGTTGGTCAGGATGGCGTCGATGATGCGGCCGCCGCTCTCCGCGTTGTTGCAGCGCTTGACGATGAGCTCCACCGCCGCGTCGCTGTACTCGAAGGGGATGCGGTGGTTCTCGGCCACGCGCTTGACGATGCGGTTCAGCTGCAGGCGCACGATGCGGGCCAGCATCTCGTCGGACAGCGGGTAGTAGGGAATCGTCACGATGCGGCCCAAGAGCGCCGGTGGGAAGACCTTCTGCAGCGGCTCGGTGAGGGCGGTGGCCAGCGACTCGGGGTCGGGCAGCAGCTCGGGGTCGCGGCACATGTTCATGATGAGCTCGGACCCGACGTTGCTCGTCAGCAGGATGATGGTGTTCTTGAAGTCGATCAGGCGGCCCTCGCCGTCCTCCATCCAGCCCTTGTCGAAGACCTGGAAGAACAGCTCGTGCACGTCGGGGTGGGCCTTCTCCACCTCGTCCAGCAGCACGACGCTGTAGGGGCGGCGGCGCACGGCCTCGGTCAGTACGCCGCCTTCGCCGTAGCCCACGTATCCCGGAGGCGCGCCTTTGAGCGTGGAGACGGTGTGCGACTCCTGGTACTCGCTCATGTTGATGGTGATGACGTTCTGCTCGCCGCCGTAGAGCGACTCGGCCAGGGCCAGGGCGGTCTCGGTCTTGCCGACGCCCGAGGTGCCGCAGAGCATGAAGACGCCAATGGGCTTGTTGGGGTTGTCCAGCTTGGCGCGCGAGGTCTGGATGCGGCGGGCGATCATGTCCAGGCCATGCTGCTGGCCGATGACGCGCTGGCCCAGCGTGGCGCCCAGGCGCAACACGGCTTCCAGTTCGTTCTTGACCATGCGGCCGACGGGAATGCCGGTCCAGTCGGCAACGACGCTGGCCACGGCCTGGGCGTCCACCGAGGGCAGTATCAGCGGCGCATCGCCCTGCAGCTCGGCGAGCTTGGCCTGGGCGGCGTGCATCTGGGCCAGCAGGGCGTCGCGGTCGGGGCTGCCGCCAGCATCGGCAGGTTGGCCGTCACCGCGCAGCTTGGCGCGCAGTTCCAGGATCTGGGCGACAACGTCCTTCTCCTGTGCCCAGCGGGCTTCCAGCGCAGCCAGGCGCTCGCGCTCTGCAGCGAGCTTTTCTTCCACCGAGGTGGCGCGGTCGCCGATGTGCACGCCGACCTGAGCTTCGCGGGAAATGATGCCCTGCTCGATCTCCAGCGACTCGATGCGGCGCTTGCAGTCCTCGACCTCGGCCGGCGTGGCGTGCTGGCTGACGGCGACACGGGCGCAGGCGGTGTCCAGCAGGCTGACGGCCTTGTCCGGCAGCTGGCGGGCCGGGATGTAGCGGTGCGACAGCTTGACGGCGGCCTCGATGGCCTCGTCCAGCAGCTGGATCTGGTGGTGCTTTTCCAGCACGGTCGCCACGCCGCGCAGCATCAGGATGGCCTTCTTCTCGTCCGGCTCCTCGACCTGCACGGTCTGGAAGCGGCGGGTTAGGGCCGGGTCCTTCTCGATGTACTTCTTGTACTCGGCCCAGGTCGTCGCGCCCACCGTGCGCAGATTGCCGCGAGCCAGAGCCGGTTTCAGCAGGTTGGCCGCATCGCCCGTGCCGGCGGCGCCACCGGCGCCCACCAGGGTATGGATCTCGTCGATGAACAGGATGATGGGCGTGGGTGACTGCTGCACCTCGTCGATGACCTGGCGCAGACGCTGCTCGAACTCGCCCTTCATGGAGGCGCCGGCCTGCAGCAGGCCGATGTCCAGCGACAGCAGGGTGACGCCCTGCATGTTCGGCGGCACGTCGCCGCGGGCCAGGCGCAGCGCGAAACCTTCGACGACGGCCGTCTTGCCGACACCGGCTTCGCCGGTCAGCAGCGGGTTGTTCTGGCGGCGGCGCATCAGGATGTCGACGATCTGGCGGATTTCGTCGTCGCGGCCCGTCACCGGGTCGATCTCGCCCTTGCGCGCTTTTTCGGTCAGGTCGACGGTGAACTTCTTCAGCGCCTCCTGACGGCCCATGGCAGCCGGCGCCATGGCGCCCGAGGCCTCGCCGGGCTGGCCGGCGGAGAGGGCGCTGCCGTCGGTGGCGCCCAGGCCCGCTTCACCGGTCTTGCCGATGATGGACTGCAGCTTGTCGGCCAGGTCATCGGCCTTGATCTTGTCGAACTGGCGCGAGATGCCGAGCAGGGCGTCGCGCAGGGTGCGGGTGCTGAGGATGGCCAGCAGCAGGTGGCCGGAGCGCACTTGCGCTTCGCCGTACATCAGTGTGGCGTAGACCCAGGCCTGCTGGATGGCGTGGGTGATGTGCTCGGAGAAGTCGCTGATGGAGGTGGAGCCGCGCGGCAGGCGGTCCAGGGCCGTCGTCACGTCGCGCGCCAGGGCGGCCGCGTCCAGGCCGTAGTGGCGCACGATGGCGGCCACGTCGGACTCGTTGTTCTCCAGCAGCTGGGTGATCCAGTGCACCAGCTCGACATAGGGGTTGCCCCTGAGCTTGCAGAAGACGGTGGCGCCTTCGATTGATTTGTAGGCGAGCGGATTGAGTTTTCCGAACAGGGCTTGGCGGCTGATATCGGTCATTTGGAGATCTCCTCGGTGCTGAGTGACCGGGGTCGCCGTTCGGTTCCGCTACATGGCGTGCTTGGGGGCGAGAGACGGTCCCAGCGGCTCCCGGCAGATGCTCTCGACGTTCATGACCAGTTGGTCGGCGCGCTTGCGCGGGCGCTGGCTGTTCAGCCAGGCGCTGCGGCCCAGCATGCCGACGCCCGATTTTTGGCCCAGCGGCCAGGCCGGCACCTCGGCCGGCTTGAGCTTCAGGCGCACGTCCCAGGCGAATTCTTGGCCGACGTACTGGCGGACCATGGCCTGCAGGGCTTGCAGGTTCTGACCCGAAGGCAGGAAGGCCTGGAAGGCCTCCCAGCCCAGCGGGCCGATCTCGATGCGGAACTTGTGCTGGACATCCCAGACTTGTCGGCCCAGCACGGCGCCGCGGCCCAGGGCCACACCGTCGTGCTTGACGAGGCGGGTGCGTTCCTCAGGTTCCAGCGTCATCCAGTGGCCGCTGAACTGCTGCACCAGGGCCGGCACCCGAAAGCGCAGCGCAATCCAGCTCTGCAGGCCGTCGGCGTCTCGGGCCGAGCGGGCCAGGCGGCCGGCGAAATACAGCTTGGAGAAGTCGCCTAAAGCATCGCGCTCGCGCAGCGCGGGCTCGGCGAGGCCGATGAGGGCGCCCACATGGCGCACGATGGGCGCTTCGCGGCCCCGGTCCATGCCGACGACGGGGTTGGCCCGCGCCCAGGCCCGATAGAAGAGCAGGCCGAAGCGGTGCAGCAGCATGTCGGCAAAGGCCGCGAAGGTGCGGTCGCCGTGGTGCAGGGCCCGCTCGCGGGCGTACTCCGTCAGATGGGTGGGCAGGGCGCCGTTGGGGCCGAACAGGCTCAGCACGCGCTGAACCAGGCGCGGCGGGCTGTGTTCGCTCGGCGCCAGCCTGGTGATGGGCGTCGGCGCGAAGTTCAGGGCCGGCTCGCTGGCAAAGCGCACCGGCTCGTCGCCGGGACGCAGCGCATCGCCCAGGCGCGGCTTGTCGGCGTGGCCGGCCTCGATGCGGCGCAGGGCCTGGAAGAGGTCGAAGCGGCCGGGGCGCGCGGTCAGCGCGTCGAAGACCGACGGCTCGGGCTTGGTGCTCACAGAATTGCTCGCGCGCCGGGCAGTGGCTGCCAGCGCTTGAGTTCGCCACGGGTGCGCGAGACCAGCAAGGTCTGCACAAAGCTGTTCATCGACACGTGGCGGCTGAAGTAGTGGTGCAGCACCGAGCCCAGCAAGGTCGCACTGCCGCCCTCAAAGGACAGCTCGTCGACGGTCAACTGCACCTCCAGGCCGCGGCCGAAGGCGATGGGGCCGGGGGCCGGATGGCGGCGCACGACGGGGCGGGTGGTGACCGAGCGCACGCCCTCGATCTGGCGCAGCAGGCCGGCGTCGGAACTTTGGCCGAACAGGCCCAGCAGTTCGCGCAGGGCCAGGGCGCCGCGCTCCGCGTCCTCGTCGACGAGGGACAGATAGTTCAGCGACAGCAGGGAAAGCAGCCGCCACGCCAGCGGGCCTTCCCGCGTGGCACTGCAGGGGCGCGATGGCCCGGCGACGACGGCGATGTGGTCGACCGGCGCGCGGGTCTCCAGCGTCAGGCCGCCATGGTCGCGCCCGGTCGGCATGAACAGGGGCAGGTCGCGGTTGGTGCAACGGATCTTGGCGGCCAGCTGGCGCAGCTCGGCACGGTAGGGTGCGCGCTTGAGGTCGACCAGGGACAAAAACACCTCGCTGCCGACATAGGCCGAGCGCGGCCCCTCGCGCTTGGTGCGGTCGCTGGCCAGGCGCGGCTCGCGCAGCAGGCTGAAGTAGCCCGAGGCACCAGCGGGGTCGGCATGCGGTACGTCGAACAGCGGCAGGAACTGCAGCTCGTCGGTGTCGGCCGAAAAACCGGTGACCGAGGCGACGTCGAAGACCTCGAAGTCGTTGCCGGCCAGGCGGTCGGGGATGACCTGGAAGGCGGTGGCACTGTCGTCGACGGTGATGCGCTCGGCGCGGCGCTCGAAGAGATTGATGGCCGGTACGCAGTTCAAGCTGAAGTTGGCCGGCTCGCCGCCGCCCTCCAGGCTGGCCTCGTAGCGGTCGAACAGCAGCACCAGCTCGAAGCTGTTGCCGGTGCAGGCGGCGAAGCTGGGCCGCAAGCCCGCCACGTCGATGAAGAGAAAGCGCTGCGGGAAGGCGAAATACTCCTGCATCAGCCGCGTGCCCGACAGGCCGCGCAGCGTGACCGGCAGCATGGCCTCGTCGTCGGCCAGGCCGACATGGCGCACGCGGCCTGGCGGGATGAAGTTGCGCTTGAGGTCAGGGCCCTTGCCGCCCGGGCCCGCCAGCACGCCGACGCAGCGGCAGGTGGCCAGCTCGTGCAGCTTCAGAGCCACGTCCTGCAGGCCGCCCATGAAGAAGCGCAGGCTGTCCAGTGGCAGCTTGGCGAAGCTCATGCCGGTGGGCAGCTCCAGGCGCACGCGCACGCCGCTCTTGGGGCGCTCGCGCAGGGGCAGGCCGCTGAAATTGATGTCGGTGGCGCTGAGGAAGTACTCGACCTGGCTGACGCGGATGGGCGTCAGCGTGACGGGTTGGGCGGTGCGGAACTCGCAGCGAGTCGGGCTCAGCGGCGTCTTGGCGCCCATCAGCGCGCTGCCCCGCGGCAGCGTGAAGCCGGCGATCAGGTTGGGGTCCTGCGCCGGCTCGAGCTGGGCCACCAGCATGGAGGGGATGGGTGCGCCGAGGTTGGGGCAGACCATGTCCAGCAGGCGCTGGGCCAGCTGGGGGAACTCGGCGTCCTGCTTGAGCTGCACGCGCGCGGCCAGGAAGGCAGAGCCCTCGAGCAGGCGCTCGACATAGGGGTCGGCGACCTCCAGGCCCTCCATGCCGAGGCGGCCGGCGATCTTGGGGAACTCGCGCGCGAACTCGCCGCCCATCTCGCGGAGATAGCGCAGTTCCTGGTTGTAGTAGCGGAGGAGCCTGGGGTCCATGTCAGCTGATCGTATTCGGGCCGAGCGCCGGGCCGTTCCCTAGCCGGCGCGCCATGGCGATGTGCTTGACGGTCGAACCGGCAAGCATCGCCGTCCCCTTGGGGGACCGGCCGGGCTTGCCCGCGTTCAGCGGCGCGAGATTGGGCGAGGGGCTCATCTCATATCGCGGACGGCGGCCTGGCCGGTGTCGACATCGACGTCGGCGCTCAGCAGCAGCTCCAGCGGCACCGGCTGGTTCCACATCTGGCCCTTGATGGTCAGGCGCAGGCTGGTCGGGCGCAGGCCGGTGCTCATGTCGTTGACGATGCGCACCTCCACCGTGGCCGGGTCCAGGCGTGGCTCGAAGCGGATGATGGCCTGGCGCACCTGGGCCTCGATGAGGGGGAAGTTGTGGATGGTCATGGTCTGCCCGGTCAGGGGCAGGATGCCGAAGTTCAGCACCGAGTCGCAGGCATGGGGCAGGCTCTTCCACAGCGCGGTGCGCTCGGGGTCGTCGCGGTTGCGGATGTCGGGTTCCTCGCAGACGGCATTGAACAGCCAGGACAGGTCGCGCAGCACCGCCTCGCGCAACTGCTTGCGGCTGAGCACGCGCGCTTCCAGGGCCTCGACCTTGGAGGAGGGGTCGTTGTCGGTGAGCCGGTCCAGCAGCGAGGGCTGCAGGCGGTCTTGCGCGCCGAAGCCGGCCATCACGCGCCTTCGGTCGGCGTGTCGAAGCTGATCTCGCGGATGGCCATCAGATCGTGGTCGCCGATGTCGCTCGTGAGCACGCGCTGGCCCAGGCCGGCATAGCGGTCTTCACCCGGGAGCGGCTGCCACTCGGTCTTGCGCGCCAGGTTGATGAGGCCGTCATCACTCTTCTCCGAACCTGGGTAGCGCGTGGGCACCAGAGCGACGCTGTTGCCGCCGTTGGTGAAGCTCAGTTGCGCCGGCATCCAGACGCAGTCGCGCAGGTCCTCCGGCGCGTCGAAGTGGATCTTGGCCAGGTGCTTGAAGGGCACCCAGGTGTAGTGGCCGTTCAGGCAGACCTCGAGCACGGGGCCGAGGCGCGAGTCGGCATCGGCCAGCCATTCAAAGGCCTGGCCGTCGATGCCGCCGGCACTGGTGGGTGCGGCCTCGAAGGCCTTGGTGGCGAGGTCGGCAGCGAGATCGGCATGGCCTTCAGCCTGCTGCTTCAGCGACTCGATGAGCTGGGCGACCCAGGCCTCGGGCTGGCCGAAGACGACGGGTGTGCGCTTGCCGGCGAAGACCTCGGCGCGCAGCAGCTCGCAGCGGATGGCGTGGCCGACGGTCTCGCGCATGGGGATGGCGAGCTTGTCCATGTCGGCGACGACATTGAGCTGGGTGTGGGCCCGCTCCCACTGGCCCAACACGCTGAGCAGCTGCGACATGAAGGTGCGCAGCTTGGGATCGGCCGGCTTGGCGCGCACCGCCTCGGTCAGCTTGGCCAGGGCCGCACGCGGGTCGCCGGCGCGCAGCAGTTCTTCGGCGGCTTGTTGGGGTGTCGGATCAGAAGCCATGGCCGCAGTCGGTACAGAAGCGGGCTTGCCGCGGAAGGGTGACGCCGCAGGCCGGACAGCTCTTGTGCGTGCTGGCCATGTCGAAGCCGCATTCGTGGCAGAAGCGCCCGCCCTGGCTGGGCGTCTGGCAGTTGGGGCAGGCGGCGCCGCTGGAGGCGGAAGAGCCGTAGCCGCCCGCCGAGCCAGTGCCCGAATCCAGGGCCGCACGCGCGGCGCAGTCTTGGCAGCTGTTGCTGCTGCTGTTCCAGCATTCGCGGCCCACCCATTTGCGGCAGCCGCTGCAGCGCTCGTACATCGGCGCCGCGGCGGCCATGGCCTCCGCCAGGGCGTCGGCCTTGGCGCTGCCGCCGCCGGCCTCGGCAAAGGCGCCGGTCGCGCGGCTGGCCTTGTTGAGGTCGTAGAACATGAAGGCGAAGCGGCTGAGCCAGCCGGTGATCTGGCCCTTGCGATAGGGCTTGAAGGCCGAGCGCGAACTCTCGCCGCATTTCTCGCAGAAGAATTCGAACTGGAAGCCGGCCGACACGTCGTTCATCGACGTGCTGATATCCCGGTAGTTGGTCATTGCCATGTGTTCAGTCCGGACGCGCATCAGGGATGCAGTTTGCGGGCCGAGCGCCGGGCCGCTCCCAAGCCGGCCCGCTGTGGCGATGTGCTTGCCAGTCAACCCGGCAAGCATCGCCGTCCCCCCGGGGGCTGAGGCCGGACACATGGCGCCCAGTGGGCGGCATGTGCCTGCCGAAGGGCTGCGGCGCAAGCCGCGGCGCGGTCTGCAAGACCGACTGGCTTGGCCCGCGTTCAGCGTGGCCAGGGCGGGCGAGGGGCCTCATATCGGCGAGCCGATGTTCTTCATCGTGAAGGCGCGCATGGTGCCCTGCGACAGGGTCTTGGCGACGGCCTGCCCCGCGTTGCCATGCGTGTAGTGCGACGGCGGGTTCTTGTAGACATAGGCCAGCGAGCCGAACTCGCATTTCCACTGCTCCATCATCTCTGTCATCGTGTCGGTGACGGCCACCTGCAGCTGGTACTCGACCAGACGGATCTTCTGGATGGTGAAGACCAGCGAGGTGCCGTCCATCACGGTGGCAGAGCGCTTGTGGATGGTCAGCGTGCCCGAGGGAAAGATGTCGCCGGCCTTCATCGAGTTCAGCATCTGCGTGCTGGCGATGTCGACGCGCTTGGTGAAGGTGAACTCGAAGTTGGGGTTGCGGTCGCCCGCCGCATGATGGCTCTTGCCCCCCTCGTGGTCCTTGGCGCCCGTCTTGCCGATGTTATTGGCGCTGGCGGCCTGCTCGATCTTCTTCTGAGCCTCGTTCATGGAGTTGCTCAGCCACTTGTCGTGCTTTTCCTGCAAGGAGGAGCGCTCGCTGTCGCTGGAGGCCCGGCCCAGGTCGCGCTTCAACGAGGCCTGGGCCCTGGACAACTCCTGGTTAAGGTTCTTCATCATCGCGGCGGGGTCGTCGCCCTTGATGAGGCTGGCCTTGCCGTCCTTGCCGTCGCCGGCGCCCTGCAGCTTCTCGTCCTCGTTGTGGAGCTTCCAGCTCAGGCTCTCCAGCAGGATCTGGCCCTGGAAGAGGTTCGACACCGCCTCGCCCGCCACCGGCACGCGGGTCGGGCGGAGCAGGATCATGTAGATGTCGGCGCCGTTTTGGGAGGAAGACATCAGAGCAGGGCCACGGGGTGGAAGAAGGGCGGCGTGGGCAGGTTGTCCTTGCCGAGGGTCTTCAAGTACATCATCTTGATGCTCTTGAAGTTCAGGGTCCAGGTCTCGGTCACTTCCTTGGAGATGCCGCTTTCCGAAACGTCCAGCGTGCAGTCGGCGAAATGGCCCATGGTGCAGGCGAGCACGAAACCGGGCTGGTGGATGACGCGGCCCTGTTGCTTCATATGCAGCACCGTGATGGTGGCGCTGACCACGGGCAGGTGGTTGTCCAGGCAAAAGTGCATCTGCGAGGAGCCGACGTCAAAGCGCTTCTTGAAGGTCAGCGGCTCCATCTGGACCGTGACTGGCGTACCCAGGCCCGCCATGGAAGCCGCCGCGGCGGCCACGCCGGCCAGGCCGCTGCCCTTGGCCTTGGGGTCCTTCAAGGCCGTCATGCCCCAGCCGAACTCCAGCACCTCGATGGAACCCTCGAAGCCCTCGAGCAGGCCTTCGCCCGCCACCGGCCCGGCGCCGGTGATGAGTTGCATGAAGATGTTTGAACGGCTCACGACGTGGACCCCTCGTCCGCCGAGTACGCCGGCCGGTCCCCCGAGGGGACGGCAATGCTTGCCGGGTCGACCGGCAAGCACATCGCCAACCGGGCCGGCTTGGGAGCGGCCCTGCGCTTGGCCCGAAACGCGTACTCAAACAAGACGAATACCAGTTGCGTCAGGCAGACGGAGAAGCAGTGCCGGCCGGGATGTCCCAGTTGTAGGTCTTGGGCGCGCCCAGCTTGCCCGACTTGTTGTCCTGCGGCTTGTATTCGATCTTGACGGTCTTGAAGACCATTTCGACCTTCTGCGTGACGCTGCCTTCCTCGGTGCCGTTCTGGGACACCTTGGTGATGAAGCAGCCTTCCATCGTCATCGTGAAGTAGGTCTCGGGCGTGGCCGAGCCGGTGGTCTTCATCATCTGCAACTCGACCTTGGGGAAAGCCTTGCCGGTGCAGATATAGCCCAGGATGACGGTCGACGAGGTGTCGAAATAGTGTTCCCAGTTCATCTTGCCGGGGTTGGGCTTGCCGACTGAAGCGCCGCCGCCCTTGGTCCAGCTGGTCTCGGCCTCGACTTCCCAGTCCCAGCCCTGGATCTCGATCCACTTCTCCTTGCCCTTCTGGATGGATTCGCCATCGGCCTTGTCGAAGAAAGTGAGGAATGCATTGACTGCCATGTTGATATCTCCTTTAGAGGTTCAAAGCGCGGGAATGGTGGTGATGTGAGAAGACCCGTCCTGCTCCCGCGCCGGGCGAGTTCTTCCGAACTGTCAGGCCGACTTTTCCGACGGCAGCTTGGACACGAGTCGCAAGGACACGGTCAGGCCTTCGAGCTGGTAGTGCGGCTTCAGATAGAACTTGGACTGGTAGTAGCCGGGCGCACCTTCGACTTCCGAGACCTCCACCTGGGCGGCCGCCAGCGGACGCATGGCCTTAGTCTCTTCGGAGGAGTTCATCGGGTCGCCGTCGACGTAGTTCAGGATCCAGCTGTTGAGCCAGTCTTCCATCGCGTCGCGCGACTTGAAGGAGCCGACCTTGTCGCGCACGATGCACTTCAGGTAGTGGGCGAAGCGGTTGCAGGCGAAGAGGTAGGGCAGGCGGGCGGCCAGGGCGGCATTGGCGGTGGCGTCCGGGTCGTCGTACTCGGCGGGCTTTTGCAGGGACTGACCACTGATGAAGGCGGCGAAGTCGCTGTTCTTGCGGTGCACCATCGACAGGAAGCCGTTCTTGCTCAGCTCGGCCTCGCGCCGATCGGAGATGGCGATTTCGGTCGGACACTTCATGTCGACGCCGCCGTCGTCCGTCGGGAAGGTGTGGGTGGGCAGGCCCGTGACCGCGCCGCCGGACTCGATGCCGCGGATGCGCGAGCACCAGCCGTACTGCTTGAACGATTGGTTGATGTTGACGGCCATCGCGTAGGCCGCGTTGGACCAGGTGTACTTGCTGTGGTCGGCGCCCTCGGTGTCTTCCTCGAAGGCGAACTCGTCGACGGGGCTGGTCTTGGCGCCATAGGGCACGCGCGACAGGAAGCGCGGCATGCACAGGGCCAGGTAGCGGGCATCGTCCGATTCACGCAGTGAGCGCCAGGCGGCGTACTCGGGCGTCGTGAAGATCTTGGTCAGGTCGCGCGGGTTGGCGAGTTCCTGCCAGCTCTCCATCTGCATGACGCTGGGGGCGGCGCCGGTCACGAAGGGGGCATGGGCCGCGGCGGCGATCTTGCTCAGCTCGCCCAGCAGCTCGACGTCTGGCGGCGTGTGGTCGAAGTGGTAGTCGCCCACCAGGCAGCCATAGGGCTCGCCGCCGAACTGGCCGTATTCCTCTTCGTAGAGCTTCTTGAACAGCGGCGACTGGTCCCAGGCCGTGCCCTTGAAGCGCTTGAGCGTCTTGCCCAGGTCGTTCTTGGACACGTTCATCACGCGGATCTTGAGCTGCTCGTCGGTCTCGGTGTTGTTGACGAGGTAGTGCAGGCCGCGCCAGGCGGACTCCAGCTTCTGGAAATCCTCGTGGTGCATGATCTTGTTGACCTGCTCGGTGAGCTTCTGGTCGATGGCCGCGATCATGGCCTCGATGGTCTTGACGGCGTCGTCGCTGAGCAGCGTGGTGTTGCTCAGCGCCTGCTGGGCCAGGGTCTGGACGGCCTGGGCCACGGCGCCGCGCGCCTCTTCGGTCTTGGGCTTGAATTCCTTGTTCAGCAGTGCCGCGAAGTCATTGCCTTCGAAGGTGACGCCCGCCAGGGCCGATGCTGACTGTTCCGCTTGGGTCATGTTGGGAGCTCCGGTCGTGTTCTTGAGGCTGCGGCTTATTCGGCCTTGGGTGCGTCGGTCAGCGTCTTCAGCAGAGTCGGGTCGGCGAGCACCTTGGCGATGAGGTCGCCGGCGCCTTGCTTGCCGTCCATGTAGGTGATGAGGTTGGACAACTGCTGGCGGGCCTCGAGCAGCTTGTTCAGGCCCTCGACCTTGCGCGCCACGGCGGCGGGCGAGAAGTCGTCCATGCTCTCGAAGGTGATGTCGACGGGCAGGCTGCCTTCACCGGTCAGCGTGTTCTCGACGTTGAAGGCGACGCGCGGCTTCATGGACTTCATGCGCGAGTCGAAGTTGTCGACGTCGATCTCGAGGAATTTGCGGTCGGACACCGGCGGCAGCGGGTCCTCGGGCTTGCCCGACAGGTCGGCCATGACGCCCATCACGAAGGGCAGCTGCACCTTCTTCTCGGCGCCGTAAAGCTCGACGTCGTACTCGATCTGCACCCGCGGGGCCCGGTTGCGGGCGATGAATTTCTGGCTGCTCTTGCTCATCTCAATGCTCCTTGCGGATGGGATTCAGGGGTTCAGAAAATTGGGGCCACAAAGACGGCTGCGGGTGTGTAGGAGAAGACGTCATCGCAGCGCTGTTTGCGACTACGAATGCAGGCTGTCCGGGTCCACGCCCAGCATACGAGCCACTTCGTTCACGGCATCGGGGGCAAACTCTCGTACCAGCTGCAGGAAATTGCGGTCGATGAGGCGTTGCGCGCGGCGCAGCAGGTCGGCGGCCGGGTTGGTGGGTTCGTGCTTCTCGAGGTAGGCGCAGACGAGGTCGATGGCACGCACCGCGTCGGCGCGACTCTCGATGGCGCCCAGGCCCCCGCCACCACCGCCGCCACCGCTGCGACCGCGGCGGGCCGGGGCGGGTGCGTCGTCGCCCGCGTCGCCGCCCTGGGCGATGCCGAGGTCGTTGAGCATGCCGGCCAGGTCGTCGGAGGCTGCATCGATGCTGACCGGGCGCGGCGAGACAGCGACGACGCCGTCCAGCATGGTGCGCAGGGCCGAGAAGTCGGGCACGTCGCCATAATTCAGGCGCACCGACAGGCAGGCCACCAGCGAGTCCAGCGCCGCGACGGCGGCCGTCCCCTGGGTGGCGAGCTGAGGATAGCCAGCAACGGCGTCGGCCAGCATGTTCTCGATCTGGCCGCGAGAGGGCACGGACTCGTCGTCGCGGGCCTGCAGGTCGCCCATGGCGATCTCGATGTCGCGCACGCTGATCTGGCCGATGCCGCGGTCGTTCAGCACCAGGCTGGCGCGCACGTCGCCGAGGGTGGCTTCCAGGCTGGTCAGCTCGCCGAGGACATTGACGCGGGCGAAGGCGTCGCCATCATCGGGGCGGGGGTGGAGTTCGTCCCACCAGCGCGTCAGCAGTGCCTCGAACAGGCGCAGGCTCGGTGCCAGCACTTCGAATCCGTCCAGGCGCAGCCGGGCGCGCAGCAGCAGATTGGCCACGCGCAGGTCGTGTGTGCGGCTGTTGATCTCTTCGGCCAGCTTGCGCACGCTGCGCCAATCCGGCGGCTCGGCCGGCGCGAACTGGGTTTCGGGTTTGCCCGCGGCTGCCTGGGTCAGGGCCAGGAAGTCGTTGTCGTATTCCAGATCGGGGCCGCAGGCGTCGTCCTCGGACACCGGTTGAAGCCAGGGCGCCAGCACGGGGTCGCTCTCGAGTGACGGCGTGGTGTCTGGCTGCGCGTCGAAGGGATTGCTGTCCATGGTGTCCGATCTGGGCCTGCAGGCGCGCAGGCAGGAGTTCGGCCGGTGAGTAACCCGAGGCGGCGCTTAGTTCCCCGGGGCCGCATCCGTGAACGGAGTGGCGGGAACGGAATGGCGTGCGGCGACACTCAGCAACTTGGACGTCCCGCCTGCAAGATGAACTCCACCAGCGACCCGGAAGACAACGACGCGACCATCATCCGGCCCAGTGCCCCGGCCGCCGGCGGTCCTGCGGCTCCGGTGCCGGCCCAGGATGAGGCCACCATCATCGGAGCTGCGCCGGCGCCCGCCGCGGCGGAGCCGGCTGCGCCCGTGCGCGGCGACCGGGAAGAGGGCGGCAACGCGCTGCCGGTGGGCAGCCGCCAGGCCGAGTTCGAGGTCATCCGCGTGCTGGGCGAGGGGGGCTTCGGCATCGTCTACCTGGCCCGCGACCATGCGCTGGAACGCACGGTGGCCCTGAAGGAATACATGCCCGCCGCCCTGGCCCTGCGTGGCGAGAGCTCACAGGTGAGGGTGCGCTCCGAGCGTCATCGCGACACCTTCCAGGCCGGCCTGAAGAGCTTCATCAACGAGGCCCGCCTGCTGGCCCAGTTCGACCACCCGTCGCTGGTCAAGGTCTACCGCTTCTGGGAGGCCAATGGCACCGCCTTCATGGTCATGCCCTTCATCGAGGGCAAGACGCTGAAGGACACCCTCAAGGAGCTGCCCGAGCCGCCCACCGAGGCCTGGCTGATGGACATGCTGGCGCCGCTGACCGAGGCCCTGCTCGTGCTGCACGGCGAGAACTGCTATCACCGCGACATCGCGCCGGACAACATCATCCTGGTCAATGGCAACGGCGCCCGCCCGCTGCTGCTGGACTTCGGCGCCGCGCGCCGGGTCATCGGCGACATGACGCAGGCGCTGACCGTCATCCTCAAGCCCGGCTATGCACCCATCGAGCAGTATGCCGAGGTGCCCAGCATGAAGCAGGGCCCCTGGACCGACGTCTACGCCCTGGCCGCCGTCGTCTACTGCGCCATCACCGGCCGCACCCCGCCGCCCAGCGTCGGCCGCATGGTCAAGGACGATTACGTGCCGCTGGCCCAGCTCGCCGAGGGCCGCTACAGCGACCGCCTCGTGAAGGCCGTGGACCGCGCCCTGCAGGTGCTGCCCGAGCAGCGCACCCACTCCATGACCGAGTTCCGCGAGGATCTGGGCCTCAGTGGCCATTACGCGCCCAGGCCGAGCCAGATGGCGACGCTGATCCAGGCACCGGCCGCGGCGCCGGCGCCG
>Ga0194137_10000721_pt1 | contig 21222 bp, 17 predicted proteins | sample TARM_MetaG_T3_14_FD_134025 | JGI IMG/M metagenome (GOLD analysis project Ga0194137, IMG submission 134025) | Freshwater microbial communities from Pennsylvania, USA, analyzing microbe dynamics in response to fracking - TARM_MetaG_T3_14 (version 2) | ecosystem: Environmental > Aquatic >... | reverse complement strand
GTCCACCTCCGGCATCCGCACATCCGTGATGATGATATGGGCTGTATTGAGTTTCAGCCATTCCAGCGCCTCGACTCCGCTCGCCGCCGTCTCGATCCGGTGCCGGCCCGCCGACCAGGCGGTGAGCGTCTTCTGGATGCCCAGCCGCGTGCGAGGCTCATCGTCCACAATCAACAACGTTTTCATCCGCGTTCGTCTCCTCCCGAAGGAATCGTGATCTCAAAGCTTACTGTCGTGCCTGAGCCGGCCTTGCTCTCGATATGCAGCCCGCCTCCGCGATCCGTGGAGCCGGGATAATGGAGCTTGAGTCGCCTTTGGACGTTGGACATGGCTACTCCAGCCCCTTTCTTGGAATCCTGGGGAGCGACGGCATCGAGGCTCTGCATGAGCCGGATCACCGTCTCGCCGTCCATCCCGATTCCGTCGTCGATGACGGCCACGGTCGCGAAGCCGGGCTCGGCGGAATGAATTCGGACTTTGACGGATCCTGGCACGATGCGGCTCTCCACGCCGTGCAAAATCGCATTTTCCACGAGCGGCTGCAGGATGAGCTTTGGAATCGGCACCTGAAGCAGCTCCTCCTCGACGTCGATGTCCCAGCTCAGCCGGTCGATGAGGCGCATTTTCATGATCTGCAAATAGCGCTGCGTGTGCTCCACCTCGTCGCGGACGGTCACCCACTCATCGTCGGCCGCCGCGCTGCCGATGACATAGCGGAACAATCCCGACATGGCGAGAATTGTCCGCGCCAGCTCGCTCTCCTCTTTTTCCTCCAGCGACCAATAAAACGCTTCCAGCGTGTTGAACAGGAAATGCGGATTGATCTGCGCCTGCAGCGCCTTGAGCTCGGTGCGGCTCTGGGTGAGCTCCTTCTCATAAACGACCTGGATCAGCTCGTTCATATGGTCGACCATCCGGTTGTACGTGTGGTTCAGCTCGTTGATCTCCATCGTCCGCAGGCGGTTGTCGCCGGCCGGAATCGGCTTGAGCCCCCCGAATCGGGCGCTGCGCATCGTTCTCATGAGCTGCTGGATAGGCCGCGTGATCATCGTCGACAGCAGCAGCGTCAGCAGCAGGAAGGCGAAAGCGGCGATTCCGATCGACACATAGATGGCCATTCGCAGCACCGAGATGCCCTCCGTCGCCGCCTCGACCGGCAGGAGCAGCACGAGCTTCCAGCCCGTGACGCCGGAATGCTGGCGGACGGCCAGCATCCGCTCCTGGCCGACCGTCACGGTGCTGCCGCTCTGGGCGATGACCGCCGACGCCGTCTCGTCATCCATATCCGACAGGATCGGATTGCCCTCGGCGTCGCTCAGCAGCATGGACTCCCTTCCTTTGGACGGATCTCCTCGGCTCTCCGATTGATCCATCTTGAAGTAATCCCGGTTGACATGAACGACCACGTAGCCGCCGGGCGAATAGGCATGATCGAGCAGGTTGATGCGGCGGACGGCGAGCACCGTGTCCGGCGATCGCGGATCGATTCCGATCCAGGCGAGGCGGCCCTTCTTTTCGTCCGCTGCCGCTAGCGCATCTCCGGAAATGCGGTTCAGGCTCGTATCGTCGAGCGGGAACAGCCGCTTGTTGCCGATGGTGTAGAGCTCCAGCGAGCTGATGCCGGAGGAATAGGCCATGTAATTGTTCGCGATCTGCAGCAGCGACTGGCGCTCGTTGAAATTGGAGCGGATCCCCTGCACCTCCCGGGAGAGCAGCTTCTGCACATAGGAATCCGCAGCGACCTGGGTCGTGAGCGAGTCGATCCCCTTCAGCAGCGCATCCAGCCGCCCGTTGGCCTGAATGGCGGTCTGCTGGATATGCTTTTCCGCACTTTGCTTGAGAAGCACGGACACCTCTCCGTAAATAAACGCTCCTGCAAAGGTCAGCACGAGAATCATCGTCAGCGTAAAGCTGATGAAGATCTGATTTCGTAGCGTGTTGGTCTCCCGCAGGTGGCCCAGCAGCCGATTGCCCCACCCTCTCACTGGCAACAGTCCTCGCTTCCGTCATGCTAGAATGCTAGCATCAACGTAATGGATTCGGATAATCGTGTCAAATGGTTGTTGCTCCCCCGAAAACCAATTTTAACGGTATTTTTCACAAGCATCGGAGACTGCCGGAGACGGGGAAGGTTCTGCTAAAATTAGGGGAGAACTTGATTCCAACCATCGGGGATGACTGAAAATGAAAACGGTTAACTACAAGGAACCTATCGTAACCCACATCTTCACCGCCGACCCGTCGGCGCATGTATTCGAGGGCAAGCTGTACATCTATCCGTCTCATGATCTGGACCATGAGCAGGTGTCGAACGACAACGGCGACCAATACGACATGGAGGACTACCACGTCCTGTCGATGGAGGATGAGAGCTCTCCCTGCATCGACCACGGCGAGGCTCTTCATCTGCGGGACATTCCCTGGGCCAAGCAGCAGCTGTGGGCTCCGGACGCGGCCTGCAGGAACGGCCGCTACTACCTGTTCTTCCCGGCCCGGGATCATGATCATGTCTTCCGCATCGGCGTCGCGACCGGCGCCTCGCCGGCCGGCCCGTTCGAGCCGCAGCCGAGCTATATTCCCGGCAGCTTCAGCATCGACCCGGCCGTGTTCGTCGATGGCGACGAAGCCTACATGTACTTCGGGGGCTTGTGGGGCGGCCAGCTCGAGAAATGGCAGACCGGGGAATTCCTCGCCGATGCCGAAGGTCCGGCGCCGGACGCCCCGGCGCTAGGACCGCGCGTGGCCCGGCTCAGCGACGACATGCTGTCGTTCCAGGAGCCGCCGAGCGAGGTTTCCATCGTCGACATCGACGGCCGGCCGATCCTCGCGGGCGACGAGGACCGGCGGTATTTTGAAGGTCCATGGATGCACAAATACAACGGAAAGTATTACCTCTCCTATTCGACCGGCACGACGCACAAGCTCGTCTATGCCGTAGGCGACAATCCTTGCGGACCGTTCACGTTCCAGGGCACGATCCTTAACCCGGTTATCGGCTGGACGACCCACCACTCTATCGTGGAATTCCAGGGCAAATGGTATCTGTTCTATCACGACAGCTCCCTGTCCGGCGGCGCCGACAACAAGCGCTGCGTGAAGTTCGCCGAGCTCAAGTACAAGGAAGACGGCACGATCGAGACGATCGATCCGTACGAGTAAAGGCGGCGGGCCTGTCGGAGCAGCAGCGTCCTCGGACAGGAGCATGAACCGACAAAAGGCACCCGGTCCGGGTGCCTTTCCTGCTTTTTCGGATGCCTTTAGTCGATCGGCAGCCGCGGGCTCATTCCCGTTCTCCTCGATAGAGAGAATACCGTTCATGGGCTGCATATCGACAGTCCAACAATCCGCTATCGAACGTTCTTGCGAGCCCCCCGGCCTCCAAGCGTCCTCCTCTATTCAAGGAGATATCCGCTCACTTCGCGACGGCTGCAGAGGCTCCTCGCCTTCTTTTCATGAAGGCGTTGATCCGCTCGGAGAACAGCAGCAGTCCGGCCGCCAGGACCAGAAGGTACAGCGGCAGGATGCCGCTGGCCGACCGGGAGGCGATGAAGCCGAACAGCGGCGGCAGCAGCGTGCTTCCCGTATAAGCGGCGGCCATCTGGAAGCCCATGATCGATTGGGACGGACCTTTGCCGAAGCGCACCGGCGTCTCATGCAGCATGCAGGGGAATATAGGCGCGAGCCCGAGTCCCACGACGACGAACCCGATCAGCGAGAATACGGTCGGCAAAGGCAGGAGCATGAGGACGATTCCCGTCACGGCCAGCAGCTGCCCGCCGCGGATCATCGCGCGGTTGCTCAGCTTGAAGGTGACGAAGCCGGCCAGGAACCTGCCTGCGGTAATGCCCCCGTAGTAGAAGGAGATCCATTTGGCGGCATCCGTCGCGGACACGCCTTTGGATTCCGACAAATAGGTGCTGCCCCAAAGGCCGAGCGTGGCTTCAACGCCGGAATAAAACAGGAACGAGAGCAAGGCCAGCTTGACGCCCTTGATTTTGAAGGGAATGGCGCCTCCTGCCCGGTCATTCTCCTCCGTTGCCTCGGAACCGCCCGCTTGGTCCGTCCGGCTCAATCGCGCGACTTTGGCCCACAGCGGCAGCGTCAGCAGCAGGATGAGAACGAGTCCGAACTGGATCAGCGAGACGTTGAGATAGCCGTTCCTCCACGACCGCTCCAGGATGGAATGGGCCATGATGACTGGCCCAAGCGTAGCTCCGACGCCCCAGAAGCAGTGCAGCCAGCTCATATGCCGGGCTTTGTAATGCTCCGCGACATAGCTGTTCAGCCCGGCATCGACGCAGCCGGCTCCAAGCCCGAGCGGAACGGCAAAAACGAACAGCCAGGCCGTCGCCGGAGCATAGGAAAAGCCGAGCAAGGCTGCCGCCGTGATGAGGCAGCTGAACAAGGTCACCTTGCCGGTGCCGAAGCGCTTAAGAAGGATTCCGGTAGCCAGGCTGGATACGATTGTGCCGGCGGTGACCGTCATGAAAATCAGCCCGGCCATGGAGACCGGCGCTCCGATATCCCGGTGCAGGGCCGGCCATGCCGCTCCGAGCATCGAATCGGGCAAGCCCAGACTGATGAAGGCCAAGTAGATGATGATCAAAAAGAAAGCTGCCATCGTTTCACCCTTCCGTTCTTGACGAAAATAGATCCTGAGAAATCATTGCTTCAAGGGAAAGGGTCTTCAGTCCGCCCAAATAGTCGGAAGGCCAGTGGCTGTGGACAAGCTCGGGCAGATGCTCCAGGGGAACATAGCTGCGGCTCCTCTGGCCGATCCGCTCCAGCAGCGCCTCGTCGGCCTCGGAGTCGCAAAATACGATCCGCTTCGGGTTGAGGATGACCGTGAATGCAGCCACCAGCCGGGCGACCGCATCGACATGGACCTCATCCAGCGTCCTCCCGTCCAGAAATCCGCGCTCCTGCAAAGCCTGCCCGAAATTCCGCTGTCCGTCCATGGGGACAAAGGAGATTTCGCCTGAGAAGGAGGTGTTCCCGCGCAGAATGGTGCCGTTCGCCATGATGCCCGCCCCCGGTCCATTGTTGCCGAAATAAAGATACACGAGCGAGGCCGATTCGGCTTCGTCCGCCTTGGCGGCAAAACCGAGCACCGCGGCGTTCATGTCATTTTCGACCCGGACCGGAATCTGAAGCCTCTCCTCGAAGTAGGCTTTCAGCTCCAAGCCTTCGTAGCGGCCGTAACCCGGAATATAACCGATCTTCCCATTCTTCACCGATCCCGGAACGCCGATGGCCAGCGAGCGCATTCTCGGATATTTCGCCATCAGCTCCTCCACCTGCAGCTGCAGCGCTCCGATGCCCTCGGTGAGCACGCTCGGGGCGATTCCTTCCTCCCTGGCCTCTCCCATGCAGTCGAAGACGGAGTAGCGGGTCTCTTCCTTCTCGAGATAGACCGCCAGGCCGAGCATGAAATCGGGATTGTACGCATACCTGCCCGCCCGCCGGCCGCCGCTCGAATCGTCCAGGCCTATGGACCGCAGCTCTCCTTCCTTCTCCATGAGCGATACGAACTTGCTGATGGTGGGAAAGCTGAGGGACAGGCTGCGGCTCAGCTCGGCCTTGGTCGCGTGCCCCTTGGCGATCAGGCTGGATCGAATCGCTGCGGTTATGGTCCTGCGGATTTCACTGGGATCCGTCCGAGGCTCGCTCATCGATCTTCCCTCCCTTTCCTAACTTTTTAAACACGTTTACTAAGTTGGTTCGATCCTACCAGAGAATCAGCGGTTAGGCAACCTATTTCTCCTTCTTCCGTTGGTACAGGCGGCTGCCATCCATAGAAGGACAGCCGCACCGCATGGCTGTCCCCTTCACGGTCATCCGGTCTAAGCCTCCTTCGCTCTTAGCTATTCGGTCCACATCCAGCGTGCTGCAAGCGCCTCTTCCTATAGCGAAACCCATAGATCGCCATACCGATGGATCATTCCTTCCCCGCCGACATCCAGCTCGGCCTCGAAGGATGCGCTGCGGTAGCGATAGCGGGATTCCTCCTTCAGACAGCGATAAGACTGCTTCAGAGGCTGAACCGCGAGTGAAGGAAAGCGTACCCATGCCGCAGTCATCTCCGCCTCTTGTCCCTTGCGCAGTCCGAGCCTGCGGATCGGCAGCGTGTTCGTAGCGGGAGTCAGCTCGATATCGATGTCCAGGCAGCCTTGCAGCTCGGGTAGCTCCCGGCCGTCCATCGTCCAGTTTCCCCGCCCGTCCGCCTCCAGATGAAGACGGGCCTCCTCGCCGCCATAGGCCAATTCGACCGACACTTCCCGCGTAAGCCAATCCGGGCAGGTCTTGATCAGGTAGGTGCAGCTGACAGGCTCGGAGCCGAGCCTTCCGACGATGCTTCCTGCCAGAAGGCGGCCTTCTTGGACGCGGAAGAGGCGGCAGTGCTCTAAAAATGGCTCATCCAGCCGTTTCCACAGCCGGGATTGGAGCAGAAGATGGAGATTTGATTTCATGGTCATGAAGAATGTCCTCCTTAGCTAGAGAATGAACGAGATTGGATTCGGGCAAAGATGAGGTAAATACATGTACGATCCATACAGGCTATCGCCGGTTCGTGGAAGGAGAATGAATTCATGTCGACTCAAAAAGAACCGGGAAGCAGGCTTCCCGAGCAAGCCGTCAACGCCATCGAGCAAATCTCCGGCACTCATCCCGGCTACAGGCGCGCTCATGCCAAGGGCATCTGCTGCGAGGCCGTATTCCGTCCCAGCGGAGCCGTCTCGGAATGGACGACGGCTCCCCATCTGCAGCAAGAGGAGACGCGCGCCATCATGCGCTTCTCCAATACGAATCCCGATCCCGACAACCGCGACCTGCTCTCTCCAGCGAAGGGACTTGCGGTCCAGTTCCTTCTGCCGGACGGAGCGAGGCCGGTCATCGTCGCCGCTACGACTCCTGTCTTCTTCGCCCGGACGCCCGAATCCTTCCTGGAGATGATGCAGGCTTTCCAGGAGGCGAAGCGCGGCGGCATCTCCGTCAAGGAGATTTTCACCGATCTGATCGGCCGGTTCCCCCATGCGAAGAGCGCCCTCGCCTCCATCTCCGCCCTGAAGCCGCCGGCCAGCTTCGCCAGCCGCCCGTATTATTCCATTCATGCGTTTTATTTCGTCGATAAGGCGGGCAAGCGGCGCCCGGTCAAATATGAATGGATTCCCGATGCGGGAGAAGACCATCTCGCGCTTGTGAAGGCGCCTTTTGCCGGGCATGATTACCTGGAAAAGGAATTGGCCGGGCGGCTGGAGGCATCTCCTGTCGGCTTCACGCTGCGCATCGTTCGGGGAGAGGAATGGGATCCCGTCGACGATCCGACCACGGAATGGCCGAGGGACCGGGAAGCCATCGATGCCGGCCAGCTTCTCGTGACCCGCATCGTCGAGGAACCGGAAGGGCTGCTCATGGATCCGACTGTGACCGGGGAAGGCATTGAAGTCAGCGAGGATCCGATTTTGCGCTTCCGCAAGGACGCCTACGCGGTCAGCTTCGAGCGGCGCTCGCAGGGGCTCTGACGCTCAGACGGACACCGAACTCCATAAGCTGCTTAACGGCAAAAAAAGCACCGGCCTCCGGCCGGTGCTTCAGTCTGTCCTCAATCAGCTTTTCATCCTCGGATCCAGCACATCGCGCAGGCCGTCCCCGATCAGATTGAAGCCGAGCACCGTCAGCATGATCGACAAGCCCGGGAAAATGACCGTCCACGGCGCGTTCTGGATGAACTGCCGGGAATCGGACAGCATCTTGCCCCATTCCGGCTCCGGGGGCTGCGCGCCCATGCCGAGAAATCCGAGCGCTGCCGCCTCGATGATCGCCGTCGCGATGCCGAGCGTGCCTTGCACGATGATCGGGCCCAGGCAGTTGGGAAGAATATGCTGCCACAGAATGCGGGAATTTTTCATGCCGATCGCCCGGGCGGCCATGATGTATTCCTCCTCGCGAAGGCTGAGCACCCTGGCTCGGACGAGCCGGCCGAACACAGGCACGTTCACGATGGCGATGGCGAGCAGCGCATTCTGCAGCGAAGGCCCGAGAGCGGCCACGATGGCGATCGCCAGCAGAATGCCGGGGAACGCAAGCAGAATGTCGAAGAAGCGGGAGATGAGCGCATCGAGCCAGCGGCCGTAATAGCCGGCCACGATGCCGAGCATCGTGCCTGCGACGATGGAGCCGACAACGGAGCTGATGCCTACCCAGAGGGAAATCCGGGTTCCGTAGATGATCCGGGAAAAGATGTCGCGGCCCAGGTCGTCGGTGCCGAACCAGTGCTCTCCTCCCGGCTTGTGCAGCCGGTTGACCAGCTCTTGCTCCTTGTAGTCGTAGGGAGCGATGAACGGCGCCAGCACGGCAATCAGTACGAAGAAGACGATGATGCCGAGACCGACCATGGCCAGCCTGTTTTTGCGGAAGCTGCGCCAGCCGTCCCTCCAGGAGGAGGAAACCTCGGTCTTGGCCGGGGGCGGCGGCGCAAGCTTGATTGCCGGTTGTGACATGGGCTTTCCTCCTACTTGAAGTTGATTCTCGGATCAACCGCCGCGTACAGCAGATCGACCAGAAGATTGATGAGCACGAAGATGAAAGCGATGATCAGGATGCCGGACTGGATGACCGGATAATCCCGGGAGGCGATCGCGTCGAAGATATAACGTCCGACGCCCGGCCAGGCGAAGATCGTCTCGGTCAGGACGGCTCCCCCGAGCAGCAGGCCGAACTGCAGGCCGATGACCGTCAGCACCGGGATGAAGGCGTTGCGCAGGGCATGCTTGTAGATGATGAACATCTGCGACAAGCCTTTGGCCTTGGCGGTGCGGATATAGTCGGACCGCAGCACCTCCAGCATGCTGGAGCGCGTCATCCGGGCAATGATCGCCATCGGGATCGTCCCGAGCGCGATGCCCGGCAGGATGAGATGTTTGACGACCGTCCAGAACTGATCTGCCCTGCCCGAGAGCAGCGAGTCGATCAGATACAGGTTGGTGACCGATTCCACCGGATCGCGCGCGTTCATCCTGCCGATCGACGGCAGCCACTTGAGCTCCAGCGCGAACAGCCACTGCTCCATGAGGCCGAGCCAGAAGATCGGCATCGACACCCCGATGAGAGCGATCAGCATGCTGAGATAATCGAACCAGGAGTTCTGCTTCCAGGCGCTGAGAATGCCGGCGTTCACCCCGAAGAACACGGCAAAGGCCATCGCCACCAGAGTCAGCTCCAGAGTGGCCGCCAGATAAGGCGTGATTTCGGCGGATATCGGCTCGCGGGTGCGGATCGACGTGCCCAGATCGCCGGCGGCGAGCTTTTTCAAATAGTCCCCGTACTGCACGAGAAGAGGCTGGTCAAGCTTGAGCTCCTTGCGCAGGGCTTCCTTGGACGAATTGCTCGCCTTCTCGCCGAGAATGACCTCCGCGGGATCTCCGGGAATCGCGTGGATGATGGAAAAGACGATGATCGTCATTCCCAGCAGAACCGGAATCAGCATGAGCAGACGTCGAATCGTGTAGTTCAGCATCAATGTCTCCCCTTAAGCCAATAGGCGTCTCAATAGAAGAGACGGCAGGCCGGCCTGCCGTCTGCTTGATCTGCGATTGAAGCGACGATGGTTACTTGAAGTAGATCTCGGTGTACGGCTCGGACCCCGTCGGCGAAGGCGTGTAGCCCGCCAGCTTGGCCGATCCGGCCAGCAGCGGCGTGGAGTGGACGAGCGGAATCCACGGGGCATCCTGCTTGATCAGCACCTGCGCCTGCTTGTACAGCTCCTCGCGCTTGGCGCTGTCGGTCTCCGACTGGCCTTCGCTCAGAAGCTTGTTGACTTCGTCATTGGAGTAGAAGCTGTAGTTGTTGCTGCCGATGGCGTCCTTATGCAGCAGCGTGAAGAGGAAGTTGTCCGGGTCGCCGTTGTCGCCCGTCCAGCCGAGCATGAACAGATCGTCCTTCTCGCCTTTTTTGACATCGTCGAGGTAAGTCGCCCATTCCGGGGACTCGATCTTCGTCTTCACGCCGATCTTGGCGAAGTCGGCCTGGATCGCCTCGGCGACCTTTTTGCCGTCCGGCATGTAAGGACGCGCGACAGGCATCGCGTAGAACGTCATCTCTTCAGGCAGTCCGCTCGGATAGCCCGCCTCGGCAAGCAATTGCTTCGCTTTTTCAAGGTCGTAAGGGTAGTCTTGAACGTCCTTGTTGTAGCCCAGCGTGGAAGGCGGCATCGGATTGACCGCCGGCTCCGCCAGTCCGCCGTAGAACGCCTGGATGATGGCTTCCTTGTTGACGGCGTAGTTCAGGGCGACGCGGACTTTCGGGTTGTCGAACGGCTTCTTCTTGATGTTGAAGCCGAGATACCCGATGTTGAAGGATGCGCGCACGATCTTCTGAAGGTCGGCATTTCCTTCAAGCGTCTTGAGATCATCCGGGTTGACGCCTTCCATCAGGTCGATCTCTCCGTTTTGCAGCGCCGTGAAGCGGGCGGAGTTGTCCGGAATGACCTTGAAGACGACTTTGTTCAGCTTAGGCAGGCCTTGCTGCCAGTAGGTCGGGTTCTTCTCCACGGTGATGGAGTCGTTGCGCTTCCATTCCTTGAAGACGAACGGCCCCGTGCCGACCGGCTCCGACTTGAACTTGTCCTTCTTTTCCTTGATCGCCGTCGGAGAACCGATTCCGAACGGCGGCATGGCGATGTTCTGGAGGAATGGCGCCTGGGGCTGGTTCAGGACGAACTTGACCGTGCCGGGGTCGACAGCCGTCACTTCCTTGATGACGCGGGAGCCGTCCGGCCCGAACATGGAGTCGTAGTAGTCGAAGGAATCGCCTTCGAATTTGAACTCGCTCTTCGGATCGCTCCAGCGGGTGAAGTTGAAGACGACCGCGTCGGCGTTGAAGTCCGTGCCGTCCGAGAACTTGACGCCTTGCCTCAGCTTGAACGTGTACGTCAGGCCGTCCGGACTGACTTCATAGCTTTCGGCCAGTTTGGGCTGAATTTCGGTCGTGCCCGGCTTGTAGTCGAGCAGGCCCTCGAAAATCTGCTGCGTGACCTTGAGGGATTCGCCGTCCGTGACGATGGACGCGTCGAGAGCGGCGGAATCGCCGCCGCGGGCGGTGATCAGCGTATCCTGCGAGGTGGCGGAGGAATCCGCCGGGGTGCCGCTCGGAGCGGGGCTGCTGGAGCTGCTGGCCGGGGAGCTTCCCGGGGAATTGCCGGCATTGTCGCTGCCGCTGCAGCCTGTCAGGGTGAGAACGGATGCCAGCACGAGCGCAGCTCCGGGTTTATACCATTTGTTCAAAATTGTCTCCTCCTCTGAATCTCTCTTCGTTTCCCGAATCCGTCTTGATGGTGAATCTATCGTTGAAATCCGTTACGCCTCCGCGGAGCCGTACAGATGACAAGCCGTCATATGGCCTTCCGAAGTCGGCTGGAGCACCGGCTTCTGCTGCCTGCAGATGTCCATCACCTGCGGACAGCGGGTGCTGAAGACGCAGCCCTGCGGGACGTTGGCCGGACTCGGAATCTCGCCCTGCAGGATGATTCTCTCGCTGGCCGCGTTCGGATCCGGCTTGGGCACGGCGGACAGCAGCGCCTGCGTATAAGGATGCTTGGGCTCCCGGTAAAGGGAATGCTTGTCCGCCAGCTCCACGATCCGCCCCAGATACATGACCGCCACCCGGTCGCAAAAATGCTTCACGACGCTGAGATCATGGGCGATGAACACATAGGTCAGTCCGAACTCATCCTTGAGATCCTGCATCAGGTTGAGAATCTGCGACTGGATCGACACGTCCAGCGCCGATACCGGCTCGTCCGCAACGATCAGCTTCGGCTGCAGCATGAGCGCCCGCGCGATTGCGATCCGCTGCCGCTGTCCGCCCGAGAACTGATGAGGGAACCGGTCCAGCTGCCAGGAGCTGAGGCCAACCGTCTCCATCACCCGCTCCACCCGGCTGCGCCGCTCCTCGGCGCTGCCGATGCCGTGCACGATCAGCGGCTCCTCGAGAATCTTGCGAACCTTGTGGCGGGGATTGAGAGAGGCGAACGGATCCTGGAAAATCATCCCCATGTCCCTGCGGATCTCTCTCATGCGGCTATCGGAAAATTCCGTCACTTTATGGCCGTCGAACATGACCTCGCCGCCGGTAGGCTCGATAAGCCTCAGAAGCGAGCGGCCCGTCGTCGACTTGCCGCAGCCGCTTTCGCCGACAATGCCGAACGATTCGCCCTTCCTCACCTGGAAGCTGACATCGTCGACGGCCTTCACCTGCCCGACCTCGCGCTGGAACAAGCCTTTGCGGATCGGGAAATACGTCTTGAGAGAACGAACCTCCAGCAGGCTGTCCTCCTGAACCTGGGTCGGGCTCAATTCGCCACCTCCTCGATCGTATTCAGCCAGCAGCGGGAACGATGGCCCGGGCTCGTCGTCGGCACGAGCTCCGGAAGCGAATGCAGGCACTTGTCCATGACGTGCTCGCAGCGCGCGGCGAACCGGCAGCCTTCCTTGACCGAGCCGGGCTTCGGCACGTTGCCGGGGATCGAGTAGAGCCGCTTCACATCCTCCTCGATCTTCGGAATGGAGCGGATCAGCCCCTGCGTGTAGGGATGCCGCGGCTTCTCGAAGATTTCGCGGACGGTTCCTTCCTCCACAACCTTGCCGGCATACATGACGACAACCCTGTGGCACACCTCCGCGACGACGCCGAGGTCATGCGTGATCATCATGATCGCCGTCCCGGTCTCCTCGTTGAGCTTCTTCATGAGATCCAGAATCTGCGCCTGGATCGTCACGTCGAGCGCCGTCGTCGGCTCGTCGGCGATCAGCAGCTCCGGCTCGCAGCAGAGGGCGATCGCGATCATCACCCGCTGCCGCATGCCGCCGGAGAGCTGATGCGGGTAGCCCCTGAGAATCGTCTCCGCCCTGGAGATGCCGACCTTCTTCAGCATTTCCAGCGCTTGCGAGGACGCCTCCTTGCGGCTCATGCTGCGGTGGGCCCTCAGCGTCTCGACGATCTGATCCCCGATCGTAAGCAGCGGGTTCAGCGATGTCATCGGCTCCTGGAAGATCATCGAAATTTCATCGCCGCGGATCTGCTTCATCCGCTTCTCCTTGGCCTGGACGAGGTCCTCACCCTTGAACAGGATCGATCCGCCGGCGTATTTGCCGGGCGGCTGCGGAATCAGCCTCATGACCGACAGGGAAGTGACGCTTTTGCCACAGCCCGATTCGCCGACTACGCCTACGATTTCGCCTTGATGTATAACCAGATCCATGCCGTCGACCGCGGGAATCTCGCCTTGGTCCGTTACGAAATGAGTGCGTAAATCCCTAATCTCCAGCAGCGTCGAACCCATGCGCCCGGTCTCCTTTACGTTCATTTCATTTCTCGCTTTAATGCATTAATGTATCATTATTCAAAAGCAAACATCCACTAATTTCCTGTTTACGGCTGAATGCTTGATTTAAAATCCATCGAAAATAAACACCGATTGTTCTGGCAATTCCAATAATTAAATGCAAACTTAGTTAACACAGATTGTAATACAGAGATGAGCGGTTCGTAAATACGAATTAAAAATAAATTTTCTCACATAAAAATTCAAATGGAAACGTTGTCAAACAGAGGACTCCGCCGTTAGGCAGAATCCCCTTCCATTTACAGGCTATTGGTGGTACTTTATCTAACTTCAAATTCAGGTGAGTGAGGACGGATTTTCCAGAGAATTGGATGTTCCGAGGAATAAATAAATGCAGAAATCGTTATGCATGTTGAAGAAGAATTTTCTTTTCACTGTTTTTTTTCCATCCAATCCCGAGACTGGCCGGATGCGCTCCGTTGGCCGCCGCAGGCCCCCGCTCTGACATCCCAATGCAGGAGAATGAGGCTTTCCGCCAAGGCGGCCCGCTCCATCGCACGCCAAACTCTGCCTGGATGAATATAGGCCAAGCCCTAATTCAACATTTGCGCGCTTAGCCAAAACGCGACAACGAGGGTCAGGACCGGTGAAGCGAGCGCAGCCGCCAGCTTGCCCGGACTTGCCTGCCAATGGTCCAGAAGCAGGTCCATACCGGCCAACAGCGCTCCGGCGAGGCAGCCGAGCAGCCCCGCCATCCATGCCGCGCCGCCGGAGGCTGGCTGAAGCATCATGCCGAGTCCTGCACCGCATGCCGCATGGAGAAGGATATAGGGAGCCTTTCTTCCGGGCAGCCGTTTCCTGCAAGACCACTCCAGGAGAAAGGAGACCAGCGTGCCGCAGACAGCCAGGACCGCACCTCCATATAGAATGAACAGGAAGACCCATTCTGCCAGCTCGAATACCCCTGCCGCATCGGCTCCGTAAACCGGAACGAATAGACTCAGCGAAGCTGCAAGCAGCGCGGCTGCATATGCGGAAAGAAGCTTGCGGAGGACCGCGCCGATCACGGCATTCATCCCCATTGCTCACTACGTTTAAAAGCTGCCATGCTCCAGCCCCCATTGGGCACGAATCGCGTCCAGCGTCCCCATGATCTCCACGGTTTCATTCAGGGGCATGATATCGCTGGCTGTCCGGCTGCTGCGGATGCAATCCATCGCTTCAATCGCCTGATAAGCATGTCCGGAAAAATCCCGGTTGTCCTCGGCGATCACAGGCTCCTGCCCGTCGATATGGAGCTCCGCTCGGCGGGTCCACAGAAATCCCGGAATATGGATACGGCCCTTCGTACCATATACCCAGGCATCGTTGTTCATGCCAAGACGGATAGACGCATGCAGGGAAGCGGCCGCTCCTCCCTCGTAATCAAACAGGAGCGAGAATCGCTCGTCTACGCCCGTTTCCCCGATCTCGACCGTGCTTTGAATCCGCGAGGGCTGCACTCCGAAAACGAAGGAAGCAAAAGAAACCGGGTATATGCCGGCATCCAGCAGCGCGCCTCCGCCAAGCTGCTTGTTCAACAGCCTGCCCTCCGGGTTCCAGCCCGCGTCGAATCCGAATTCGGCCTTGAGCAGCTTGATCTCTCCGACAGCGCCGTCGGCCAGCCACTTCCGGACGGCGGCGATCGGAGGCAGGAAGCGGGTCCACATGGCCTCCATGACGAAAAGCCCTTTGCCTGCCGCCGCAGCCTCGATCTCCCTCGCTTCGTCCGCATCCATCGTGAACGGCTTCTCGCACAGCACATGCTTGCCGCCCGCCAGGCATTCCAGCACATTCTCCTTGTGCACGGGATGGATCGTTCCGATGTAGACGATATCGACTTCCGGATCGGCGGCCAGTCCAGCTGCGCTGCCATGCGTGCGGAGGATGCCGTGTTTCTCCGCGAAAGACTTCGTCTTCTCCGGATCGCGGCCCGCCACCGCCGTTACGACGGCACCGGGCGCATGCGCCAAATCCCTTACGAAACCTCCCGACATGCCGCCCGGTCCCATGATGCCCCAACGAATCGTGCTTGGTGCTCCTTCGCTCACTCGGCCTCATCCTCTCTCTTGTTCAGCTCTTCATACGGTTTGTTCGACATCCGCAACTGTAGTCCTCCACGGCAGGCCAAATGCATCCACAGCGCCACGGCATGTGCATAGACGGCTTCCGCGCTCTTCAAAACCGCAAAAAAAACCGGCATCCGCAGCAGCGGATACCGGTTCGCTCAGTTTTTTTCATTGGCGATCCGGAACAGAGCGCCGACGCCTTTATCGCCGAAGCGCCCTCCCTTGACGGTCAAGGAATAGCTTCCAGGCTGGGGATTGTTGAGAACGATGACGTTCTCCCCTTTGCTCAGGGCGATTCCGGCGCCGAGGCTGCCGGCATCGAGCGTGAGTCCGCTCCCCGCGTCGGCCTTCACGACAACGATCGCCTTGATCATTGCCCCCCGCTTGAAATCCACCCGCTCGGGGGTGATTCCCGCCGCGCTGACGACAATTTGCGCTTCCTGCAGATCGTTGTCCGAATCGTAGCTGGCCGCAGCGGCTGCCTGCCTGCCGTATTGGCCGACGGGAATAGCGCTGCCAAGTACAAGCAGCAGGACGCAGGATAGGGCGGCAATCGAACACCAGGCAGCAGCCGCGCTCCTGTGCGAAGCCGGTTTTCCCGCCTGTGCGGAACGACTTTTCGCTTGCGGCTGCGGCTTGCGGCTCTCGCCCAGCCGCAGCAGGCCGAACATCAGCACGATGAAGGCCACATCGATGACATACATCGCCTTGCCCGTCGAATAAGCGGTCATGCCTGCAGCGATGCCGATGCACGAGCCTGCGACGGAAGCGCCGGCCCAGGCCAGCGCTTCGGCTCCTCCAGCGCGGCGCTTCATCAGGGCCGCGCCTGCGGCCGCAAAAAGGACTGCGGCGGCTAGCGGCACGGCCAGGCCGTAGCCGGCAGCCTGCACGGCTGCCGCTCCCATAGCCGCCCCTGCCGTCAAAGCGAGTCCGGAAACGGCAAGCCGGCGGAACTGCGCCCCTTCGGCCGAAGAAGCCAAAATTCCGTACAAGGACACAAATACGATAAGAGCCAAGCTTCCCCACTCCAGCAGCATGATGCCACCTCCTGTTCAATTCCTCTAGAGCTTGGCGGCAAAGCCCGCGTCCGGGTACACATAGGGAACCGCGGAGGGCTTCGCCTCCTTCGCTTCCGTCACGACGATCTGGATGACCTGCTGGCCCTGGTATTCCGTGCGGGCTACCGTGCCGGTCACGCTGACCCAGCTGTTGTCCTTGAATTGGGACGCGGAGTCGTTGACGGCGATAATGCCGTAAGGCATCATATCCGCCGCGCAGTGGATCATCGCCATCCTCCCGACGATGAACTGGGAATCCGTCAATCCCTCCTGACGGTATACGAAGCCGGTCATGGTGATTGTTTTCCCCTCGAAGCGGTCCGGGAACATATTGAGCGCATTGAGCGACTCGATGAACCAGGTGTCGCCCATCGCGATTTCCGGCTTGGCGTACAGCCATTCCGCCAGCTTGGCGTAATCCTTGTTGTAGAGATCGGTATGGAAGCCGTCCGTCCCAGCCTCGCTTTGCCCAGGCCCCTGAACGGCTCTGCCGCCCGATGCCGGAGCATGGGCCAGATTGATGCCTTTGGAATCGGCCAGCGATCCGGCAAGGGATGTATTCGGAAGCGCAAAGCCGAGCAGCAGCGGCAGCAGGAACAGGCTGTACAGCATCGCCTGCCGCACGCTTCCCGCAGGCGCGCCATGGCTGTGCCCTGCATGGTCATGGCTGTGGCCATGGCTATGGCTGTGATGGCTGTGTTCATGACTGTGTTCATGACTGTGGTCATGCGGATCAGAATGCAATCCGCAAGCGCAGGCAAGATGCCGCGACCTTCCCGGAGCCGCGCACAGGTACAGCTGCAGCAGCCCTCCCGCCGCAAGCCCGTAAGCCGACAGCCTTGCGTAGATTCTCAGGGACGGGGATACGTATAACAGCATCTCGCCCGTCCAGTCCAGCCGCAGCAGGAACGCGCCGAATCCGAGCAGGATCAGGCCCTTTATCCACTGGTCAGCCTTCATTCCATCCCATTTCAACCTCATGGCAGCGTTCCTCCTTAGTGTAGCAGCGTCATATCCAGAACGATTGCGGCAGCGAAGACAAGAACGGCGGCGAACGCGCACAGTCCGAGCACGAAGCGGGTTCTGAAGACGGCAAGCATCATAAGCATGACCTTAAGGTTCATCATCGGGCCGAACACCATGAACGCGATCAGCGATCCGCCGGTGAAGGAGGCCGAGAACGACTGGGCGATAAAGGCATCCGACGTGGAGCAAAGAGAAAGCAGGAACCCGAGCGCCATCATGGATATGCTGCCGGCCGCGCTCCCTCCGCCCAGCGAGGCCAGGTCGGATTGTGCCACGAACGTCATGAGCAGAGCGACGAGAAACGAACCGAACACCACGTATCTGCCCATATCGAAAAACTCGCTGACGGCATGTCCTGCCGCTTCAAAGCCTCTGTTGCGGCTCTGAACCGGCGCCAGCACCCGGAAGGGCGACGGCGGAGCGGCAGCTTCGGGTTGACTTGCGGCATGGAGGCCGGCCGCCTTTGGTTGAATTGCGGAATGAAGTCTGGCCGCCTTCGGCAAGCTCGACGGCGGCGGGCTCGCGGCTTGGGACAAGCTTGCCGCGGGCTGCCGGGAAGCGCGCCCGCGGTTTTTGTCCGGAGGCTTGACGCCTGCCGCTGTTCCCGTCACGGAGGACGACGGTGCGTCCTCGCCGCGAAGAGCCTGCCCGATGACGAAGCGATGGACCGCAAGCCCTGCCGCGATGGCAACCGTGAAAGCGAGGCCCATGCGGATCCAGGCGATTTCCGGATGGCTTCGGAAGGCGGCGAGCGTCGACCAGAGGACGATCGGATTGAGAATCGGCCCGGCCAATATGAATGCGGTCGCGGCATGAAGCGGCATGCCTTTGCGGATCAGCCTGCGGATAGCGGGCACCATCCCGCATTCGCAGATCGGAACAATGATGCCGAGCAGGCTCGCCGCAAGCACGGCGAGCAGCGGGTTTTTCGGGATCGCCCTCCGGATGATCCGGTCGGGAACGAACACCTGCAGCAGGGCAGAGACGACGACGCCGATCAGGATGAAGGGAAGCGCCTCGATGAGAAGGCTGAGGAACATCGTCTTGAACAGCTGGAGCTTGCCGTCCGTCCCGCTGCCGCCCTCCTCTCCGGCAAAAAGGTAAAGCAGTGTTACAGCCCCGAGCAGAAACAGCGCCAGTAGCGATGCATTGGACTTGGGCTTGGCAGCTTCATTGGCTGCGGCAGAAGGCTGCATGGCGTTTCCTCCTTAGGGGCTTATAGGGACAATACGCGCTCGGCAAGCCAAATGCCTCCGAACAGCAAAGCAGCGGCAGAACCCGCCAGCATGACCTTGCGGTCATGCCTGGAGCGGCGAAGCAGCAGCAGGAGCGGCAGCAGAACGGCGACGATCGCCAGCTGGACGGCCTCGATGCCGAGATTGAAGCTGATGAGGTTGACCGCGAGCTGGTTGGACGGAATATTCATTTCCTTGAGAATATCGGCAAAGCCCATCCCGTGCACAAGCCCGAAGAAGAACGTCAAGACCCATCTGCGGCTGACTTTTTTGCGGATTATATTTTCGACCGCCACGTAGCAGATGCTGAGCGCGATCAACGGTTCGACGATCCACACGGGCACGTCTATCCAGCCGAGCACCGTCAGTGTCAGCGTCAGGCTGTGGGCCACGGTGAAAGCGGTGATCGTAGCCGCGTACTGCTTGAACGACTGCCTGGCGATGAGCAGCGAGAACAGGAACAGCAGATGGTCGTAGCCGCCAAGGATATGATGGACGCCAAGGCTGAAGAAGGATTTCCAGCCGGAGAAAGGCGAGGCTCCGCCGTCAGAGGCCTTGTCCGCTGTTCCTTGGGGCTCCGTACCGGCTTGGCCGCTGTCCGTATGCGGAACCGATCCGTCGGCTGCGGACGGATGGTCGGGAAGAGAGGCATAATCCGCTTCCGTCAGAAGGAGCGTCCACAGGCGGTCGCCCCCAGACAGCGCGGAGGTGCTCGTCTGCTTGCCGTACTTGATCGTAACCAGGTTCACGTAGTTGGACTTGGTGTCGTTCAGGTACAGCTGATCGTCGAGCGAAGCCGGCTGTCCCGAGACCGGAGCCGGGTAGGAGGCGCGGTAGACCGCTTGGGTTCCGCTTCCCTTCCTGTCCAGGGTTAAGACGGCGGGAGCTGCCGGCTTTTGAGCTTCTCCGGCTATTTTCAATGTGATTTTGCTCTCAAGCACTTCCCCGAGCCGAGACTTGACGCTCTCGAATTCGGCCTCGTCCAGCATGCCGTTCTTGTCCTCGTCCCCTCCCGCCAATTCCATGACGGACAGCTCGTCGATGGCGTAGGTGAGAGCAGTCTCCGACTTGCTCAGCTCCAGGGTCGTGTAGCTGGCGCTGTACGCATGGGCGGATACGCCGCCGACCGATGCCAGGCTGACCAGCAGCAAGGCGATAAGGACAAATGGAAGGCGGCGGCGCCTAATGGCTCTTTTCAATGTGGATTCAACTCCCGGAGTCATGGTGTGAATGAAAGAAATGCGATGCTCTTCAGGGAAGAGCATCGCAGATCAAAGGCAGCTGCTACTTCAGCATCAGGTTGTAAAGAAGCTGCGCGGCTTCCGCACGCGTCGAGATTCCCTTCGGCACGAATTGTCCCGAGGATCTTCCCTGGATCAGGCCGAGCGATGCGGCCTGCTTCACCGGGATGACCGCCCATGGAGCCACCTTAGCCAGGTCGGTGAATTCCGCGCCAGCTTGCGGGGACGGAGCCGCAGCCGCTCCATGAAGGATCTCATACGCTTTGATCAGCATCGAGACCATCTCCTCCCTGGTAATCAGGCCGTTCGGATCGAAGACAGCCGCGCTGCGTCCTGAAATGATGCCTGCGGCATAGGCTTTTCCAACCGCATCGGCATACCAGGCGGAGGACGAAACATCCTTGAACGCCGTCTCCTTCGTTGCTTCGAGCTTAAGGGCGTTCACGAGCAGCGAAGCGAACTCCGCACGCGTGATGGAGCGTTTCGGCTCGAAGGCCGAGCTGCTCGTTCCTTTGACGATTCCCTTGGCCGCAAGCTCGGCAATCAGGTCATGCGCCCAATAGGACGGCGCCACGTCGGCGAACGACTTCTTCACTTCAAGCACCGCATATTTGCTGAAATGCTTGATTTGAGCGGTGATTTCCCCGTTCTCCGTCTTGCCGCCGATGTATTCCAGCCTGCCGTCGTCCGCTACATAGTAGATGCCGTACAGCTTGCTTCCATCGGTGGCGGGAAGCTTGAAGCGCAGCGTGACCGGCACGTTGAAGCTCGACAATACGGCCGCTTCGCCGTTCGCTGTCCAAGCCGAGAGCGTGAATTCATACATATCGCTGAGTGCCTTGACGTCGGCAGCGGAGATAACCCCGGCTTTTGCCGCAAGGGCTGCCGCTTCCGAGCCGCTCAGCTTGTTCATTTTCAAGGAAAGGTAGGCCGTCTGGCTGTCCGATGCCTTGATCTTGCTCTCCAGCTGCTTGAGCAGCTCGGCCGGAATCACGAGCTCGAATGCATGTCCGGCTCCTTCAATCGTAAGGCCCTCTGCCTTCAGCTTGGAGGATGAATCCGCCGGAAGCCTGATTTCGGTTGTGTCCGAAGTGACCTGTACGGCAGCCGTGCCGGATGCCAGCTGTTCCGGCTTGACAACGATGATTCCGCTAGGGCTGGCGGTAGGCGCAGGCGTCGCTGTTGGTGCCGTTGTCGGCGTCGCTGTTGGTT
>Ga0194137_10000720_pt1 | contig 21239 bp, 16 predicted proteins | sample TARM_MetaG_T3_14_FD_134025 | JGI IMG/M metagenome (GOLD analysis project Ga0194137, IMG submission 134025) | Freshwater microbial communities from Pennsylvania, USA, analyzing microbe dynamics in response to fracking - TARM_MetaG_T3_14 (version 2) | ecosystem: Environmental > Aquatic >... | reverse complement strand
TACGGCCTGGTGGTGGGCGTTATGTCAGCGGTTGAGCTTGGTTCTCGTGGTTTTGATAGGCCGCTGCGCTTTTTATTGGCCATCCCGGTGCTGCTGCTGATATTGCGCTACCCGCCGCGTTTAAGCTGGCTATGGGGTGGGGTGGCGCTAGGCGCTATTGGCGCCGGAAGTTTGGCGCTGTGGTTGAAGCTCGTAGAGGGCGTTGCGCGGGCGAGTGGCTTTCTGCACGCGATCCAGTTTGGCAATTTAAGCATGCTAATGGGCGTGCTGTGCTTTGCAGGCTTGGGCTGGGCGGTGGTTCAGCGCCAACGTCATGCGTGGGTTGCCTTGCTACTGCTGGGGGCTTTGCTGGGGATGCTGGGCTCGTTAATGTCCGGCAGCCGTGGCGGCTGGGTGGGGCTGCCGGTGGTCGCGTATGTACTTTACCGTGGCTATGGCCGCCAGTTACCGATGGCGATAAAAGCAGGAGCGGTAGGGGCGGCGCTTGCCTTAGTTGCAACAGTCTATTTGCTGCCGCAAACGGGAGTTCAGCAGCGGGTTGAGGCTGCTGTTAGCGATATTAGCCACTATGTATCCGGTACGGAAACTGATACATCGCTGGGCTTGCGTTTTGAAATGTGGCGCGGGGCTGCTCAGTTAATTGCCGAGCGGCCACTGCTGGGCTGGGGCGAGGCTGGCTATCGTGAGGCTTTGGGGGAGCTAGGCGAGCAAGGTGTTATCTCCCCCGTGGCGGCGGAGTTTGGCCATGCCCATAACGAGTTTATCGATGCCTTTGCTAAACGAGGGCTGCTAGGGCTGGCCGTGCTGCTCATGCTTTATATGATCCCGATGAGGATGTTTGCCCCTAGCTTATCGCACCCTGATCTGCCCACTCGCTCATTGGCGGTAGCGGGCACGTTGTTACCGGTCGCATTTATTGGTTTTGGTTTATCGCAAACTTTTTTGGCCCATAACAGCGGCGCTACTTTCTATGCGTTTTGGTTAGCGGTGCTATGGGGGAGTTATCGTGCAAGAAGGAGAATTGTGTCGTAAAGGCCGGGTAGGGAAATAAAGCTGGGTGCGCGGCACCCAGCTTTATTTAGCAAAACCCCGCGTAAACTCTCGCCCAATCGGGCGGGGAGTAGTCAGTGCGCCGGGCATGGCACACATCTATAGGGTGAAAGTCCCGAGCAGTGAAGTTGGGAGTAGCTGTTAGCCTATACGGCAAGGGTGTCCACCGCGAGGTGGAATCTGAAGGAAGCCTGCGGCAAACCGCCGAGCCGAGGAACATGAATCTCATAGGAGGCGGGCTGCGTAGAGTGAGTGTGCTGAAGAACACAAAGCTCATCCCAACATGGCAGCGCAGCACGTATATGAGGCGGCTACATGGCGGGAAAGATGTGCGTCTTACCCCGGGAGGTCCCTCACACCCGCCGGAGCCAAGCCAACCGCTCAGCGGGAGTGGAGGTAAGGACGTGAGGGAAGTCAGCAGCGGCCATAGTAGGTGGCAACATCCCACCGAAGGGCCAAAGGCAAGTGAAAGGTCTCTCTGTGATCTCTGACCAACGCGATGACAACCGACCGCAGTTTACTGGCAGCGGCAGACCGACCGCAGGCTGGAGACCTTGTGAATCCTGCTACCCGATATCCATGGATGATGTGTTGGAGAGCGCCAATATGGCGGATGCATGGGGCCGGGTGCAGCGCAACAAAGGGGTCCCTGGTCCCAGTCCCTTGCTCAGCAATATCCTGCTTGATGATCTCGACAAGGAGCTGGACGCCAGAGGCCATCGGTTCTGCCGATACGCCGATGACTGTCAGGTCTACGTCAAGAGTCGTCGAGCGGGTCGCCGGGTCAAGGAAAGCATGACCGCCTTTCTGGAGACACGGCTGAAACTCCCGGTGAACCGGAGCAAGAGTCGTGTCGTGGCTGCCTCGCGCAGCAGTTTTCTGGGATACGGCTTCCTTGGGATGGCCAACCCCCGGATCCGCTGCAGCACAGAGACGGTCAAGCGCTTCAAGAAACGGGTCAGGCAACTGACCCGAGGACATGATCGAGAATCGATCGAGGTCAAGCTGGCCCGCCTCGACAAGTACCTGCGAGGCTGGACGAGCTACTTTCGGCTGGCGGAAACACGCCGATTGTTTGCCGACCTCGACAGCTGGATCCGAAGTCGTCTACGGATGTGCCTGATGAAGCAGTGGTTCCAGCCGCGAACCCGGGTCAGGAAGATGATTGAACTCGGACTCCCGGTGGAGGAGGCCAAGGGGTACGGCCAGCACAAGCGCTGGTGGTTCCTGGCCCAGCTTCATCGAACACGGTTCGCGATGAACAACCGCTGGTGGCACGCACGGGGCTTCCGTGGTGTAAGTTTCTACATGAAACGGTTTGCCAACACTTGACCAACCGCCGTGGTACGGATCCGTATGCCCGGTGGTGTGGTCGGAGGGGGGCTAGCCCCCCTCCGACCCGATCTGTTCGGTTAACGATTTATGCATGACGTGCGTATCAACGTAACCAAGTGAGGCGTGCTGATAGGCATGGGGAACGGTGCCGACGATGCTAAACCCCAGACGTTGCCATAAAGCCACGGCGACTTGGTTGCTGGCCACTACGGCGTTGAACTGCATGGCTATAAAACCATGTTGGCGCGCAGCTTGCTGTGAGTGTTCGCACATGGCTCGCGCAACCCCTTTACCTCGCGCGTGCGGCGTTACCATATAGCCGCAGTTACACACGTGGCTACCAGGGCCAGCGGCATTCGCTTTTAAGTAGTAACTACCTAGCAACTGCCCCTGTTCGTCTTTCACTGCAATACTGAGCAGTGGTGTTTTGCACCACAGTGAAAAAGCGTCGTCATAAGTGATGTTAGGATCTATCGCGTAGGTTTCTTCGGCAGCTACAATGGCCTGGAACGTAGGCCAAAATAGGGCGAACTCATCCGCAGTCATTGGTGAAAATTGAAGGGTTTGCATGGGTCTTTTCTCGTTCATTAAGGCATAAGCTACGTTAGCATATTCTGATGCGGCTCAGCGCAGTTGCATCGTTCCCCACCGAGTGGGCCATAAATTACAACGAGAGGGCTTGGCAATGACCATAGAGAGCGCACTGACCTACTTTTTAGCTATCTTTGTGTTTGCCGTGACGCCTGGCCCAGGAATTTTTGCGTTACTAGCTAAGGGGATGCCGGTGGGTACGCGTCCGTGTATCCTGCTGGCGCTGGGTATGACGGTGAGCGATGTGATCTATTTATTGCTGGCGTTCTATGGCCTAGCAGCGCTGGCCGAAAACTGGGGAGAAGCTTTTACGCTGCTTCGCTATGCGGGGGCCGCATACCTGTTTTACCTGGGCTGGAAGATGTGGACCGCGGACGTGACGCCTCACGCACTAGATACTATTCCGCTTAGTAGCGGCGCTTGGCGGCGGGATATCTTTAAGAGCTTTCTACAAGGCTTTCTGATTTCGGCCTCTAATCCGAAGGTCATTCTGTTCTATATTGCGTTTTTACCCACCTTTATCGATCTCACCGTGCTAAACCGGAGCGATATGTTTCTGGTGGTGGGCTTAACGCTGGTTGGGTTGATGATGGGCTTAATGCTGGTAGCATCGTTTGCTTCCTCTGCGCGGCGCTTTTTTCAATCGGCGCGCGCTCAGAAAGGCACCAACCGTACCGCAGGCTCGCTGATGGTAGCGGCAGGTGCTTTTCTCGTTGCGAAAGGGTGAGTAGAGCGGTTTAACGTGCGGCTTGGGCAACAATCTCATAGCTACGCAGCCGATCAGCGTGGCTATAAAAGTCGCTATTAATCATAAGTTCGTTAGCGCCGGTACGTGCTTGAAACTCTTCTAATTGCGCTTTTACTGTTTCCGGGCCGCCAATAATAGCCGCCCCCAAAAACTGCTCTACTTGAGCGCGCTCCATGGGGGACCAGTCTAACGTATCGACGGGGGGCAGTGACTGGGTCGGTTTACCACGAATCAAGTTTAAGAATTTTTGCTGAGCAGTGGTGGCCAAGTAGTGCGCCATCTCGTCACTTTCCGCCGCCATGACAGGCAGGCCCACCATCGCATAAGGTGCCTCTAAATGCTTAGATGGCCGGAAATTATCCCGGTATAGGCGCAATGCTTCAAAGAGATAGCCCGGCGCAAACTGCGCAGCAAAGGCGAAGGGTAGGCCGAGCTTTGCCGCGAGCTGTGCGCTGTAACCGCTGGAGCCCAGTAGCCAGATGGGGACATGGGTGCCTTGGCCTGGAACGGCTTTAACGGTTTGGTGAGGGTCCGCATCGTCTAAATAACGGCGCAGCTCTTCAAGTCGCTCTGGAAAATCATCAACTCCTGCATGGGCGTGGCGGCGCATAGCCCGCATGGTGGCACCATCTGAGCCAGGCGCGCGGCCCAGGCCAAGGTCAATTCGCCCTGGGTAGAGGGTTTCCAGCGTGCCAAACTGCTCGGCAATCACTAGCGGTGGGTGGTTAGGCAGCATAATACCCCCGCTACCCACGCGAATGGTAGATGTTTGCCCCGCCACATGGCCAATCAGTACGGCGGTGGCCGCACTGGCAATCCCTGCAATGTTGTGGTGTTCGGCTAACCAGTAGCGCTGATAGCCCAAAGACTCCGTATGCTGGGCTAAAGAGACGCTATCACGAAACGTTTCAGCAGCGCTGCCGCCTTGGCGGATGGGCGCTAGGTCAAGAACAGAGAGTGCGGTTGAAGCAAGTTGGCTCATAAGTCACCTAATAAACATGCATGGTCGGCGGGCCAAGTTGTTAGCACGCTTCATAATGCTATGTGTATGCGGGCAGCAACGAGCAAAAACAAGGTGTCAAGCGAGCAGAGTTACTCTCGGGGCGGTGTGGGTCGCACTAGGATTTCATTAACGTCAACATGGGGTGGTTGCGACAGAGCATAGATCACCGCATTGGCGATATCGCGGTCTGCTAGCGCGTATTCGGGTGGTTCATCAAAGAAGGGAGTATCGACCATGCCAGGCTCAATCAGCGTCACCCGCATGCCGGTGCCGCGTAACTCCTCGCGCAGATTATAACCAATACCCGTTACTGCCCACTTAGTGGCGCTATACATGGAGCCTGGGATGGTGGTGCGGCCTGCGGCAGAGCCGGTTAAAAGAATATGACCCTGGCGGCGTTTTAGCTCTGGCAAGCAGGCTTGCAGCGTAAGGCCAACTCCGTAGATATTGGTGAGAATCATCTCCCGCCAAGCAACATGATCGGCGCTGCTAAACCCACCCGGTGAGCCACCGCGACCTGCATTGGCGAATACTGCATCAATGTGGCCGAAGGTTTCAATCGCCTGTTCCACCATAGCTTGCTGCTGGCTTAAGTCGGTGACATCAACTTCGCAGGTGAGTACGTTCTCTGGACCAAGCTCTTGAGCAAGCGATGTCAGCTTATCGGCTGAACGAGCGGCAAGTACCAACTGGTAGCCTTCACGAGCCGCTGCACGAGCGGTGGCCGCACCAATGCCGCTGGAAGCGCCGGTAATTAACAGTACGCGGTCATGCATCGCTTACTCTCCTTGCTCATTAAACTGGGTGAGCTTTCAGCATGGCTAAAACCTAATCAGGTTGCAAATCGGGCTCAGCGCTGCTGTTTTTACTCTTTACGTTGCAGCATGGCAGAGAGGTCAAGAATCGACTGTGCCATATCCGCCATGCTTTTGCTTTGGTCCATTGAGGTTTTTCGCAGAAAGCGGTAGGCCTCCTCTTCACTCATGGACTGGTGCGCCATGATTAATCCTTTTGCCCGCTCGATTAGCTTGCGTTCACGGAGAGCCTTGCGGGTATTCTCCAGCTCGTCGCTTAGCCCCTGTAAGCGGCTGGATTGAGCATGAGTGAGCTCCAGTAGTGAGCGGCTAAGCGGAGAGTTGAGGGCGTTGGCGGTTAGGTCTCCAAGCGGCTGAGTAGAGTGAAGGGCTAGTAACTGTTCACAGGGCGCAGGCAGCGGTCTGTCAGGCTTCGCCTTCGTCTGTTCTAGCTCTGCTTGGGCCTGGACAATTTTATGATGGCAAAGGGCCGTTAATTGGGTATTCAGGGTGTCTTCAACCGTTTTAATCGTATCAATACGCAGGGTGGTGAGCTCGTACCAGGTTTCACCTAACGTATTGCCTGATGCCGTTTGGTGGTGAGAGCGCTGGCAAGCAATATCTCGCAACTGACAAATGTCCGCCAGTGTTCTAGGAGAGAGGGATTGTTGCCAAGTCCCCAGAGCCTCTGGGGTGGCAAATTCTACAAAGGTGTCAAAGCAGCGCTGTTGGGCGTCAACCAACTGGTTCAGCAGCGTACGGTGGGCATTGTCGAAATGACCAAGAGTAAAACCAAAGGCGCCGCAGGCGCGCTCTTGCCCCGCCAGCTCTTTACCCTGCATAAGATGAAAAATAGCGACCAGGGCACGGGTAATGTCTGGGTCGACCGCTGTGTCGGCCGCTTCAAAAACAATCGCTAAGAGATTGCTAATGAGATGGTTAAACGCTTGAGTTGCTGCATCTGGCGATATGTTGAAGGTCTCAATTGCATGCCGTAATACATCTAGTTCATCCAGTGACAGCCAGACGGCAGCAATGCGGCGTAATAAGCGCGCTGTCGCCTGTGGCCGTGACTCCTGGCTAAGCGCTTCGAGACGCTGACGCATCGAGGCTTCCGCCGCTTGACTATGCTGCAGGTAAGTGGCTCGTCGAGTTTTAAAACGCTTGCCTTTTGAGGCTAAGTAAATCGTCGAGGCTCCTCGCTCGCGTTGAAGCACATGGATAAACTGGCTGACATCGCTGACGATATCTGCTGTGGTTGCTAAGTGGTGAAGGTTATCAATGTCGCAGCGCAGGGCGGTTAAGAGTAGCTGTTGGGCAGAAGACATGTTGATTTCCTTATTACTCGCCGCCTAAAGGTAAAAAGCCCCCACAGCGATGCGCATGCAGGGGCAATGTTAATTAATATTAACGCAATGACAGTGCGCCTGCTCCTGTGTCTTTGCCTACCGCATCACGATAGGCGCTGGCTTCTTCTGCTTCGGTGGCATCACTAAAGCGAACGACCAGTACGCAGGAGGCAAGTACCAATACGGTTAAGCCGAGGTAAAAGAGGCCTTGCTGGTAGCTGAGGCTTTCGCTACGGAATAGAAACGCTGCCGATACAGCGCCCACGTTACCGCCTGCACCGACAATACCGGCCACTGCGCCCAAGGCTTTTTTATTGATAAAGGGCACCACACCAAAGGTGGCGCCTTCCGCCATCTGCACGAACAGGCTAAATACCAGCATGATGCCAATCGCCAAGCTGAGTACATGCATTTGCGAGAAGGCGACGAGAGCGATGCCTTCGCATAGTAGTGCGATAAAGAGCCAGCGGACGCGTCCTTTTAGCCCACCCTGTTTAGCGAATAGGTCGGAAAAAACGCCGCCAAGGGTACGAGCAAAAATGTTCATTAAGCCGAACAGGCCTGCGATTAAGCCGGCGGTTGCCAGGGTAAGATCGAATTTATCGAAGAAGTAGATTGCCGCGATATTGTTGATGGTCAGCTCGACCCCAAAACAGAGCCCGTACACCACAAACAGCGCCCAAACGCGGATATCCTTTGCCGCCGCTAAAAAGCTCTGGGCTGCGCCATGCTCTCCGGTGGCTGGCGGTAGTTCACCGCGGGCGCGCAGCTCGCTGAAGTTGCCATCTGGGGCATCTTGAGTGAACAGCCAGTAAGCGATACCGGTAAAAAATAGCACTACGCCAGGCACGACCATGGCCAGACGCCAGCCGAGCGCCTCATTAACGCCTAGCATCAGCATGCCCGCAAAAATCAACGGCATAACAATTTGTGTAGTGCCGCCGCCTAGGTTGCCCCAACCTGCGCTCGTGGCATTAGCTGTGCCAACCACATTGGGCGCAAACATCATGGTGGTGTGGTACTGGGTAATCACAAACGAAGCGCCGATAGCGCCAATCGCTAGGCGGGCCAGCAAAAACGTTTCAAAACTGTTAGCCAGACCAATGCCCATAACCGGAATGGACCCGAGCATCAGTAGGCCTGTGTAGGTTTTACGTGGCCCAATACGATCACACAGCACGCCAATCAACAGGCGCACCACCACGGTGATCGCCACCGAGGCAATAATGGTATTGCCGATTTGGGTTTGGGTGAGCGATAGATCCTCGCGAACCACCGCCATCAGCGGCGCAATGCCGAACCAGCCGAAAAAGCAGATATGAAATGCGAACCAGGAGAGGTGAAACGCGCGCATTTGCGGTGTTGAGAAGTTCAACAGTCGAATGCGGTTGGCTTTATTGCGAATGTCCATGGATGGCCTCACAGAGCATAGAACGAGTTTGCCGAGACACAACGCATCAGGCGTTGCGTGGTTACGAGAACATGCCTTCGCCATTGAAGGTCAGGTTCGACGCACTCGTACCCTTGCGGGCCTGGTCCACGCCTACTACTGCATAGCAATAAGCAAATACTCCGCCATCTGTCTTTTTAAATATTTAAATCAGTTGCTTACTGTTTTTTTCAAAGCAGTGCTAAGGGAAATAAAATCACTAGATTAATCAAGTGAGCGCACTCCTCATGAGCAGAGTGCGCCAAGTTGGGGCAGTGCTGGATGGCTGAAGGCAGTTATTCGTGCAGATATACTGCATCAATATCCAGGGTTGAGCGTTGGCCGATGGCATCAAAGTTAGCCGTGATCCAGTTGTCGGCGGCTTCTCTCCCTTGGTCAAACAGGTGGCATAAAAATGGCCATTCAGAGTTGAGTTTGCTTGAAACCGATAAGCTATCGAGTGCCTGATCGCCACTAATGCGGTGAAAAAGCGACTGCTGGTAGCAGTTTTCAATACCCTGCTCTTCAAGGGTACGTTTCAACAGCGCGATCATGCGCACTTCTTTAATCAGCGCGGCATTAAAGGTGATTTCGTTAAGGCGGTTCATAATGGCCGAAGCGGAGGTGGGTAATTCATCACGGCGAATCGGGTTGATCTGTACCAACAGAATATCCCTTGCGCTGCACTCTTCCATTAAGGGGAAGAGGGCTGGGTTGCCCATGTAGCCGCCGTCCCAATATGCTTCGCCGTCGATTTCCACAGCCTGGAACATAAAGGGCAGACAAGCCGATGCCATGACCGCATCGACGCTCATCTCTTCTCGACGAAACACACGCTGTTTGCCGGTGCGCACGTTAGTAGCTGCCACAAAGAGCTTTAGCTGGTCGCACTGGCGTACCCGCTCAAAGTCGATGTGGGCCGCCACAATATCGCGCAATGGATTCAAATTGAGCGGGTTGAGTTGGTAGGGCGACACCAGGCGAGTCATCAAGTCCATGGCGATATAGCCGGGGGAGTGCTCCAAACTCCAATTGCCGGTTAATACATCCATCGGCGAGCGGCGGATAGGGCTTGCCATGCCCGCGCGGCTTACCGCCTTCCAAAAATCCCTGAGAGATTGCCGGGCGGCCTGTTTACCACCACGGGTAAGGGCATCTGCCATGACTACGCCATTCATAGCGCCTGCGCTGGTGCCACTAATGCCCTCAATCTCAATACGGTCATCTTCCAGAAGTCGATCAATAACTCCCCAGGTATAAGCACCATGGGCTCCACCGCCTTGTAGCGCGAGATCTAGCTTCTTTGCAGCTGCCATCGTCATCCTCACCGTCTGCGTTATGAGTTCCATGCTCAGCATGGCATAAATAACGCATTACGGGAGGAGTGTTATATGGGGAGCAATTTAAGGCGCATCAGCAAGCGGTGAAGGATGACTTGCTGACATCGGTATCTCATAAACAGCCTGCTCCATAAGCTGATCAAGTTGCTTAGCAAGTGCTACGCTTGCTTCCTCCATTAGTGCTAGGGAGGCCAGTTGACCCGTATGATCCCCTTGTCTTGCATAGCGCAAAGCGTCCAAGCCGCTTTCATGGAAGCGGCGGTGAGGAGCCGCCAGCGAGCGATACGCCTCGGTATGTTTATAGCGCCGCCCCTCGCCCGTAAAGTACCAGCGGCCTAGCGTACAGTGCTGATGATCCACCATGTGGTCCTCGAAATAGGCGGAAAGTAGCTGGTGGTAGATCCGACTTTTCCAAACGGCGTGCTCTAGCTTGGCAGCGTGCAAACAGGCCGTCGTGGTGCTGTGGTGAATCACTTTATACATATGACGTGCTTGATCCATGAGTTGCTCTATCACCTGCTCTGCCGCTTGGGCTGCATTGGCCAGCGCCGTAGATGTTTCCCGCTGATGGACCTGCACGCGAGCATCTTCTTTTAGCAATATGGCAACCTGCTCAATCCAGTGATCCAATTGGTGGCCTAGATGCTGCGTATGGTCGGCAAGGTGCTGGATATCGCTGACGATGGCAGGTAAGCCAGAGGGCTCCTGGTGTATATGAGCCTCCTCTAGCGCCGTGGTCATGGCAAGTGCACGGGTATGCCCGGCGTTACGGGATAGCTCTACACCGATTTTGCGTAGCTCGTGCAGCGCCTGTTCGCTAGCGAGTGGGGCTGCATAGTGAACATCTGCCTGTTGGAAGCGTTGACACTGGTGTTTGATCGTCTGAGCCGTTTGTTCAGCATGATGAAGCCGCGCAAATAAGTCTGACAAAGTGGCCCGTTCACTCGCTAACTGCTCGGCATGGTGTTCGGCCCCCGTGCTTAATGAAGTCAGCATATCTGCTCCTTTGGACTGGAGCATGCTGATCGATTCAACTGGTGTCATCAGGCTAATAGCACGGCAACCATGAACGCTTTTTTCAGTCGCAAGCTGAGTACGCAGCTCGGTAACTTCATGCTCTAAACGGCGGATCGTTTGAAAGGGGTGCATAAAGGCAAACATGACCAATACCTGCAGTAGCGGAGCGTTGTGTGATCTTTTGTCACAGAGTATTGCGGAGGGTTTCCATGTCTGCCTGGAAAGAGTATCGATTCACGATCAAAATCAACCTCTTGCATATAAAAAGAGGGAGTATTTTCATGCTTCACGACTGCTTTTCTTAATTGTTACCTACCCTTTAGCGGCGAGCTAACGACAGTGCGGTAGGGCAGTTAATCACCTGAGAAGTAGCTAACCACTCCTCATCAGGGTAGTAAGCAAAGACATACTGGTTCTCTTTCAAACTATCAATCAGCGGATATGTGATGTCTTCACGCACGGCGGGGCAGCCGTGGCTACGGCCAAGGCGGCCGGTTTGCGCAATAAAGTCATCGCTAACATAGTCGGCGCCGTGAATAACAATTGCTCGCTCAAAAGCTAGATCGTTCACTTCTGGCTCCAGGCCGTCCAGGCGCAGCGAATAGCCATTACGGCCGTAGTAGCTATTCATAGTGCGGAACAGGCCAATGCTGGACTGATGGCTGTCAGGTGTATTCGAGAAAGCACTAGCCACCGCATCGCCAGAGCCCTGGCCATGTGACACCAGCTCTTCAAACAACAGGGTATGCTGGTGAAGGTCAAATACCCACATGCGTGGCTCTGAAGAGGGGAGCGAGTAATCAATTACGGCTAGGCGCTCTGCTGATGGGTCTGCACAGCTTAGTGCCTGGGCAGCAAGGCGCAGTGCCTCGGGCGTGGCCCCTGGTGCTAACTGGAGTAACTGGTGGTGAAGAGGAGAAACACCCGAGGGCGGTGCTGTTGCCACCTGGGAGAAAAAACTCGCCGCTTGAAGCGGGTAAGAAAGTAACACGATAGGTAAAGAAAACAGTACAGTGGTTATGCGTGAGCGAAAAAACATGGGTGCAATCCTGACTAAAGTGGCGAAAAAAGGGTACACACGTAGAGTCATCACGAGTAAACGTAAACGGCTATGATAAAAAACGCGTATCGGTACGGGAACAGCTGATATGACGTTAAGCAAAAAGAGTGAAGCCACACCACAACGCTGCATAGTAACGCAAGGAGGGGCGATGAACGACAATCAGCCACTAAGACGATGGGCGATAGGGGCCGCGCTCTGTCTGACGCTAACCTACCCACTGATGGCCACCTCAAGCGAACCCGCTAGCGAAGCGTTACAGCAAGCGCTGACACAACGCATTCAGCAAAGCGGAGAAACGCTGCCGGTAGAGTCGTTTTACCAACTGAGGGATGGGCAGCCTGCTTGGCAGGCTATCAACCGTGTTGAAGCGCTGGTCAGCGCATTGAATAGCCTCGTGGATGACGGTTTAACGCCGAGTGATTATCAAGCCGCTTCGCTGTTGGATGATTTTCAGCTTAGCCAGCAGTTAGACGCCCAAGCGAAAGCAAGCTTCGATGTGCGCGCTACCCGTTCGCTGCTGTTAGCACTGGATCATTTATCGCTAGGTAAAGTGAACCCTAAAGACGTCGAGCCCAACTGGGACTTACCACGCCCTGAGCGGAGTTATGCACTTCCTCGGGTAGTGCAGGCGGTTGAAGAGGGTGATGTGCATCAGGCGCTGGCTTTCGCTCGCCCCGCATCTCCTGAGTATGCTCAGCTGCGCGAAGCGTTGACGCATTACCGTCGTTTGGCAGAGCAGGGCAGCGTGCCTTACTTGCCGGGGCGTGAGGAGTCGCTGCGTCCCGGCGATATTGGTGACGACGTTCAAACGCTACGCCAGCGCCTGACACTCTGGGGCGAACCCCACCTGATGGCAGCAGATAGTAGCGCTTACCCCATGGTCGACGTGCAGGCGTCAGGAGCTGACCCACGCAGCTTCGACCGAGAGTTAGCGCAAGCGGTCATGCGTTTTCAGCGACGCCACCAGTTGCAAGAAGATGGCGTAGTGGGAGAGCGCACACGACTGGCACTGAACATGCCCGTCTCCGCACGAGTGAACCAATTGCGCATCAACCTGGAGCGCGCCCGCTGGATTCGCCCTTCGCTGGAGCGGGCGCCCAACGTGTGGGTCGATATTGCAGGCTATCGCTTGCATTATACGCGCCCCAATGGCCAGCATTGGGATACCCGAGTGGTGGTGGGCTCGCCCAGCCGTGAAACGCCGATTATTCACTCCTCGATCAGCCATTTAACGGTTAATCCGAGCTGGACGATTCCGCCTACGATTATGCGTGAAGATGTGCTACCACGGATCCGCCAGGACGAGCAGTATCTGGCGCGGCAGAACATTCAGGTAGTGAGCCTATCTGGAGAAACGCTGGATGCGAGCACGATCGATTGGCAGCGTCCTGGAGGCGTGATGCTTCGCCAAGTGGCAGAGAGCAGCAATCCTCTGGGACGTGTCGTGGTGCGTTTTCCCAATAACGACATGATTTACTTGCACGATACCCCGGCAAGAGGGCTCTTTCAGCGTGAGCACAGGGCGCTGAGCTCTGGCTGTGTGCGGGTTGAGGGGGTAACGGAATTTGCCCAGCTCCTACTGCATGACAGCGGCAGCCGTTATCAACTCAATACGCTGATCGCGAATGGCCGCAGCGATCAAAACGTGAACTTGCCTAACCGTATTCCGGTAGCGCTGCACTATCTGACTGCTTGGCCCAACGGGCAAGGCGATGTAGTGTTTAGAGAGGATATCTATCACCGCGATGCGGCGCTGCTCGCAGCGCTCAAAGCAGTGTAAGTCGCTCGTCATTCATCACTACTGTTCATCACTACGGGTAGTATCAAAAAAGCCGCCCCACGTCGTGTGGAGCGGCTTTTTCGTATCGCCGTGGAGAGTACTTATTGGAGGCTTTCGTCGCTGTCGTTATCGCGCTCGTAGTTAGCCACGCTAATGGTGCCGGTTTCGCCACTCTCCAGCGCGGCCAACATCGGCTCGGCTTGGCGTTGGAACGCGATCAGCGTGTCGCCGCTTAGGCTAGTGTTCTCGGGCAGTTCGACCGTCATCGGGTTCACCGGCGTGTTATTGACGATGACTTCATAATGCAGGTGGGGGCCTGTGCTGCGGCCGGTATTACCGGACAGCGCAATACGATCGCCCATCGTGACGCGCTCGCCCTGGCTGACCAATGGTTGCGACAAATGCAAATAGCGGGTGCGGTAGCCGTTGTCATGGCGCACAACGATGTAACGACCGGCAGCGTGGTGGTTGCCGACACGCTCGACACGGCCATTGGCTGGCGCGGTGATAGGGGTACCAATGGGCATCGCAAAGTCGGTGCCGTTGTGCGGGCTCACTCGACCGGTGACCGGGTGTAGGCGGCGTGGGTTGAAGTTGGAGCTAAGACGATAATTACCTTCGAAAGGATGACGCGCAAAGGCCGGATCGAGGCTGCTGCCTTCGGGCGTGTAAAAATTATCGTCGGTGGTATTGCGCACGACGGTCAGGTCCATGCGCTCGCCGTCATACTTAACGGCCAGTACACGCGAATCAAGTGTCTCGCCATCGATCATGTCAGATTCGACCAAGACCTGAAACTGATCCCCCCGGCGGCTGTCACGACGGAAGTCCAGCTTTTTTTGCAAGATGCGCGTAAGCTCCGTGACGGAGCTGCTGCTCAAGCCGGTGGCTTGGGCTGAGCGAGCAAAGCTGCCCGTTACGCTACCGGCATAAAGGCGCTGTACGGGCTCACCCTGACGTTCGATAGCCGTAATGGCGTATTGGTCACTATCCCGCTCTAGTAGAACGCCTTCGCGCGTGTTCTTCATCATGCGCAGTGCCAATAACCGGCCCGTTTCGTCCAACTGGTAGTCGAAGCTGTGACCTGCACGCCAATGCGTCAACATACGAGGATCGGGTAGGTCGTCCAGCAGGGCGAGCACTTCGCTGTACCCCAAGCCCAGCTCGTTTTGCGCTAACACGGCAAACGTCTCGCCAGGCTCGACGATATGAGTTTCCCACTCAGGAACGAACGGCTCTTCGGCTGCCAGCTCCAGTTCCAGGAGCGAGACATCGTCCTCGTAGAGTTCGACCCCATAATCCTCGTAAGAAGTGGCATCAGCGATTTCGACGGAGTCGTCGACATTGAGCATGCCGCTTGTAATCGTGCCTAACACGATGGCCATATGAAGGGCACCGTCATCCAGTGCCCCCTCGTGCAGCGCTACCTGAGATTGGGCATCGCGTGGCTCAGCTTCACTCGCCATAGAGGCTTCTGCGCTGGTAATCACGTCGAGATCAACGATCTCGGTGGCTGCTAATTCACTTAAGGGGATATGTTCCCGGGTAGCGTCGAGCGCGCGCGAGGCACGGTCAATCGCTTCTGCAACGGGCGCTCGCTCTTGGCGAAGCGAAGGCACGCCTGGGGCAGAATCACTGGGAAGCGGAACTAACACGCTTTCCAGCGGAGTCTGGGGTTGGTTTAAATCGTGGTACGAGGTGATAAGTTTCTGTGCGCCCAGCACGGTGACCATGGTGGCCACGGGTAACAGTAATAATTTATGCGTGCGGGGCAGCGAATGAAGGATTCGCAACATGGGTAAATGGGCCGCCAAGTTCGTGAAATAAAAGTAATATGATAGTAAGCAAACTCGGGAACCATACCCCATGGAGGCAGGAGTGAATAGACTGTACATCTATACACAAAACATACTTCCGCTAAAAAGCGGAATTATTCAACTTGGGTGAGGATTTATGAACACCGTTTGCTAACAAAAGTAACGTTGAACGTGCATGCTGGTGTGCGACGGCCCTCATTATTTTGCTCTTAACCATAGACGTAAGTTAGGCATTGCGAAAGCTGTTATACAGCTTGCGTCCAATTTAAAAGGCTTTTATCTCTTTCTGCGACTTTAATGAGCAGCCAAACAGGGTCTGAGTGAGAGGATCTACACCACTTTAGCAGCTTATACGATGATCATTACTCAAATAATTGAGGCAGCGTTAAAGATAACGAACAGTTTTTTTGTAATTTTTTGTATTTTTGGCGAGTGGGCTTTTGTCTTAGCGCGCTGCCGTTTTACGCAGTGTTTGTCAGCGAACGAGTACTCGACGCTATTTTCTGGCATTCTAGTGGTGTTTTTTCAAAGATTAAGTGGGTTGTTTCGCTGTATGGCATCGAGGAAATCGAAATGTCTCGGGTAACACTAGCGCAGTGGCAGATGCTGGCCGCCGTGGTGGATCACGGTGGGTTCGCACGGGCGGCAGAGGCTATCCACAAAAGTCCCTCCACGCTTAATCATGCGGTCCATAAATTAGAAGAGCAGTTGGGTATTCAGGTGCTTGAGCCGGTAGGTCGACAGGTACGCCTAACAGAAGCAGGCGAGCTGCTGCTTCGCCGTGCGCGCCAATTGATCGAGAGTGCGGAGTCACTGGAAGATGTAGCGTCGCGGCTTGCGGCGGGTTTAGAGGCTGAAGTGGTGGTGGCCATCGACCAAATTTTTTCTGCGGCTGCTCTGGCAAAAGCGCTGGAGCTCTTCTCTGACACCTACCCGCAGGTCAGAGTGCAGCTTCACGAGAGCGTGCTCAATGGCGGTACTGAAATGCTCTACGACGGCCGGGCAGATTTGGTGGTCTCAGGTATTGAAGCCCAGGGGTTTTTGGGCGAACCGCTGGTAAATGTTCGTTTTGTGGCGGTCGCACATCCAGGCCATGCGCTGCACCAGCTGGGGCGTTCGCTGGACTTACGCGACCTAGCGCAGCATCGACAGTTGGTGGTGCGAGACTCTGCACTACGCCAGTCTACCAACGCTGGCTGGTTAAAAGCCGAGCAGCGCTGGACGGTCGGGCATGTGAGTACCTCGCTGGATATGCTGCTGCGCGGGCTAGGGTTCGCCTGGATCCCCGAAACCCGCATCGCCGATGAGCTGGCCAGCGGTCAGTTGAAGCCGCTTCCGCTAAGCGCCGGGGGGATACGCGAAGTCCCCGTTCAATTGATCTTCCGTGACCGTGACCGCGCAGGCCCCGCGGCCCATGCCATGGCGGCAGCGTTAAAGCGGGCAGTAAAAGAAGTCTGCGAGCAACGTTCGATTCCCTCGAATGAACAGCCGTAAAACATGCGCTTGAGCCTGAATCAGTCGGGGGTATGCTGAACGTTAATCACAGTATACAACGTTCAACGTAGGAGACGCCTGATGGGACTGCTTGTAAACGGTGAGTGGGTAGACCAGTGGTACGACACCAAAAAGCATGGCGGTGAGTTTGTACGTGAGTCTGCGCAACTGCGCGATTGGGTGGGCAGTAGTGAAGAGTCGCAAGGCGACATTTATCCGGCCCAAGCGGATCGCTACCACCTTTATGTATCACTCGCCTGCCCCTGGGCGCACCGTGCGCTGATCATGCGCAAACTGAAAGGTCTGGAACCGTTGATAGGTACTTCTCACGTTAGCCCGCTGATGCTGGGCAACGGTTGGACATACCATCAAGACGAAGGCGCCAGCGGCGATCCGATCAATCACGTTGAGTTTCACCACCAGCTCTATACCATGACCAATCCGACCTACACTGGGCGGGTCACGGTGCCGGTATTGTGGGATAAACAGCGCAGCGCGATTATCAATAACGAATCCGCTGATTTGCTGCGTATCTTCAACCGAGCTTTCGATGAGCTGACAGGCAATAACTTGGATTTCTACCCAGAAGATCTGCGTAGCGTCATCGACGAAGTAAATGATGACGTATACGACCATATCAATAATGGCGTTTACAAATCCGGGTTCGCCACCGAGCAGCAGGTGTATGAGAAGCACGTGACCGCACTCTTTGATGCGTTAGAGCGCATTGAGAAGCGACTGGCAGAGCATCGCTACCTCGCGGGGGAGTGGCTCACCGAAGCGGATATTCGCCTCTTCACAACGCTAATTCGCTTTGACGCGGTCTACTTTGGTCACTTCAAATGCAATTTCAAACGCATTGAAGATTACCCGAATCTTTCCAACTACGTGCGTGAGCTTTACCAGTGGCCGGGTGTGGCGGAGACCGTCAATATGGATCATATCAAGCGACACTACTATTACAGCCACGACACGATTAACCCCACGCGTATTGTACCAGCAGGCCCGCTACTGGACTTTATGCGCCCGCACGACCGGGAGCGTTTGCCGGGACAGGGGATACGTCGCCGCTAAATGCTGTACGCTATGTACGAAAAAGGGCCATCCGCTTGGGTGGCCCTTTCCTATATTGCTGTGTATCAGCAAACAAACGTGTTACTCGTTGGCATCTACTGCTTCACGAGTAGACTGCCAAGCGCTCTGTGCACCTTCTTTAGTGGTTTGCCAGGCATCGCGTGCGTTCGCTTTGGTTTGTTCCCACCAGTCGCGATCATACGTTGGGAATGACTCCACTTCTTCAGATGTAGCTTCCAACATGATGCGATGCTCAGTGTCGCCATCGTTTTCAGTATGCGTTTCAAGCGTAAATTGGTCGGTGTTCACTACAATTTCGCGTCCGCCTAAGCCAAGTACAGCGCCACTCTCGATTACGAGGGCTGAAATACGCATCTCTTCGTCAAACAAAATGTCATCGACTTCGCCAATCTCTTCGCCTGACCCATTGGCAAAGAACACTTCTGCATCAAGGATATCATCGGCAGAGTACATACCCTGCGGCTCTGTTTGCGCCTGAACATTAAAGGCCATACCGCCAAGCAGTGCCGTTGTAATTGCAGTCGTGAGGATTGATTTACGCATAGCTTCTCTCCATGTGGCTATAAAAGTAGCGTTTTAACGCTAACAATAATCTGATCCCAGTTTATGTGCATCACGCCTTGAAGTTCTTGAACAACGTGAGGCACCTCTCAGGTTAGACCAATAGTGAACAAGTGCAAGTTTCAGGATGATATTGGTTAAAGTAAAAAAGCTGGTCAGCTCACCAGTGGGGTGGTAGGATGCGCGCTCCTCGCATGTGTTGACCCCTCCATCACGACGGCAAGCGTTGATTCAGTGGCCTTGTGGCATTGAGCAGAACGTTTGCAGGAACATCCCCTCGACTGGATGTTCATTGCTGTGAAGATGGCGCGCCTCCAGCATTTCACCAAACGGGTGAAATCGGCGCAGAAGGTCGCCACAGCGGTTGGCCCGCAAATGCGGTGTTGCCAGCCGAATGCCAGGTGCGACCGGCGTCTCCGACTCCACTGATGACGATATCCGCGATGCGGAGCCTTGTTCTTTTGCAGCGTACTGTTACGCGCTGCATGAAAACAGAGTCAGAGACGCTTACGATGTTTTTTGCCGGTTCTTCCGGCCTACCAAGGTGTGATTAATGACCTCGACTTCTGTCGCCTCGCCGAGCTTCGGCGATCTGGCTCTATTGCCTGCCGTTCTGTCTGCTGTTGAAGCACAGGGCTATGAAACTCCTTCACCCATCCAGGCGCAGACCATCCCTGCGTTGCTGGAAGGTCGCGATATGCTGGGCCAAGCGCAAACGGGTACCGGCAAAACCGCTGCTTTCGCACTACCGCTGCTGTCGCGTCTCGACATGCAGCGTCGCGAGCCCCAGGTACTGGTGCTTGCGCCGACCCGCGAACTGGCTCAACAGGTCGCCGTCTCTTTTAGCCGTTATGGCCAAAACCTTCAGGGGTTGGAAGTGGCTACCCTCTGCGGTGGTCAAGAGTACCGTGAGCAGTTAGGCGCGCTGAAGCGTGGTGCCCAAGTGGTAGTGGGCACGCCGGGCCGCGTGATTGACCACCTGGATCGTGGCAGCCTGAAGTTAGATGGCCTGTCTGCGCTGGTGCTGGACGAAGCCGACGAAATGCTGCGCATGGGCTTTATCGACGACGTAAAACGCGTGGTTGCCGATACCCCGAAAGATGCCCAGCGTGTGTTCTTCTCGGCGACCCTGCCGACTGAAATTGAGCGCATTGTTAACCGTTATTTGGTTAACCCGGTGAAGGTGGCGATTGAGTCGCGCACTACCACGGGTGAAAACATCGAACAGCGCATTGTTCGCGTTGACGGTGGCGCTAAGCTGGAAGCCGTGGCACGTATTCTTGAAGTCGAGCCGGTCGATGCCGCAATCGTCTTCGTACGTACCCGTGCTGCCTGTACCACACTGGTCGAGCAGCTAACGGCCCGTGGCGTGAACGCTGCTGGCCTGTCGGGTGACCTGGATCAGAGCCTGCGTGAGCGTACCATTACCCGCTTGAAGCGTGGCAAAGTGGACGTGCTGATTGCGACTGACGTTGCTGCCCGTGGTCTTGACGTTCCGCGTATCACGCATGTCATCAACTACGACCTGCCGCAAGATGCTGAAGCCTACACCCACCGTATCGGTCGTACCGGTCGTGCGGGCCGTAGCGGCATCGCGATTACTTTCGCAGGCTTCCGTGAAGGCCGCAAAGTGGGCTGGATGGAACAGGCAACCGGTCAGAAAATGACTGAAATGCCACTGCCTGACGAAGCCGCTATTCGTGCCCACCGTGATGAAGTGTTCCATCATCGCGTGGTTGCCGCGCTGACGAAAGGTGCAGAAGAGCAGCGCGCACTGGTCGAGCGTTTGGTGGAAGAGGGTCACGATGCCGTTGAGCTAGCCTGCGCCTTTGCCGCCATGGCTCGTGCCGACGAAGCGCCGATTGGTCGCCTTCAGGCACCGCGTAAAGAGAAGCCCATGCGCGATGGAGCACCGGGCAAGCCGGGCGGTGCTCGTCGCGAGCGCTCCAGCGCGCCCAGCGAAGGCATGACCCGCTACCGTGTTTCCGTTGGCCATAAAGACGGTGTGAAGCCGGGTCAACTGGTCGGCGCGCTGGCGAACGAAGGCGGTATTGAAGGCGCGCGTATCGGTCGTATCGATATTCGCAACGCTTTCTCGGTCGTTGAACTGCCTAGCGGTCTGCCTTCCACGATTCTAGCGAAAATGGCTCGTGCCCGTGTGGCCGGCCGCCCGCTGGAAATCAGCGAAGACCGTGCGCCTGAGCGTGCACCGCGCCGCCGTCGTGACGATGGTGACGCGCCGGTTCGTCGCCGCGAACGTGCGTAACTCAGTCTTGGGCGCTTAACATCGCCTAACGCTTGAGTCACGTCGATCCCCCTATGCCACTGGCCTCGTGCCAACTGGCGTAGGGGGATTTTTTTTGGCTACGCTATACGTACCTCACTTTGATAGTCACAAGGAGCATGCATGGACGCTGCGCTACACGAATGGAGCCTGTCACCCAAACAGGCGATTGCGCTGCAGTCACAACTCGCCCAGCAGTTAGAGAGCCGTGACCGCATCAACCCGGTGACGTATATCGCGGGGGTAGACATTGGCTTTGAAGAGGGCGGGGCGGTGACGCGGGCGGCAGTGGTGGTGTTGCAGTGGTTGCCAGAAGAGGCTCCGCATCTACCGGTGGTCGAGCAAGTGGTGCATCGCGAACCCACCCGCATGCCCTATATTCCAGGGCTACTCTCCTTTCGCGAAATCCCCGCTGCGCTAGGTGCGTTTGCCAAGCTCAAGACTCAGCCACAGCTGGTGATGGTCGATGGCCAAGGCATCGCCCACCCC
>Ga0194137_10000719_pt1 | contig 21250 bp, 21 predicted proteins | sample TARM_MetaG_T3_14_FD_134025 | JGI IMG/M metagenome (GOLD analysis project Ga0194137, IMG submission 134025) | Freshwater microbial communities from Pennsylvania, USA, analyzing microbe dynamics in response to fracking - TARM_MetaG_T3_14 (version 2) | ecosystem: Environmental > Aquatic >... | reverse complement strand
ATTTATTTGAAAAAGGTATTCGGATTTCTAGCTTTTATTTTTTTAATTGGTTTTGGAACTTATCAGGTGATGGTTTTTACTGAGCCCGCTGATGATCAAATCGCCTATGCACTAAGCCAAGAAGTACTAAAGATTACACTACTTGAAGATAATAGTGCGATGCAGTTAGTGCCTGAAGGGGTAGTTTTAAAGACCAATGACACAAACACACTCACATTTATCTATCTTATTAAAGTAGAAGAAGGTTATAGTCTTGATGCAACACTTTCTTCAGATGCATCAGTTCGTCATCTGTTGATGCTTGATGCAACATTTGAATCAATCGATAATCAAACCGTCCGTGCAACACTTAATATCAGTATGAGTATGCCTACTACTGAAGAAGAGGCACAAAATGTTATGAATCAAACCCTTGATTTAACATTAGGATTCACAGCCTTTAAAAATTAATTGCAAATTATAAATCTTTTAAATTGACAAATGATTTAGTTTATAGTAGAATTTAAATTAATTAAATGAAAAAGCCAAACCTAAGGCGACTTAGGGACGGAATACTATAGGGTCTCATTGAGATAGCCAGTTGCCATTTCTTAACTGAAATGGCATTTTTTATTACAATGACAAAGCCAAACCTAAGGTGACTTAGGGACGGAAAACTACAGGGTCTTATTAAGACAGCCAGTTGCCATTTGATGGTAATTGGCTTTTTGTTTAGAAAAAAATAAAAAATAAAAAAATGGAGGAATTAACATGATTAGAAAATTATCAGCAGTCGTATTATTATTATTCTTAGTAGCAGGGAGTGCAACAGCATTCGCATTTTGGGACAATTTAACAGATGAAACAGATGTTACTGTTACTGTCGGTGAGGGCGTAACATTAAGTGTTACACCAGATACATTTAGTGATGGGAACTTAGTACCAGAAGGTGTTGTCTTAAAAGATGGCGATGTAGAATCAATTGAAATTGAATATACAGTATCACTTGATCAAGACATTCTAAATGCACTTGATTTAAATGTTACAGTCTCAAATAAATTAATTAATGGTTCTGCAGATAACATCGGATTAGTAAATATCGATGTCAATCCGAGCACGACAACCATTCAAAATTCAGACGTTACAGTAACTGTAACAGTTACACTTACTGAACCATCAACACAAGCAGAATACGATGCAATCATCAATGGTGATATTACTTTTGATTTAACATTTGAAGCAACTCAACAATAATTTAAATAATCACTTATAACCCACTTTCATAATGGATGTTGATGAAAAAGCTGCCAAGTGGTGGAAAGCTATAGGGTCAAATGATTACCAGCTGCCATCAACACGTTTGAAAGGAATGATAATAATGCCAAAAAAACTTAAACAAAACCGTATACTTAAATGGATTAACCGAATTGTTAGTTTTTTTGTTATTATTTTACTATATATTGCGGCTTTACTTTTATTTGAACAAACGCCCAATATCACTGGGATAAAACATTATACAGTCGTTACCAATAGTATGGAACCCACCATAAATGTAGGCGATTTAGTCTTCATCAATGAACGTGATGATTCCTATCAATCAGGGGATATTATAGCGTTTTATCAAGATATCAATAACGATAATGTGGATGAAGTTGTGATTCATTACATTGAATCCATTGAGGGTAATACAATCGCTACAGTAAGTGAAAACGGACAAACAGACCCGTGGCGTATCACTCACGATGATGTGATAGGCACTTACATGAGACATATTGCAGGGGTTGGAAATTTTTTAAGATTTATTCAATCACCGATTGGAAGTCTTGTTATTATCATTGATGTTATCTTAGTGTTTGTTGCCTTTAAAATTATTTGGCCAAAGAAAAAATAAAAAAACAAACCCTTAAAGGAGTTGAAGTCATGCGTAAAATTGGAACAGTTTTAATTTTAGTTGGAGCCATGGCTTCAGCGATTATCAACATACATGTCAATCAAGCATTTGCCTTTTTTGACCGAACGGTAGCACTAAGCTCTCAAATCATTACGATTGGGGAATGGAGTTTTCAAGGCGATTATCCTGAATGGCAAAATAACGGAAACTACCAAGTCGGTGATCGTTTTGTGTATGATGGCAAAGTATGGGAAGTTTATAATGCAGGAGATACGAGTAAGCGACCAGGTCAAGGGAATAATTTAGTGCCTTATGGGACGTATCAAGAAATCACCGATGAATGGGTATTTTATAATACGTATTATGCAGGCGATCAAGTCTTTCATAATGGTTATTGGTGGGAAGCCGTTGATGAGCGTGTAAACGGAACAAGATTTAACAATACCAATCAAGTCAACTCAATTGAACCTGGGACTGATGTTGGATGGACCCGTTTATCTGGTGAATGGTTTCGCTATAATATTTATGATACCAACGATACTGTGACGTTTAATGGGTCAACATTTACCGCCCAATATTATAACGTAGACACTCAACCAGGAACCGATACAGTATGGCAAGAAGATACGATAGAGTGGCGTTTATATAATATTTATGATACAGGTGATGAAGTGATTTATGAGGGCAACGCATACCGTGCGAAGTGGTACACTCAAGGTGATACACCACCCTCAAGTAATGTATGGGAACTCATTAACTAAATAAAAGGAACCTTTCAAAATGATGAAAGGTTCCTATTTTTTTTATTCAATGGTAATTTCTACAATGTCTCCATCAGCTGATTCAATATCTACAATCTTTCCAACCGTTCCTTGTTCGATCATTTCTAAAATTGCTTCAAAATCTAAATCGACATCCATCTCTTTGAGCTTATCCATTTTCATGATGCTTTTAGACCCTCCAGAACGTAGGGCTACTTTCGCGAACTCTAGGGGGATTTGTACATTTACTTTATCACCATCACTTGACAATATACGAATTCTGAACATTCTAAAGGCTTGTTTTCTAATTGGTTTCTCAGGCTCTTTATCAACAGATTTCAATAATTCAGCCCCTTCACTAGGGGTAATAATTTTATCTTGAATCATCTCTAATATTTTTAGTTTTTCTTGACTCATTTCACTCACCCTTTCAAAAGCTTAAACGCTTCGTCTTTCGTAATTTCACCATTGGCCAGTTTAGTTAGCACTGCTTCACGATCTGTTTGATCGATGTCTTCCTCGACAGTATAGCCTAAACTCACAATGACTTCATCAAGCATCTTTTTAACAGTTGGATAAGAAACGTTCAATTCTTTTTCCAGTTGTTTGATACTGCCTTTATTTTTAATAAAGAGTTCAATAAAGTAAAGGTGATCTTTTGATAAGTAATTGAATTTCGAAAGTTGGAACTGTCCACTGATTTCAGTATGGCAGTTTGTACATTCTAATTTAGTAACAAATAAATCATGATTACAGATTGGGCATTCGCCGATTACGTGTTTTTGCATTCTATCATCTCCTAAAATATTTTGATGTTAACATCTGCATCATCACTTTCAACAGTGATGCTTGTCCCTTTTGCATATTTTGATAATTCAATGAGTGTCTTCATATCAAAATCATTGGTCTGGTTAATATCTTCTAAGTTCACATAATTTTGACCTTTTTTCATCGCTATCCTCATCAACATCCGAGCGATGAATAAAGGAATTGGAAAGAAGAACAAGATGCTTAAGAAGATATTCGTAGCTTTTGAATCTTCTTCCTTAACATTGATTTTCATTTTCACAAAACGTGCGCGTTTAAGCTTCTTTTTGTCTATTAGCGGATATAATGAGTCATAAGCGTTTTGCGCTGTGAGATCACCTTGATATAAAGCTTCTAAAACAGATTCGTTTTCCATAAGCCACTCCTTGTTTAGAAAAATGCAAATGATTTTTCAATTTGATACTCTTATTTTAATAGATTTATTATCGTTTGTCAAATATTTAATTAATTTATTTAATTTACTGATTAATTATTTTAATAAATATTATATTTAAAATGAATTTTATTCTTATTTTTAGAAAAAAATCATTAACTTAATAAAATATGTTCGGTTTTGATTAGAGGTAGAATTTTTGTTTATTTTAAGCTATAATAGTTAAGATTAAAAAGGGAAATTAGGTGTTTAAATGAAACATTTACGAGTTGGGATTGATATTGGAAGTACAACAATTAAAGTTGTCGTTCTAAATGCTGAAAATGAAATTGAATATAAGACGTATCACCGTCATAAAAGTAGTATTACTGAATCATTGAAAAATCTTTTTGAAGGCTTGACAGACCGTTTTGGGTCGCAACCTATGCATTTTAATTTTACAGGGAGTGCAGGCTTAACACTGGCTAAACAAATTAAAGCGCAGTTTACACAAGAAGTTATCAGTGCGACGAGCGCACTGCGTTTTCATGTGGAAGATATAGATGTATGTGTTGAGCTAGGTGGTGAAGACGCTAAAATCATGTTTTTTGATGGGGTCAATGTAGAACAACGTATGAACGGAACATGTGCGGGTGGAACGGGAGCGTTTATTGATCAAATGGCATCGCTTTTAGATACAGATGCAGCCGGGGTTAATGAACTTGCAAAAGATTATGAAAAACTTTATGACATAGCCTCACGTTGTGGCGTTTTTGCGAAGTCTGATATTCAACCACTCCTTAATCAAGGGGCAAAAAAAGCAGATATTGCTGCATCTATTTACCAAGCGATTGTTAATCAAACTGTTGGGGGACTTTCTCAGGGCCGTAAAATTAAAGGTAGAGTTGCCTTTTTAGGCGGGCCTTTAACATTTGCCAGTGAACTTAGAAAGCGATTTATTGACTACTTAAATTTAGACAATGTGTATGTGCCAGAAAACGGAGAAGTCTTTGTTGCGTTTGGAGCGGCACTTGAGGCTTGTGAAACGCCTATTGACATTGAAACCGTAATTAGACGTATTAATGCCTATCGCATTAAACATAAAGAAGGCACAAAAAACCGTATTGCACCCCTTTTTGAGTCAGATGAAGACTATCAAGCATTTAAAGCAAGACATGCAAAAGCGTCATTAAAAAAAGTAGCGATTAAAGATTATCATGGGAATGCTTATTTAGGGATTGACGCAGGGAGTACAACGACCAAATTAATTCTTATTGGTGAAAATCAAGAGATTTTATATGAATTTTATAAACATAACCGTGGAAATCCTGTTGAGCAAGTTAAAGGCGCGTTAAAAGCAATGTATGAAGTGATGCATGAAGGCATTACGCTAAAAAAAGCATTCAGTACTGGGTATGGTGAAGACTTGATTAAAAATGCGTTTAATCTTGATGGGGGAGAAGTTGAAACGATTTGTCATTATCATGCGGCTAAGTATTTTAAACCAGATGTTGATTTTGTGATTGATATCGGGGGACAAGATATGAAGTGCTTTAAAATTGATAATGGGATTATCACTTCAATTGTTTTAAATGAAGCTTGCAGTAGTGGCTGTGGGTCTTTTATAGAAACATTTAGTGAAAGCTTAGGCTTTGAAATTGCTGATTTTGCGCAGCTTGCTGTACAGGCTGAGGCACCTGTTGATTTAGGGTCTCGTTGTACAGTGTTTATGAACTCAAGTGTTAAACAAGCCCAATCAGAAGCAGCTGATCCTAAAGATATTAGTGCTGGCCTTGCGATGAGCGTTGTTAAAAATGCATTATACAAAGTTATCCGCGCGCATAATGTAAAAGAAGAGTATGGTGAAAACATTTTAGTCCAAGGTGGCACGTTTAATAATGACGCGGTCCTTCGCGCTTTTGAAATTGAAACAGAACTGGATGTTATTAGACCATCTATTGCCGGGTTAATGGGGGCTTTTGGGGCTGCTTTACTCGCAAAAGAAGCCGCACTGCCTGGAAATCATTCTTTGGCATTAGATGCTGTTGGTCTTGATAATTTCACTTATAAAACACAACGCGCTGTTTGTAAGAAATGTCATAATTTATGTCCGTTAACAGTGAACATATTTAATAATGGTAAAAAATATATCAGTGGGAATCGTTGTGAAAAAGGCGCAGGACTTTCAAAAAGTTATGATGATGTGCCAAATCTATATTTATATAAATATGATAAAGTCTTAAGTTACCAATCAGATAACGATAAGAACTATACCCATAATGTGGGTATACCATTAGCTTTAAATATGTATGAAAACATTCCTTTTTGGCAACCGTTCTTCGATGCGCTTGATATGAAAGTGACTTATAGTGATCGCTCATCGAAATCATTGTATGAAAAAGGACAAGACAGTATGCCAAGTGATACGATTTGTTATCCTGCTAAACTTGTCCATGGTCATATGGAAAGTCTATATCATAAGCATGTGGATTTCATTTTTTATCCCAACATGCCTTTTAACTTTTTAGAAAAAGATCATGGAGATAATCATTATAACTGCCCGGTGGTTGCGCATTACCCTGAAGTGATTGATGCAAATATGGATCATCTTGATTTGAATAAATTTATGCAACCCTATATTACATTCAGTGATAAACAAAAGTTTATAGAAGCAATGGCAAAGAGTTTAAAACCTTATAAAAAGTTATCTAAAAAAGTGTTAGCTAAAGCCTTTGAACAAGGTATGGAAAGTTATTTAAACTTCCGTGAAGATATCCAATATGAAGGACAAAAAGCACTAGAATATGCTGAAAACAACGACTTAAATGTGATTGTCCTTGCGGGAAGACCCTATCATGTTGACCCTGAGGTTAATCACGGCATTCCTAAACTGATAAGAAGCTTAAATGTTGTGGTCGTTAGTGAAGATAGTATCAACCACTTAAGTGATGAAAAACAAGTGAAGGTATTAAATCAGTGGACTTATCATACAAGGTTATATGATACCGCCAAAGCCATTAAAGACATGCCCCATGTTAATTTAGTCCAATTGGTATCATTTGGGTGTGGGCTTGATGCGATTACCGCGGATGAAGTGAAGTCGATTTTAGAAGAAAACAATAAATTATATACCCAATTAAAAATCGATGAAATCTCAAATTTAGGAGCCGTTAATATACGTTTACGTAGTCTCCTTTCAACCATGAAAAGGGAGGCGATTTAATGGCAGATTTAGTCTATGATGAAAACGGACGTTTACTTTTTACTGAAGCAATGCGTAAGGAATATACTATTTTAGTGCCTCAAATGGCCCCTTATCATTTTACTTATTTAGTGGATGCACTGAATAGTGAAGGGTTTAAATCAGAACTGTTAACCTCAACCGATTATAATCTCATTAAAGAGGGCATGAAATACTCTCACAATGATATCTGTATTCCTGCGATGTTAGTCATTGGTCAATTTATTGATGCTGTAAAACGTAAACGCATTGAAAAAGAAAAAGTTGCGCTTATAATCACTCAAACAGGAGGCGCATGTCGCGCAAGTAATTATATTAATTTATTAAGAAAAGCTCTAAAAAAAGCGAATATGACCGATGTTCCTGTGATTAGTTTAAATGCTTCTGGACTAGAATCAAATCCAGGGTTTAAGGTTACACCAAGACTGCTTCATAAACTCCATGACGGTATATTATTTGGTGATTTAGTTATGAGTTTGGTCAATCAAACGAGACCTTACGAGCGTAACAAAGGGGCGGTTAATGCTTTAAAAACTTCAATTGATCAAGAACTAGAAGGTTATTTTAATCATAATAGTTTATTTTCTTGGAAACGCAGCAAACATAAAATCATTGAGATTTTAGAAGCTTTTAAAACATTAGACCTTGATCGGTCAAAGAAAAAACCAAAAGTAGGGATTGTGGGTGAGATTTATGTTAAATATTCACCCCTTGGTAATAATAACTTAGAACAAACCCTAGAAGAAGAAGGCGTTGAAACACTCACGCCACCGATTTATGATTTCTTCTTATATAGCTTTGACTCGGCGGTTCATGATATCATGCGTTATGGCGGGAAAAAACGGACTGCATGGTTATTTAAATTTATTATTTGGTATATCGAAGTACGCCGGGAAAAAATTAGAAAACTCATGCGAAAATACGGGTTTGAAACCCCTATTAGTTATAAGAAATTAAAAAGTCTCATTGATGGGTTTATTGATGTAGGAACCCATAGTGGAGAGGGATGGTTGTTGACTGCGGAAATGATTGATTTGATTGAACACGGCGCACCCAATATTGTCTGTACGCAGCCATTTGGATGTTTACCCAATCATATTGCCGGAAAAGGGATGTTTAAAAAACTCAAAAAACACTATCCTCAAAGCAATATTGTCGCAATTGATTATGATACATCAGCCTCACAAATTAATCAGGTCAATCGGATTAATTTAATGGTATCTAATGCGTTTAGACGCTTAGAACAAGAAAGAGAAGAGTGATAAAATGGCAATAAAATATGAATTAATCCACGAAGATAAAAAAACTGGAGCCCGACTCGGGCTTTTACATACGCCCCATGGGACCTTTGAAACGCCGATTTTTATGCCGGTTGGAACAAAAGCCACTGTTAAAACATTGGATGTAGAAGAAATCGAAACAGTTAGTGATGGCCTAATTTTAGGGAATACTTATCATTTATGGCTTCAACCTGGTGAAGATATTGTCGCAGATCATGGCGGTATTAGAGGGTTTATGAACTGGAATCATGCCTTGTTGACTGATAGTGGTGGGTATCAAGTGTTTAGTTTAAGTAATATGCGAAAAATAACGGAAGAAGGGGTTCATTTTAAGCATCACAAAAGTGGTGAAAAATTATTTTTATCCCCAGAAAAAAGTATTCAAATACAAGAAAAACTTGGCGCCGATATTATTATGAGTTTTGATGAATGTCCACCCTTTGATGCAAGTTATACCTATATGGAAGATAGCGTTGAACGTACCCTTAGATGGGCAAAACGCGGAAAAGATGCCCATACTCGTAAAGACCAAGCCTTATTTGGAATTGTCCAGGGAGGGCCGCATAAAGATTTAAGAAAGCATTGTTTAGAACAACTTGTTGCCATGGATTTTCCAGGGTATTCAATTGGGGGATTAAGTGTTGGTGAAAGTAAAGAAGACATGTATAAAGTGCTTGATGAGCTAAAAGATGTTATGCCTAAAGATAAACCTCGCTACTTAATGGGGGTTGGAACACCTGATGATCTTATTGAAGGTGTCATCCGCGGGATTGATATGTTTGATTGTGTCAATCCTACACGTCTAGCAAGACACGGGAGTGCTTATACAGGAAACGGAAGAATTGCAATCAAAAATAAAACCTTTGAAAAAGATATGGGACCCCTTGATTCGATGTGTGATTGTAAAGTTTGTAAAAACTATACGAGAAGCTATATTCGTCATCTCTTTAAAGCAGAAGAGTCATTAGGACAACGACTGGTAAGTTACCATAATTTATACTTTTTAAAACAGTTAATGAAAGATATTCGTGAAGCAATTAAACAAGATGATTTAGAAGGATTTAGAAATCGCTTTTTTGCAAGGTTTTATAATTAACAAACTTTAGCTTTTTATATTTTATTATTTTAATAAATACGTTATAATAAGCTTAAAGATTTTATTGGAGGTCTTAGTATGTTTGAACAGAATGATAATTTTAATCAAAAACCCTCGATAAAAGTAATAGGCGTTGGTGGTGGTGGCGGAAACGCTGTCAACCGTATGATCGAAAACGAAGTTCAAGGGGTAGAGTTTGTAGCAATCAATACAGATGCACAAGTTTTACGTCTTTCTAAAGCAGATATAAGAATGCAAATTGGGAAACTTTTAACAAGGGGACTCGGTGCAGGTGCAGACCCAGATATTGGACGTCGTGCCGCTTTAGAGAGTGAAGATGACTTACGTGAACTCATGCAAGATACTGACATGGTGTTTATTACTGCTGGAATGGGTGGGGGAACCGGAACCGGAGCTGCACCAGTCATCGCAAAAATAGCTAGAGAAATGGGTTGTTTAACAATAGGGATTGTTACAAAACCCTTTAAATTTGAAGGTCGACGCAGGGTTGCAACAGCACTTGAGGGCCTCGATGCGTTAAAACCGTATGTAGATACATTGATTATTGTGCCAAATGATCGTTTGCTTCATGTGGTCGATAGAAATACCTCAATGTTAGAAGCCTTTAGAGAAGCAGATAATGTCCTTAGACAAGGGGTTCAAGGGATTGCAGAAATCATTACAGTTCCTGGACTTATTAATGTCGACTTTGCCGATGTAAAAACCGTCATGAAAGACAAAGGGACTGCCTTAATGGGAATCGGGATTGCAAGTGGTGAAGATCGTGCAATTGAAGCGGCTAAAAAGGCCATTCATTCACCCTTACTTGATGCGAATATTGATGGGGCAACCGATGCCATTGTCAATGTGACAAGTGGGACTAATATTGCGCTTTGGGAAGTAACTGAAGCCATTGAAGCCATTCAAGCCGCAAGTGCTACTGAAATAAATGTTATTTACGGAACAACGATTAATCAAGATTTAGAAGATGAAGTTATTGTGACTGTCATTGCTGCTGGATTCGATGAAAATCGTAAAATTGAAATGGAAGCCATTGGAGCTAATGATTATGTCGCACCGGATGATCAAGATGATGATTATCCATCCGATAAAAAAGATAAAAAATCATCAAAAGGACTCTTTGGTATTGGTAAAGGGAAAAAACCAAAAGAAGAGCCTAAAGAAGAAAAAGATGATGACAATCAAGACGATGATGGCGGTAAAACAGCGATTCCATCATGGTTAAAATCACGTTTTAAATAGACAATAAAAAGTATGATTTTTCATACTTTTTTCGGTTCAACACCATACGCAAGAAGGAGGGCTACGCTTTGAATCAATCACTTATAACCTCAATCCATAGTTCCCATACTACAGTAAAAATTGTGATGGCGAGTAAATATTTAAAAGCTTCTGAATTTGGACCATTTATTCAAGCAGGGATCAAAGATTTTGGTGAAAACCGGGATGATGCCTTCTTAGAAAAATATAACGCTTTAAAGGGTGAAGCCATTACTTGGCATTTTATCGGAACGCTTCAAACAAAAAAAGTAAAAAAAATCATCAACAACATTGATGTTTTACATACGCTTGACCGTATTAAGTTAGCCGATGAAATTGAAAAAAGAAGAGAAGAACCACTCGATTGTTTTATTCAAGTGAATATTAGTGAAGAACCACAAAAACACGGGTTAGCGCTTGAAGCGGTTGAAGCGTTTTATCATCAAATAAAACAGTATGATAATATTCATGTCATCGGATTAATGGGCATGGCAAGTGATACAAATGATCAAAAAGTCATTAAAAAGCAATTTGAGCGTTTAAGACACTTAAAAGAACAACTTGGGTTAAACTATTTATCAATGGGTATGAGCCAAGATTATGAAGTTGCTTTACAAGAAGGCGCAACACATATAAGATTAGGTCGTATATTATTGGAGGAAACAAATGGGAAAGAAAACAGCTAGAGATCGTACTGAGTTTATTAAAGTTGACAAAAACACAGATGTTTTTAAGCTTGCGGATCAGTTAATGCTTCGTGTACCGTTGATTTTGAACTTTGAAGATTTTGATATTATCGAATCTAATCGCATGATTGTCTTTTTAAGCGGTGTGATTTATGCGCTTGATGGCCAAGTAGAAGTGATTAGGGAGAAAATCTTTGCGTTTGGAATCAAGGAAGATTTAAAAGATAAAAGTTTAAGAAAGTTTATTAACGAATATAAGGAGTAATTGTTATGGTTTTAGCGTTAACGCTGCTTTATTATGTATTGCAGGCGTATTTTTACACTCTCATTTTATACATTTTATTAAGTTGGATACCGGATTTGAGAGAATCTAAGTTTTATTATTATTTACATGTTATTACAAATCCTTATTTACGATTATTTCGAGGTATTGTTGTGATTGGGCAGTTTGATTTTACCCCGATTATTGGGTTTTTATTCTATCAATTTGGAATGATGGCGCTTGGACAGTTTATTGCATCGTTATAAGTTTTGTAAAAAGGTTGAATTTTTAGATTAAATTGCATATAATATCTATGATATAATCGATGAAGCGGACAGGTTTATAAATTGCGTTATACTAGAGACTAAGTGGGTGGTGGAAACTTAGATAAACAATTTATAAGTATCACCGTGAAGATAACTATTCAATATGAGAGTAGTTCGTATCTCTGCGTTAAAGAGTTTAAGTGCTAATGAATATTAGAACTAAGGTGGTACCGCGGATTATAGTGATTCGTCCTTATATTTAAGGACGATTTTTTTTTATTTTAGAAGGAGTGATTGGATGAAAGATTATAAAGATACTTTATTGATGCCAAAAACTGAATTTCCAATGCGTGGAAATTTAGGGAAAAATGAACCAAACCGTTATACGTTTTGGCTTGAAAATGAGATTTATGAAAAACGTTTAAAACAAAACAAAGATAACCCAGACTTTGTCTTACCTGATGGGCCCCCTTATGCAAATGGCGATATTCATATCGGACATGCGCTTAACAAAGTGTTAAAAGACATGATTGTTCGCGATAAAAGTATGCGCGGATTTTATACACGTTACGTCCCAGGATGGGACACACACGGACTGCCTATTGAGTCAGCACTAACAAATAAAGAAAAAGTTGACCGTAAAAGTATGTCTTTAGTTGAGTTCCGTGAAAAATGTGAAGACTACGCATTACGTCAAGTTGATCGACAAAGAGATCAATTCAAACGTCTTGGAATATTAGGTGAATGGGATAAACCGTATTTAACCCTTGATAAAAAGTATGAATCTAGTCAGTTAAAAGTGTTTGCGGATATGGTAGAACATAATTTGATTTTTAAAGGCTTAAAGCCTGTTTTTTGGTCACCATCTAGTGAAACCGCATTGGCTGAGGCTGAGATTGAATATCATGATAAAAAATCGCCTTCTATTTATTTTAAATTTGATGCGGTTGAAAAAGGTGCATTTGAAGAAGATTTTAGTTTCTTAATTTGGACGACAACACCTTGGACATTACCCGCAAACTTAGCCGTCGCTGTTCATGAGAATTTAGACTATGTTTTTGCAAATGTTGATGGAGAAGTTTATGTCTTTGCTGAAGCGTTAAAAGATGAACTAACAGAAACATTAAACTTTAAATCCGTAGAAGTTATCCGTACTGTAAAAGGGCATGAACTTGTTGGTCTAACCTATAAACACCCACTTTATGACCGCGTGAGTCCTATTTTACTTGGGCATCATGTAACGGTTGAATCAGGGACAGGACTTGTCCATATTGCCCCAGGACACGGGGAAGATGACTTTATTATTGGTCAACAAAACAAATTGGCTGTGCTTTGTCCTGTTGATGGGCGTGGGCATATGACAAAAGAGAGTGGACCTTATGAAGGAATGTTTATCGAGAAATGTTCTAAAGAAGTGGTGAAAGACTTAGATGCCAATGATCACCTATTAAAAATGAACTGGATTACCCATAGTTACCCACATGACTGGCGTACAAAACAACCGGTAATCTTTAGAGCAACTGATCAATGGTTTGCATCAATTGAAACATTAAAAGCTTCATTACTTGAAGAAGTTAAAGCCGTAAAATGGATTCCATCATGGGGTGAGACCCGTATGGAAAACATGATTAAAGACCGCGAAGCTTGGTGTATTTCACGCCAACGTGCTTGGGGTGTTCCAATACCGGTATTTTATCATGAGAACAACGATCCAATATTAGACGCTGAAATTATTCGTCATGTGGCGAACTTATTTGAAGAATATGGATCAAACATTTGGTTTGAATGGGAAGCAAAAGACTTACTACCTAAAGACTATCAAGATGAGCGTAGTCCAAATAGAGCATTTAAAAAAGAAACGGACATTTTAGATGTGTGGTTTGATAGTGGAACCTCACACCGTGGTGGAATGACTGATTTCAATATGCCATATCCAGCGGATTTATATATTGAAGGCTCAGACCAATACCGCGGTTGGTTTAACAGCTCACTCTCAACAGGGGTTGCATCAAGAGGCGAAAGCCCATACCGAAGCGTGTTAACACACGGGTTCGTATTAGATGGTGATGGCCGCAAGATGAGTAAATCAATGGGCAACGTGGTTGATCCGCTAAAAGTAATGAATCAACTTGGTGCAGACATTTTACGTTTATGGGTTGCAAGTGTTGATTATCAAGCGGATGTACGTATTAGTGATAATATGATGAAACAAGTTTCTGAAACATACCGTAAAATCAGAAATACTTTACGTTTTATGTTAGGGTCTGTGAATGATTTTGATAAAACAAACGATACAGTAGCATTTAATGATATGCCTGAAACCGATCAATACATGATGATGAAACTTGATGAAATGGTGACCAAAGTCAATGGGTATTATGTTGAGTATGCATTTGATGATGTTACAAGAACGATTAATAATTTTGTCACGCGTGAACTTTCAGCCTTTTACTTAGATTATACAAAAGATATTTTATATATAGAAAAAGCGCATGACCCTATGCGTAAAAGCGCTCAAACAGTGATTTATAAATCGTTAGTCGCGATGCTTAAATTATTAACACCGATTATTCCACATACGACTGAAGAGGCGTATCTTGTATTACCAGGTAAGGAAAAAGAGAGTGTGTATTTAGAGAATATGCCTGAGGGTGAAAATGATAAAGATCAAGCGATTTTAGATAAATATGATCGTTTTATGAAAGTCCGTGATCATGTACTCAAAGCATTAGAAGAAGCCCGTAATGCAAAAATCATCGGTAAAAGTTTACAAGCAAAACTCGTATTATACCCACAAAATGATACCGTAGAGCTTTTAAACGCTATGCATGATTTGGTTCGTTTATTTATTGTAAGCGATGTTGAAATTAAAGAACAAGGCGATGGCGCTTATAAATTTGAAAATTTATCAATTGATGTATTAAAAGCAGAAGGCGAAACATGTGCAAGATGCTGGATGGTCACCTCAGTAAATGAAGATGAACTATGCGACCGTTGTGAGACTGTAGTCAATGATTAATTAGCCATCTCAGGATCACACCTGAGATGCCTTTGTTTACTTAGTAAGGAGACGTAGATGAATAGACAATTTCTTAAAAGAATAGTACAATATGGTGTCGGAGTATTTTTTGTTGCACTCGGTGTTATTGCCATTATACGTAGTGAATTTGGTGCAGGCGCTTGGGATACTGTGACTTATAACTTGTCAGAACTCATTGACTCTACACTAGGCGTGGCGAGTTTTATTACCCAAACGACGATTATTCTTATTATTATGTTATTCCGTAAAAATTTAAGCTATTTACTAATTTTTATCCCGATTGTTGCGATTAGTATCGCCATTGATTTTTGGGATTTAGTCGTTTTCAAAGATTTTTATCCAGCGTCAATCTTGTTAAGAAGCGTCTTTTATATAGGCGGCTTGCTGGTCTTGACAACAGGATTATCGCTAATGATATTAACGCATTTTAAAGCGGCAGTCTTTGATGAACTTATGCTACTGATTATGGATTTATTCCATACAAAAAATGTATTATTTACACGGTTAGGCGTGGAACTTAGCGCCATTATCATCGGATCAATGATTGGCTTTATTGCAGGCATAAGATTTGGGGCGGTGAATGTTGGGAGCTTTATTTTAGCAATCATTTTACCCCCGTTACTTGCTTTACAACTTAAATGGATGAAACCATTATTTGATCGAAAGGACGCACATCATGATTAAACGCATTATCTTTTATTTGCTGGGCTCATTTTTTATTGGGTTTGGCGTTGTACTGATTATAAAGAGTGATTTAGGAACTAGTCCGTGGGATACACTCCATGTGGCGATAAGTCTTGTCACACCATTAACCATTGGAATGGCAGCACAAGTGGTTGCTTTATTGGTAACTGCTGCGGTGACTTTATATCACAAAAATACCAAATATTTATTTATGGTTATTCCCATTTTACTTGTAGGATGGGTCATTGATTTATTTGATTTAATCATATTAGAAGGATTTAATCCTCAGGGGATGTTAGCACTTGTACCCTTCTTGACTGGCTTAATGATTGTCCCACTTGGTGGCGCATTATTGCTTGAATCTAAATTTCCAGCAGGGGTCTTTGATGAACTCATGCTTGTCGTGATGCGCGTTGCAAAAACTGAAAAATTAGCCAAGACACGCATTGTGCTTGAAAGTGTGCCTGTTGTACTCGCACTAATCATTACATTAATTGCCTTTGGTTCAATTGGTAGTATTCATATTGGAACCATTGTGTTTGTGGTGAGTGTTGGACCACTTTTACAATATTATTTAAAATTCTTAAGGAGGAACAACCATGAACATTAATAAACTCATCGATCATACTTACTTAAAAGCATTTGGAACAAAACAAGAAATTGATACCATTTTAGATGAAGCGATTACTTATGATTTTAAAAGTGTTTGCGTTAACCCTACTTGGGTAGAATATGCCGCAGAAAGCTTAAAGAAATCTGACGTATTAGTTTGTACAGTCATTGGCTTTCCATTAGGTGCATCAACAACCGATACCAAAGTCTATGAAACCATCGATGCCTTAAAAAAAGGGGCAAATGAAATCGATATGGTCCTTAACATTGGTTGGGTTAAAGAAGGCCGTTTTGATGCAGTAGAAAAAGAAATTAAAGCTGTCAAAGAAGTTTGCAAAAATAATGTTTTAAAAGTTATTTTAGAAACGTGTTATCTTTCTAATGAAGAAATTAAAAAAGCTAGTCAAGCTGCCATTAATGCAGGGGCTGACTTTGTTAAAACAAGCACTGGATTTGGCACAGATGGCGCAACCATTGAAGCGGTTAAAATTATGGCAGAAGTGGCTAAAGATAAAGGTGTTAAAGCCAGCGGTGGCGTAAGAACACTAGAAGATTTAGAAAATATGGTGAATGCTGGTGCAACCCGTATTGGTGCAAGCAGTGGCGTTCAGCTTATGCAAGGTAAAGAAAGTAAAGAAAATTATTAGGAGGCGACATAATGAGTACACCACATATTGAAGCAGCAAAAGGCGATATAGCAAAAACGGTATTAATGCCTGGTGATCCACTACGTGCTAAATATATCGCAGATACCTTTTTAAAAGATGTTAAACAGTTTAATACTGTAAGAAACATGTTTGGGTATACAGGAACCTATAACGGAAAAACCATTAGTGTAATGGGAAGCGGTATGGGAATGCCTAGTATCGGTATTTATTCTTATGAACTCTATAAATTCTATGATGTAGAAAACATAATTAGAATTGGGTCATGTGGCGCATATACAGATACATTAAACTTATACGATGTATTACTGGCAGAGAGTGTATGGAGTGAATCAAGCTATGCCAAAGTTCAATCAGGGAACTATACGGATAGTTATACCTATCCAAGTGAAGCGTTAAACAAAAAAATTGAAGACAATGCAAAAGCATTAAATATTCCAATCACTAAAGGCGTGATTCATTCAAGTGATGTATTTTATCGCGAAAACTTTGAAGAATACAAAACAATATATGAAGAGCATCAAACACTAGCTGTAGAAATGGAAAGTTTTGCTTTATTTCATAATGCGAATGTACTTAATAAAAATGCAGCATGTTTACTAACTGTTTCTGATTCACTTGTAACGAGTGAAGCAACGAGTGCAGAAGAACGTCAAAACGCATTTACTCGCATGATGGAAATTGCACTTTCATTAGCTGAGTAATGAAAAAAAGTGCTTAGGCACTTTTTTTTGAAGGAGGATTTATGCAATTAAACACCATAAAAGACGACACATTAACGACCCAGATTATTCACACAAAACAGTTTAAAACAAGTCAAATCCACATTCGCTTTATCGGCGCGCTGAATGAAAAAACCATTACCGCAAGAAGTTTAATGCTGGCGATGATTAAAGCTAAAAACAAAGCTTATCCTACACGAAAAGCATTATCAAAAGCATTAGAATCTCACTATGATATGCACTACCATACCCAAGCACTAAAGCTTGGGAAAAAACATATTAATCAGTTTACATTTGGCGTAGTAAACCCACGTTTTATTAGTGATATAACGTATAAAGACAATATTTTAACCATGATCAAAACCTGTTTACATGATGTTGATTTTGATGAAAAAACATTAAAAGAAGAAAAACAATTTTTAAAAGATTACTTTGATGCAGAGTATTCAAATAAAAGCCGTTATGCCTATAAACGGTTTAAAGACCATTTATTTCAAGGTCATCCTTTTAATATTCATCCCTTAGGGTTAGAAGAACACATTGACCTTGTAACACTGGATGATATTCATCAAGCGTATGAGTCTATGATGCGTGATGATAGTGTTGTGATTAGTTTTACAGGCGATACAGAAGCATTCATCGACGAACATACCTTACAACAAGCTTTATCATTAAAAGGACAAGCTTTACCAAAAGAATTTTTCTATAAACATACATTCACACCGATGACACCGATTAAAGAAACGATGGATATCACACAAGATAGACTATTAATGGCTTATGATACTAAAACGTATTATGCGGATAAAGATTATTTTATAGCCTTGGTATTTAATAGTCTGTTTGGTGATCATTCTGATTCTTTACTCTTTAAAACAGTCCGTGAACAACATAGTTTAGCTTATTATATCCAAGCAACCTATTCACCCTTTTCAGGTTTGATTACGATCATGAGTGGTATGGAAGAAAAAAACATCCAAAAAGCCATTCAAATGATTGACGCTGTCTTACAAACGATTAAAGAAAACACGTTTGATGAGCATGTGTTTGCCATTTCAAAAACCGCTATTAAGCAAGCGGTAAAACAAAGTTATGATAATCCAACAAGTTTAAGTTTAAAAGCTTTAAGAAAAGCGCTGTTTAATACACCATTTGAAGAAGACTATGTGCTTAATAATATTGAACAAGTGAGTCGTGAAGATGTTGTTGGGTTTGCTAAAAACCTTACGCAAATTTTAATTTACCATTTAGGACGTGTTACCGATGAATAAAGACTACTATGAACATTTTGATGAAACACTAGAAACGTTTTTCTTAGAGGAACGCTTGAAAGTATCCGTCGTTAATAAACCCTATTTTTCTAAAACATATGTTACCATTTCGACACCCCTTGGTTCGATTACTAAAGGGTATTTAGATGAAAATAAACAAGAAAAAAGCGTGCCTTTAGGCATCGCGCATTTTCTAGAACATAAAATTTTTGAACAGGATGGCCTTGATGTATCCAGCTTATTTAGTGCACAAGAAGCAAGTATTAATGCCTTTACTGAAAATAACCGTACAACGTACTTATTTAGCGCAACCAATCATGTTTTTGAAAATACACTAAGGCTCATCGACATGTTTTTCCATCCGAAATTTACAGCCCCAGGTGTTGAAAAAGAAAAAAACATTATTACTGAAGAGTTAAATATGTATTTAGACGATCCTTACTATAGCCAATACCATGCATTACTTAATCAAATGTATGAAAGCCATGCAGTAAAAGAAGATATATTAGGGACTAAAGAAAGTATTCAAGCGATTAGTGTGAATGATTTAAAAGCGATGCATGAAACATATTATCAACCAGAAGTTAGTCATGTGATCATCATTGGAGATATTAATGCACGTGAATTAGAAACCTATTTAAACGCGCACGTTCACTTACCTAAAAAAACCAATAAATTACCATTAACCGCATCATTTAAAGAACCTAATAAAGTGATTGAGGACCATTTAGTGATTGAAAAAGATATTAAAATACCGAGTGTCTTATATGGAATAAAACTCTTACCTTTTGATACCAAAGATTCAAAACTTTTCGTAAAAACGCATTTAAGCTTTACCATTCTTATGGATATGTTGTTTGGAAAAGCCAGTGAATGGTATGAACAGTTTATGGATGATGGGTTAATTAATGATACCTATGGTCTTGATGTAACGGTTGAAGATACCTATGCTTATGCATTACTGGGCAGTGAAACAACGAACCCTAAAGCGCTTTATCAAGCACTTAAAGGTGCGTTTTTACAGATTGAAGCATCAATGATTAAAGAAGAAGATTTTCTTAGGTTTAAAAAGCAGATGATTGGATCATTTATTCAATCCCTTGATTCATTAGAAAGCTTGTCTCATCAAATGAATAAATATGCGCAACTTGATTTAGTGTTTTATGATGTGTTAGAACTTGCCCAAACAATAACCCTTGATAACGTTAAATCACATCTTGATGCATTAAAAAACATTGATCAACATGCTGTTAATATGATTGTGCCAAAGAGTTCATAATTAATTCAAATATTATGATATAATATACTTTGGAAGGTGTGATTTCATGAAAAAAATTAAACTGATTTCAGATAGTACATGTGACTTAAGTGAACGCTTAATTAAAGAGCACGATATTCATATTGTGCCTTTGCATGTTTCTTTTGGTGAAGAAACATATCGTGATGGGATTGATTTAAACACTGAAGGCCTTTATAAAAAAGTCAGTGAAACAGGATCATTACCAAAAAGTTCGGCTGCCTCACCTGGAGAATTTGAAACCGTATTTAAACAGTATTTAGAACAAGGCTATCAAGTTTTATATCTCGGAATTGGCTCTAAATTTTCAGGAACCTATCAAAGCGCAAATGTCGCGAAAAACATGTTAGAAAGTGACGATATCGTCTTAGTAGATTCACAAAATCTTTCAAGTGGTATTGGGTTATTATTATTAAAAGCCGCGTCATTTAGACAACAAGGTGATGACATTCTAACCATTAAAAACAAACTAGAAGCGTTGGTCCCAAAAGTCAGAAGTCAATTTGTCATTGATACACTCGAATACCTTTATAAAGGGGGAAGACTTAATGCCCTTAGTGCATTGATGGGAAAAATGCTTCGAATTCATCCCTTAATTAAAGTGGTAGATGGAGAAATGATTGTAGGCAAAAAAGCGCGAGGTAGTATGCGCAAGGGATTAAATATTATGTTGGATGAAGCACTGGAAGTAAAAGATGCAATCGATCCTGAATTTATGATGATTACACATTCACTTGCGGATGAGAGTTATCAGTATTTAAAAGAAAAAATAGATGAAGAATTTACGATTGAACAGTTAAATGAAACTCATGCTGGTTGCACTATCTCAACACATTGTGGTGCAGGGACAATTGGAATTTTATATATCATGAAATAGGTGCCTATTTTGGCACTTTTTTTATCTAAAAAAAAGCTGACCTGTGGTGCATTTAGTTGATAAAAAATTGACTCTGAAGGATAGTTAAGCCAAATATCAGTCTTTTAATTTTTAGGATTATTTTTTAAAAATAAAATGGTATAATAAATCTGCCAAACT
>Ga0194137_10000718_pt1 | contig 21256 bp, 19 predicted proteins | sample TARM_MetaG_T3_14_FD_134025 | JGI IMG/M metagenome (GOLD analysis project Ga0194137, IMG submission 134025) | Freshwater microbial communities from Pennsylvania, USA, analyzing microbe dynamics in response to fracking - TARM_MetaG_T3_14 (version 2) | ecosystem: Environmental > Aquatic >... | reverse complement strand
GGCCAGAACACCTGCATCTTCTCGACAGAGTTCTCGCTGAAGGTGATGGGCGACATCCAGGAATACTTCGTGCACCACCAGGTGCGCAATTTCTACTCGGTGTCGATCTCCGGCTACCACATCGCCGAAGCCGGCGCCAACCCGATCTCGCAGCTGGCCTTCACGCTGTCGAACGGCTTCACCTTCGTCGAAGCCTATCTCGCGCGCGGCATGCACATCGACGACTTCGCGCCCAACCTGTCGTTCTTCTTTTCCAACGGCATGGACCCGGAATACACGGTGCTGGGCCGCGTGGCGCGCCGCATCTGGGCGGTGGCCATGCGCGAGAAGTACGGCGCCAACGAGCGATCGCAGAAGCTCAAGTACCACATCCAGACTTCGGGCCGCTCGCTGCATGCGCAGGAGATCGACTTCAACGATATCCGCACCACGCTGCAGGCATTGATCGCCATCTACGACAACTGCAACTCGCTGCATACCAATGCCTACGACGAGGCGATCACCACGCCGACCGATGACTCGGTACGCCGCGCGCTGGCGATCCAGCTGATCATCAACCGGGAATGGGGCCTGGCCAAGAACGAGAATCCGAACCAGGGCTCCTTCATCATCGAGGAACTCACCGACCTGGTGGAAGAAGCGGTGCTGCAGGAATTCGAGCGCATCGCCGAACGCGGCGGCGTGCTCGGCGCGATGGAGACCGGCTACCAGCGCGGCAAGATCCAGGAAGAGTCGATGTACTACGAGCAGTTGAAGCACGACGGCACGCTGCCCATCATCGGCGTCAATACCTTCCGCAATCCGAAGGGCGACACCATTCCGCAGCAGCTCGAACTGGCACGCTCGACCGAAGAGGAAAAGCAGTCGCAGCTCAAGCGCCTGGCCGACTTCCACGCGCGCCACGCGGCGCAGGCGCCGGCCATGCTGCAGAAGCTGCAGCAGTCCGTGATCGAAGACCGCAACGTCTTCGAGACCCTGATGCAAGCGGTGCGCGTCTGCTCGCTCGGCCAGATCAGCAGCGCGCTGTTCGAGGTCGGAGGCCAGTACCGCCGCAGCATGTAAGCCATCCGCCATACCGCCGCATCATCCATGCAGAAAATGCAGGATGAAGCGGCGCCTCAACGATTCCACTCTCCGCCGCACAATCATGAGCCAATACCGTCCCCCGCTGTCCGACATCGCCTTCCTGCTCAAGCAGGTCTTTCCGCTCGACGAGCATGCCCGCCGCTGCGGCTTCGACTTCGATGCCGATACCGCGCTCGCCATCGCCGAGGAAGCCGGCAAGTTCGCCGCCGACGTGATCGATCCGCTCAACCGCATCAGCGACGTGCAGGGTGCGCGCTGGAACGATTCCGAAGTCACCACCACGCCGGGCTTCAGGCAAGCCTACAAGGCCTTCTGCGAAGGCGGCTGGAACGGCCTGCGCTTCCCCGAGCAGTACGGCGGCCAGGGCCTGTGCGCCGTGATGGCGACCGTCGTCGATGAAATGTGGCATGCGGCGAGCTTCAGCTTCGCGCTGTGCCCGATGCTGACCAACGGCGCGGTCGAAGCCCTGCTCACCGCAGGCAGCCAGCAGCTGAAGGATGCCTATCTGTCGAAGCTGGTGACCGGCGAATGGACCGGCACCATGAACCTGACCGAGCCGGCAGCCGGTTCCGACCTCGCCGCCGTGCAGACGAAGGCCGTGCCGCAGGCCGACGGCACCTACCGCATCAGCGGGCAGAAGATCTTCATCACCTTTGGCGAGCACGATTTCACCGACAACATCATCCATCTCGTGCTGGCGCGCACGCCGGATGCGCCCAAGGGCGTCAAGGGCATTTCGCTGTTCGTGGTGCCGAAGTTCCTGGTCAATGACGACGGTTCGATCGGCGCGCGCAACGACGTGCGCTGCGCCTCGCTCGAACACAAGCTCGGCATCCACGGCAGCCCGACCGCCGTCATGCTCTACGGCGAGAAGGACGGGGCCGTCGGCTATCTGGTCGGCGAGGAAAACCGCGGCCTGGAAACCATGTTCATCATGATGAACGAAGCGCGCTTCTCGGTCGGCCTGCAGGGCCTGTCGATTTCCGAACGCGCCTACCAGCATGCGCTGGCCTATGCGCTGGAGCGGGTGCAGGGCCGCGCCGTCGGCGAAGACGGCAGCCTGGGCAACACCATCCTGCGCCATCCCGACGTGCGCCGCATGATGCTCGGCATGAAGAGCCGCAACGAAGCCATGCGCGCGCTCGCCGTCTACGTCGCCATGCAGAAGGACATTGCGCATTCGGTGACGCTGGATGCCGAAGCGCGCAAGAACGCGCAGAGCCGCATGGAACTGCTGATCCCCGTGCTCAAGGGCTGGTTCACCGAGACGGCGCAGGACGTGACCTACGACGCGGTCCAGGTGTTCGGCGGCATGGGCTTCATCGAAGAGACCGGCGCCGCCCAGTATTACCGCGATGCCCGCATCACCACCATCTATGAAGGCACGACCGCGATCCAGGCCAACGACCTGGTCGGCCGCAAGACGGTGCGCGACCGCGGCGCGGCCGCCTATGCGATGATCGACACGATGGTGGCCGATGCGCAGGCGCTGCGCCGGCTCGACCAGGCCGATGCGCGCGCGCTGGGCGAGCGGCTGGAGGAAGCCTGCGGCGCGCTGCGCGCCACCGTGCGCTGGCTGCTGGAAAGCCAGGAAAGCGCGCCGCGCGAAGTGTATGCCGGCTCGGTGCCCTACCTGCTGATGTGGGGCAACGTCTGCGGCGGCTGGATGCATGCGCTGCGCCTGTCGGCCGCATTGAAGAATGGCGATGCCGGCGCGACCGCGGTGTCGGCCCGCTTCTACGCGGAACAGGTGCTGGCGGATGCATCCGCGTCGGCCGCGGCGGTCCAGCGCGGCGGCGCCAGCGTGCTCGCCTATCCCGACAGCGCCTGGTAAGACCGGGTCATCAGAAGGAACCGGGATGAAACGCGAACAGCTGCGCAAGCTCAAGCGCGCCGCGTCGTCTGATTGCAATGCGGAAGCGATGCAGACGCTGCTGCAGCGTTCCGTGCGTTTCGGCCACAAGAGGCTGGCGCTGCTGCGCTGCCTGCAGGCCGAGCGCATGGGGCTCGTAGTGCTGCCCGAAACGCTGCGCTACTGCCGGGAAGTCGCCGACCGCATGCCCGCCGAAGAGGTGGCGCGCATCATCCGGCAGGCGGCGCATTCGCCGTGATTTACGCTGCTTCTGCCTGACGGATGCCGTCTTGGTAACATTGCAGCTGCCATCGAACAACCCAGAAGAAAGAAAGGATTCGCCATGCAGGAAGAATTGGTATTGCGCCGCAAGGAAGGCCGCGTCGGCATACTGCAGCTGAACCGTCCGGCGCAGCTCAATGCGCTCAACGATGCCCTGATGGACGCGCTCGGCGCAGCCCTGCTCGCCATGGAAAAGGATGACGATGTCGGCTGCATCATCCTTACCGGCAGCGCCAAGGCCTTCGCAGCAGGCGCCGACATTTCCGCGATGCAGCCGATGACCCTGTCCGACGTAACCCGCAACAACTTTATCGGCCGCAACTGGGAAACCATCCTGCAGGTGCGCAAGCCGGTGATCGCTGCGGTGGCGGGCTATGCATTGGGCGGCGGCTGCGAACTGGCGATGATGTGCGACTTCATCATTGCCGCCGACACGGCCAGGTTCGGCCAGCCTGAAATCAAGATCGGCATCATCCCCGGCGCCGGCGGCACCCAGCGCCTGCCGCGCGCGGTATCGAAATCCAAGGCCATGGACCTGGTGCTCACCGGCCGCATGATGGATGCGCAGGAAGCCGAGCGCGCCGGACTCGTGTCGCGCGTGGTGCCGGCCGACAAGCTCGACCAGGAAGCGCTGGATGCGGCCACCATCATCGCCGGCATGTCGCTGCCGAGCGTGATTGCCGCCAAGGAAGCCGTCAACCGCGCCTATGAAACGACGCTCGCCGAAGGCGTGCGCTTTGAGCGCCGCAGCTTCCATGCGCTGTTCGCCACGCATGACCAGAAGGAAGGCATGAAGGCTTTCCTGGAAAAGCGCAAGCCGGATTTCCGCCATGAGTGAAGCCGAACGCGCCGAGCGCGCCGACAGGGCCGCCGACAGGACGAAGGAGATGCTGGAAATCATCGCGGGCCGCCGGTCGGTACGCGCCTTCCTGCCGACGCCGGTGGAGCCCGGCATCATCGCGTCGATCCTGGAAACCGCAAGCCGCGCGCCTTCCGGCACCAATACCCAGCCATGGAAGGTCTATGTCGTGACCGGCGACATGCAGCGCCGCGTGATCGAACGGCTGACGCAGGCGTTCAATGATCCCGAGAAGGCAGAGAAATACCGGGAAGAGTATCCGTATTACCCGAGGGAATGGGTATCGCCCTACATCGACCGCCGGCGCAAGGTAGGCTGGGACCTGTACACGCTGCTCGGCATCGGCCGTGCCGACAAGGAGCGCATGCATGCCCAGCATCGGCGCAACGTGGAATTCTTCGGCGCGCCGGTGAGCCTGTTCTTCACCGTCGACCGCATCATGCAGCAGGGCAGCTGGCTGGACTACGGCATGTTCCTGCAGAACGTGATGCTGGCCGCACGCGCCTACGGACTCGAAACCTGCCCGCAGGCGGCGATGAATGAATTCCATCCCATCCTGCGCGAAATGCTGGACTGGCCGGACAATGAAATGATGGTCTGCAGCATGTCCCTGGGCTACGAGGACACCAGCGACATCAGCGGCCGGCTGGTCACCGAGCGCGAACCGGTGGAGAATTTCGTTCGCTTCTTCTCCTGAATCCGAAGAAAGACCGTCACCGTCAGGAACCAGACATAAATGCATCGGTCATTAATGAATGAGTACTGACGATGGAGTTGTCATGACAGTGACGGAAATTCTGGAATTCATCAAATGTACCGAGACGGCGGAAGTGGATGCAACCACGGTTGCCGAAATCTATGCACATGCGCTTTCCGCCATCGAAGGCAACATTTCGGAGACGGACATGCGCCGGCTGCTGCTGCTTGGCGCAGCGATGTACCGCAACAGCGAGAAGGGCAGGGGCATCGACCTGCAGATGCCTTACTCTTGCGTCGATGAACAGGTATCGGACTTTTACACCGACCTGAGTCCCAAGGGCGGCCTGCACTGAAGTATTGATCCCGCTCCCATCCGCGCGGGCCATGCGTTCATGCATGGCCCGCGCCGGCATGCCAAGATCGCGCCCGTTCAACAATTCATTTTTCCGTCTTGCGGCGCATGAGGCCTCCTTGCGCCGGCTCCCGCGCACCTGCTCCCGGATAGCGCCGGCGACGCCGGGCGCACCGGCAGGGCTCCGGGTATCCAAACCATAGAGTGTACCGGGCGCAGCGCGCCGGCGGCCACGGCGTTCCTCAAAGAATTTCAATCCCTCACCATTGCTCACCAAAACCCCTTGCGGCGGCACCGTCTGGGTATCGTGCAGTCACGGCAACAGCAACGCATAGAAAAAAAACCGCTGATTAAAGGCGTGCGGTCGGCCACGACAACAAATGCAGATCAACTGGGAGATCATAATGACGAACGTCGCCGCGACGGACGTCGATGCGCTTTGCCCTGCCGCCATCGATGTTAATGCCTTATTCCTGCAATACTACCGCCAGCTCCATCGCTTCGTGCTGCGCTATGTCCGCAATCCCGAAGATGCCGAGGATGTGGTGCAGTCGACCTTCCTCGAAGCGCTGCGCTGCGCCGAGCGATTTTCCGGGCTGTCCAAGCCGTCGACCTGGCTGTTCGGGATTGCGCTCAACCTCGCGCGCAACCACGTGCGCCGCACCTCCTCCTCGGTATGCGACGCCATCGACGAAGCCGAGCTGGAACAGATCATCGATCAGCACTGCATCGACCCGATGACGGTGATCGAATCGCGCCAGATCGCACACAAGGTCGGCGAGATACTCAACCGCATCGATCCGGGCATGCGCGCCACCTTCGAAGCCGTGCTCGACGGCGATACGACCTATGAGGAAGCGGCGCGCCAGCTCAACATTCCTATTGGTACGGTGCGCTCCCGCGTCTCCCGCGTGCGTGCGGCGGTGCGCGGCGAATGCCGATGAGCGATCCGTTGCGGCACTGACCGGAAGGGAGGAGTGCCCGGACGCCCGGTTGCACCGACAGTCAGTCATGCTTGCCGGGCGGCAGGCAGGCAGGGCCTGAGGCCGTCATGCAGTGCAGCAGTGCAGCAGTGCAGCAAATAATAGTATGCTGTATGCATGAGCGCAAAACCTCCCGGGCTGCTGACGAATGTCGTCGATCTCCTGCTCGATGCCGTCTTCATGGTAGACGTGCACGGGAAGATCGTGTTCGTGAGCGCGGCATGCGAGCGCATCCTCGGATACAGCCAGCAGGAGCTGATCGGCCGCAGGATGCTGGACCTCGTCGCACCGGAAGACCGGGCGAGGACGATCGAAGAGGCAGGAAAGGTCATGGCGGGACTTCCGCGCATCGGTTTCGAGAACCGGTACATACGCAAGGATGGAAGCCATGCCACCCTGATGTGGTCGGCGCGCTGGTCGGAAGCCGACCAGATGCGCATCGGCGTGGCTCGCGACCTGAGCGAGCACCGGCGCCTGGAAAGGCGCCAGGCCGCCACCTATGCCATCTCCGAGGCAGCGCATGCGGCCGACGATCTGCCTGCGATGCTGTGCGACATTCATCGCATTATCGCCCGGCTGCTGCCGGTGGCCGGCTTTGCCGCAGGCCTGCTCAATGAAGCCGACGGCAGTGTCGAATTTCCCTATCGATGCGACGGCGGCGCCCACACGCCGCTGACACGGGAGCTTCAAGCGGCGCGGCTGTGCGGAGAAGCGATCGCCTGCGGCAAGCCCATGCCGGCGCTGGCGCCTGGCGGGCCATGCGATGCATCCGTTATTGCCGTGCCCTTGATGTCTTCCGACAAAGCGATAGGCGCGCTGCTCATTCGCAGCCACGATGGCTGCCGCTATGGCGAAAGCGACTGCGAGATGCTGCAGTTCGTGGCCATGCAGGTTGCCGCCTCCATCGAGCGCTACCGCCTCCATGCCCGGCTGCTCATGCTTGCGCAATACGATGAACTGACCGGCCTTCCCAACCGGCGGCTGCTCCATGACAGGGGCCGGCACGCGCTTGCCGTGGCCGGCCAGGAGCGGCGCCAGGCCGCGGTGCTGTATATCGACCTCGACGATTTCAAGCGGATCAACGACACGCTCGGCCATGACGCCGGCGACGAACTGCTGCGGGTGGTGGGACACCGTCTGAAGCAGTGCATCCGCATTGAAGATACCGTGGCCCGCCTGGGCGGCGATGAATTCGTGGTGGTGCTCGAACATATCCAGCATGCCGACGACGCATCAAGGATCGCGGCGAAGATCCGCAGCTCGGTGATGCAGGTGATCCAGCTCGGAGAGCACCGGCTGTCGATGCGGCCCAGCATCGGCATCGCCTTGTATCCCGAGCACGGGAGCGGCATGGAACAGCTGCTTCGGCATGCGGACCAGGCGATGTACGCGGTCAAGAAGGACAAGGGCACTCTGCTGCGGTCAACTCCTTCGGAGCGGAGTTAGCGTGCACGGGCAAGCGATTGACGAGTCAGCCTCTGGTCATGCCGCGCCGGCTTCTATGCGGTTCCGGCCGTTGGCCTTGGCTTGATAGAGTCTGCGGTCGACCAGTTCAAGGAATTCGTTCAGGTCATCCTGCGCTTCGGGAACGATGGTGCCGATGCCCATGCTCACCGTCACGCTGCCGGACACATGCGACTGGGCATGGGCGATACTCTCCCTGGTCAGCAGCTTGCGGCAGCGTTCTGCCACCTGCAGTGCGGCGACGGCATCGGTCTCCGGCAGCACCAGCACGAATTCCTCGCCTCCCAGCCGCGCGCACAGATCGCGCGAGCGTGTGGCGGCGGCATCCAGGACGTGGGCGACGCGCTTGAGGCATTGATCGCCGGCGCGGTGCCCATAGTGGTCGTTGTACTGCTTGAAAAAATCGATATCAACCAGGATGACCGAGATGGGATGCCGGCTGGCGCGGGACTTCGCCCATTCGACATCGAGCAGCGCATCCAGCATGCGCCGGTTGGCCACGCCGGTCAGGCCGTCCTTGTAGGACAGGGTCTCGAGTTCTTCCTGCAGCTTCAGGATCTTGTCTTCGGCTTTTTTCCGTTCGCTAATGTCAAACATGAATCCGACGAGCGAGTCGACGCTGCCGTCGGGGCGGCGCAGCACATGCACCACGTCGCGGATCCAGACGATGTCTCCGTCCGCGGTGAGGGCGCGATAGTCGGCTTCGTGGTCGACGCCGTTCTGCGACTGGGAGACGCAGAAATCGACAGTCTTCTGCCGGTCTTCCAGGTGGATGCGTTCGGCCCAGTCGTTGACGGTTATCCAGCTCGCCTGCTTCCAGCCGAGGAGCTGTTCGATCTGCGGGCCGATATAGCTGAAGCGCATGGTCTGCCAGTCGATGCGCCAGGGGATGGCCTTGGTGGATTCCAGCAGCGTGCGGTAGAAGCTGGGGTCGTCTTGCGGGATGTTGGAGTCAGAAGATGCGTTGGTCATCGGGCCGTCCCTGCGCTGCAATGTGGTCGCGCGGACCAGTGATATCGGGTGACTGCATTATAGGTCCGGGAGCGGCTTTACAGCGCATCGAAACCCGCCGAATGGCACAAATGCCGCATTCCTGCGCGACAGGTGCAGTGCCAGCCTTCTCTCTGTATTGCAGTGACCTACAGTCTGTCGCCATGCGCGTCATGATCGTTTCCTATCGAATCGGCCGGGATGGAAGAATTCGAATTGTTTCATGGAACCGGATGCCCCGGCGCTCCACTCACATCCGTGTTCATTGCCGGTGCCGTTCTATGTTCGTCCAATACAGCGAAGACAGCGAAAGATTCCAACCCGACCTCGAAGAATTTCCCGAAGCCTGGATCGCGCCGGGCAGAAAGACTTTTTCCAGCCATGCGGAGCATGTCGCCAACCTGGCCGCGCCGCAGCCGCCGATATCGATCAACGGCATCGAGCTTTGCGTGCCGACCAACGTATACCATCCCGGCATCGGCCTCTCGTCACGATTCTTTGTCGATGCGCTCAGCAAGCGTCAAATCGACGGTTACGTCCTAGATCTCGGGTGCGGCAGCGGCTTTGTCGGCATGTCGGTTCATCGGCCGGGCATGAAGCTCGTTCTTTCCGACATTTCGGAGGCCGCCTTGGCCAGCACCGCCGCGAATCTGCGGCGGCTAGGAATGCAGGCGGAGATCGTGCAAAGCGATCTTTTCCAGGGACTACGCGGGCGGCGCTTCGATGCCATCATTTTCAGTCCGCCGCTGTTTGACAAGGCGGTAGAGCACAGTGCCGAAGTGGCGCTCTGCGACCCGGGCGGATATCTGCTTACGCGCTTTCTCAATGACGCCCGCAACCATCTCGCGGCGGACGGAAAACTCTATTTCGTCGCTTCCAACCTGATGAACCGGCAGGCACTGCTGAGCGGGCTGCGAACATACCGCTATGGAGTCATTGCGTCAGCTCAAGACGAGGCGTCGGAAGTATCACGCTGGATCATCTGTGCAGAACCGTATGCGCCGCGTGCATGAACATCATGCTCAGCAGGTGAAGGCCGTCCGCCTGCATGCGGACGGACGGCTATGTCTTGCCGCTGTTGCGGCAAGCAACACGACTGTTACATATTGGATCAATCCGCATCGATGATGCGTTGATGCCGCCTCGGCCACGCCCTGCCTTGCCAGTGGCACGCCACTTGCCTTGATGATGCCAACCGATATTTTCATAACGTTGAGGAGGCATCATGAACACATCCGGTTTCCGGCCCGCATTCGCGGCCCTTGCCGCAGCTGGGCGAGCAATGGCGCGAGGAGAATCCCTACCGCGGCAACAAGGAGGCGATCCGCATCGGCAGTTCGGCCTACAACCGGAACTGCGCCCGCTGCCACGGCATCGAAGGCGTTTCCGGCGGCATCGCGCCCGACCTGCGCAAACTCGACCGCGACTGCACGACGATCAAGATCGAAGCCAAGAAGCAGCCCTGCTACAAGGAGATCGACCAGTACTACCTGACGTCCGTACGGCGTGGCAAGGTGCGCAACGGCGCGGTGTACATGCCGCCCTTCGAAGGCACGCTGAGCCAGGAGGCGATGTTGACGGTGAAGGCGTATCTGGATTCGAAGCATGAGGCGAAGTGAGAGGTTGCATGCGCACGGGTTCCATGGGCTATGCCATGCGTCTGCGGACTCGGAGCCGCTTGCAAACGGCTAGGTGGATGCAAAGAATAAAGGAGGTTCCTTCCCTTTCAAGGGCGGCCGGCGAGGTGGGAGGCTAGGAAGGAAATGGGTTTAAAGAGCGCATCTATTGATGCGGCCCGAACAAGGATGCAGTTTTCGGGCCGCTGATCTCACCCTCACCCTCGGAAGAGGGCCGGAGTGCGGGGATTCGGCTCAACCTGTTTTCGGGCCGGGGTTCGCATGGCAGCGGCTTTCAGGTTTGCGCATCGCCCTTCCGGTATTCGATGCCGCATGCCGGATGACTCGGCGCAGCTCATGCAACCGTGCAGCAAGTCACAGTTTCGAAAAAGCAGACAGAGAGAAAAGCATGTCTGATATTCAGCCCCTGAAACAAGAGGCCCGCATCTTCCCGCCTCCGCCGCCGTTCGTGCGCCATGCCAGCATTGCCTGGCACAGGCGCTTTACGCAGACCCTGAACGAAGCCGATGCGCCTTTCTACAAGTAGTTCGAAGACGGCCAGCTCAATGTCTCCTGCAACTGCCTCGACCGCAATCTGCAGAACGGCAATGCGGACAAGACCGCCGTCGTGTTCGAATCCGACGACGGCAAGTCCGTCAGGGTGACCTACCAGGAACTGCATGACAAGGTTTGCCAGTTTGCCAACGGCCTGAAGTCGCTCGGCATCAGGAAGGGCGACCGCGTCGTCATCTACATGCCGATGTCGGTCGAGGGCATCGTCGCCATGCAGGCCTGCGCCCGCATCGGCGCCGGCACCGTCGCGGTGCGCAACGAGCAGACCGGCTACTTCACGATTACCGGCCGCATTGACGACGTGCTGAATGTGTCGGGCCACCGCATGGGCACGATGGAGATCGAATCGGCACTGGTGACCAATCCGCTGGTGGCCGAAGCTGCGGTGGTGGGCAAGCCGGACGAGACGACGGGCGAGTCGATCTGCGCGACTGGGTCGGCAAGGAGATCGGCCCGATTGCCAAGCCGAAGGAGATCCGTTTCGGCGACAACCTGCCGAAGACGCGCTCGGGCAAGATCATGCGGCGCCTGCTGCGTGTACTGGCCAAGGGCGAGCAGATCACTCAGGATGTCTCCACGCTCGAAAATCCGGCCATCCTGGAACAGATGCGGCAGGCGCAACAGACCTGCGGCATGGCGTGCCGCCTGCGCCGTCACAAGCGGGGCAGGTGGCGCATGCAGCGTTTCATGGCGCCTCAGGCGGCACGGTCCTGCGCAAGCCACCAGTCGGCGAAGCCCGCCAGATCCTGGTGCCGTGAGTCGATGTTCGCCAGATCGGGGCCGACGTTCGGACTGCCGTTGGGCTCCCTGAGGATGAGCGCCGCATGCACCTGCCGCGGAATGCCGGCGAAGTAAGGCAGGTAATCGTCGACGAAGGCCACCGGCTGCAGCTCGGCGAGTGCGGCAACTTTCGGGCTGCTGCCGTACAGGGCCATGGGCGTTGCGACGATCCGTTCAATCGGAAAACCGGCTTCGCGCAGATTCGTCAGGCGGGCTTGCTCGAATTCCTTGCCGATCGCGGTCACGCAGACCAGCTCGTAGCCGGCATCATGCAAGCGATGGCATGCCTCTACGGCGCCCGGCAGTGCCGGCAGCGAGGACCAGTGGACGTGATCGAAGCACTTGCGGAACCGGTCGCGCTCCTCGCCTTCCAGCCGGCGTACCGCATAGCGGTCCATTGCCCAATAGGCATCGGGGTCGACGATGTCGGGCAGCACGCCGAAGGCACGCTCCCATGCGTAGCGGTAGGCGGTATGGTAGTCGAGCAGTACGCCGTCGCCGTCGAGGGCGATGATTTCTTTCTTCTTCATCAATCAGTTTCCTTGCAGTTGCTTGTGTATGTGTTCATGCCGTGCGCGGGCAGGATCGTTGCTTCCGTTCGTTTCCGGTTTGTCGGCTCATGTTTCCCCTTGCGCGCGATCATCGTCAGCGCTTGCCATTGATGCACGGCGCAATTTTGGCGCAATTGCGTTGCCGTCGGACTGCCATCATAGAGGCATTGCCGTAATTCGTGCGGCAGGCGATATGACATGTCCGGCACGGCAATGGGATCCGGGTTCGCTGTCTGTCCTTGCAAAACCCGCAGGGAAGGCTGCTCCATTTTGGTGCGGGTTTTATGCCAAAATGCGTGTTCGCCAAATCAAATCCTCGTTCCTTCCATCCCTTTGTTCAGGAATCCACTATGAAGTACACCTCCGTCCATCAATTCGTGCAGCATGTTGCCGAGCGTAATCCTGGCCAGCCTGAATTCCTTCAGGCTGTCACCGAAGTCATGGAAAGCCTGTGGCCTTACATCGCAAAGCATCCCAAGTATGCGGAGCACGGACTGCTGGACCGTTTGGTGGAGCCCGAGCGGGTGGTGATGTTCCGCGTCTCCTGGGTCGATGATCACGGCCAGGTCCAGGTCAACCGCGGCTACCGCATCCAGCAGAGCATGGCGATCGGCCCCTACAAGGGCGGCCTGCGCTTCCACCCCTCGGTCAATCTTTCGGTGCTGAAATTCCTGGCTTTCGAACAGACGTTCAAGAACGCCCTGACCACGCTGCCCATGGGCGGCGGCAAGGGCGGCTCGGATTTCGATCCCAAGGGCAAGAGTTCGGCCGAGGTGATGCGTTTCTGCCAGGCCTTCGTGACGGAACTGTTCCGCCACGTCGGCGCCGATACCGACGTTCCCGCCGGCGACATCGGCGTGGGCGGCCGTGAGGTCGGCTACATGACCGGCATGATGAAGAAGCTGACCAACCGCGCCGATTGCGTCTTCACCGGCAAGGGCCTGAGTTTCGGCGGTTCGCTGATCCGTCCGGAAGCCACCGGCTACGGCACCGTCTACTTTGCGCAGGAAATGCTCAAGACGCGCGGCCGCTCCTTCGACGGCCTGCGCGTGAGCGTCTCCGGTTCCGGCAACGTGGCCCAGTATGCGGTGGAGAAGGCCATGGCGCTGGGCGCCAAGGTGCTGACCGTGTCCGACTCCAGCGGCACCGTCATCGACATGGACGGCTTCACTCCCGAGAAGCTCGCCATTCTCATGGATGTGAAAAACCATCATTACGGCCGCGTCAGCGATTATGCCCAGCGTACCGGCGCACGCTTCGAAGCCGGCGTGCGCCCCTGGCATGTTCCGGTGGACGTGGCGCTGCCATGCGCCACCCAGAACGAACTCGATGCCAATGATGCCGCGACCCTGATCAGGAACGGCGTGGTATGCGTGGCCGAAGGCGCCAACATGCCGTCCACCATCGATGCCGCCAAGGCATTCGAAGCGGCCGGCGTACTCTATGCACCCGGCAAGGCCAGCAACGCGGGCGGCGTCGCCACTTCCGGCCTCGAGATGAGCCAGAATGCGGAACGCATGTCCTGGCCGCGCGAGGAAGTCGATGCCCGCCTGCTGCAGATCATGCAAGGCATCCATGCCGCCTGCCTGCAGTACGGCAAGCGCGACGACGGCACATTGAGCTATGTGGACGGCGCAAACATCGCCGGCTTCGTGAAGGTGGCGGATGCGATGCTGGCGCAGGGCGTGATTTAAATCCGCTTCTGTAATGCGCCCGTTTGATTGCACCGCTGTTCAAACGGGCCGCGGCTTCCCCGGCTGCCGCCGGCGGCTTGCCGATGCGCCGTGCATGGCGCATCGGCATCCCGGCGGGCCTATCCGATCCCAACCGGAAGATCGGGTTCCTTGCTGACCGCATCCATGACTTGCGGCTGCATCAGCGCGACGAACTCCGGCACGCCCATCGGGCGTCCCAGCAGATAGCCCTGGGTCTGATCGCACTTGAGCTCCTTGAGCAGCGCCAGCTGCGCCTGGGTCTCCACGCCTTCCGCCACCACTTCCATGTTCAGCGAGTGGGCCAGCCGGATGATGGCCGCGACGATCGATTGTCCCTTTTCATCCGTCGTCAGATTGTTGATGAAGCTGCGGTCGACCTTCATCTGCTGCACGCCGAACTGCTGCAGATAGCTCAGGCTGGAGTAGCCGGTGCCGAAGTCGTCGATGGCGAGTTCGAAACCGGCATCCTGGAGCTGCCTGATCGCGGCCATGGTGGCTTCCGCATCCTGCATCGCCACTGTTTCCGTGATCTCGAACATCAGCAGCGACGGGCTGATGCCGTGGGCGGCGGTGATGTGAAGAATGTCCTCGACGATGCCCGGGGAACGCAGCTGTATCTGCGACAGATTGATCGCCACCTTCAGCGGCTTCATTGCGCCCTCGTGCCAGGCGCGCATCTGCCGGCAGACTTCATCGATCACCCACTTGCCCAGCGCGATGATCTGTCCGGAACGCTCCGCAATCGGAATGAACTCGGCCGGAGAAATCAGTCCCAGGGTAGAGTGTTTCCAGCGCAGCAGCGCTTCGGCGCCGAGCAGACTGTCGTCGGCGCAGTCGAACTTCGGCTGGTACTGAACGAAGAACTCGCGTTTATCTATGGCGGCCGACAGGCTGCGCTGAATTTCGATGGTGCGCTTCATCGCCACGTTCATCGAGGCTTCGAAAAAGCGGTAGTTGTTGCGGCCGGCGGCCTTGACTTCATACATCGCGGCGTCGGCATGATTGATCAGTTCATCCACCGTCGTGCCGTCGTCAGGGTAAAGCGCGATGCCGATGCTGGGCGAAATCGGCAGGCTGGCCTGGTCCGGAATCAGCGACGTCTTGAAGCATTCGAACAGCTTTTCGGCGATATGGCTGGCCATGCCGGCATCCGGAATATTTCCCACCATGACGACGAACTCATCGCCGCCCAGGCGCGCCACGATATCCTCCTTGCGCACCGCGTTCTTGAGCCGGGACGCCAGTTCCCTGAGCACGCTGTCGCCGGCCGCATGGCCGAGCGAATCGTTGATCGCCTTGAAGCCGTCGAGGTCGATGAAGTAGAGGGCGAACTGCTTCTGCGTCCGGTCGGCGCTGTCGATGGCGAGCTGGATGCGTTCGAACAGCAGCACGCGGTTCGGCAGGCCGGTCAGCGCATCATGCATGGCCTGGTGCTGCAGTTTTTCATTGACGCTCTTGAGCGTCTGCACATAGGCCGTCGTCTTCACCTGCAGCCGCGCATCGAGCACCGACAGCACCAGCGTGATCGTCAGGATGCTGAAGGTCGAGCCGGCGATCGTGACGGCCAGCCAGTTGGTGCTGATCCCGGAGGCGGCCATGCACACCGACCCAAGGGGAAATTCGGCGGCGGCCATGCCCGTGTAATGCATGCCGACGATGGCGCAGCCCATGATCAATGCCGCGCCCATGCGCCACAGGAATACCCGTTTGATCTTGTTGCTGCGCAGGGTGGATGCGATCCAGAGCGCCGCCGTGGCGGCCACGATCGCGATGAGGATGGAGAGCGCGAAGATGAGCGGCTTGTACCGGATGCCCGGATCCATCTGCATGGCCGCCATGCCGGTGTAGTGCATGCCTGCAATGCCGACGCCCATCATCGTGCCGCTGATGCCGAGCCGCCCGACGGAAAGGGTGCCGTGGGTTACCAGGTCGAGTGCGAAGTAGGAAACCAGTACCGCGATCAGCAGGGAGATGGCCGTGATGGTGAAGTCGTAGCCGAGAGGAATCGGAAGGGAAAACGAGAGCATGCCGACGAAATGCATGCACCAGATGCCCAGGCCCATCGACATGGCGCCGCCCGCCAGCCACCAGCGCCGCTGCGACGACTTGCCGAGGGCGGAAATCCTGCCGGCGAGATCGAGAGTGGTATAGGAAGCCAGAGTGGCGATGCAGAGCGCCGCGAAGACCAGGGGGAGGCTGTACGTCGGTTGAAGCAGGGACGGCATGAACTGGGACATTGTTGTTACTTTGAAGAAAGAACAATGCCACAGCTCCCAAGCTTTTGCCAGCAAAGGTCTTTAAACATTTGCAAATTCCGGCCGTTTGCCTGCCGGCTTGTCAAGTCGTCTAGGATTTTTGGCAATTGTCGCAAACCGTGTTGCAGTTTGGGACAGGCTCCGCGCGACTGCTCGAAAACAAGGCACCCGTTCTTCCCTGCGGCAGCGGCCGCATCCACATGGAACGACGGAATACGGCCGCAAAGCCTGCTGCAGCCGTGTCCTGCGCGCCTTTCTTCGCCTGTCACGCCAATTGCCGAAGTGAAGTCATCCCGGCTCGCCCTGGATCATACAACCCTCAATCCGCAATCGCCATTTGGAAAACGGCATGAAACTGGCAGACATCGGCAAACTCGACATCAAGAATCCGTTCAAGCAGCGCTATGCCGATTTCATCGGCGGCAGATTCGTTGCGCCGGTCAAGGGCCAGCATTTCGAAAACATCAATTCCTTCATCGGCAAGACCTCGCTGACCGCATGGAAGCCAATGGGAACCGCTGGCGACCGCCGCAACCTTCGACAACGACAAGCTCATCGGCGAAACCATGGCGGCCGACATTCCGCTGGCCAGCGGTAAGCGATAACTGAGTGACGTGCCTTGCCTTCTCAAGCGATCTGATGCAAAGAGGAGCGCAGCGAGTTTTTGGCGAAGAGCTGTTTCTGCATGCGCGGCGTGCGTTCGTGCATGCGTGATGCCGGATGCAAGCGACTCGTTGCAGCGCGTCGACCAGACAACGCCTCTGGCTTACAGATTACAATCGGGCAGCTCACCAATCAATCCCATGCCCTGTGCTTCGAAGAACCGCAGAATGCGTTCGTTGAGCATATCGGCGGCCGTGATCGGTGTCTTTGATCGTATGGAGCCTGGCCGTAGCTCACTTCAAATACGTGTGTCGACAGAGGTCTGCTGATAAATGCGGCCAACGCCCTTGATGGCGCTTACATAGAAGGTGTCTTGACTGCCGGATAGCCGGGATGAGCGATCTCATTTTCTCCATGGGCCGCATCGTCATCCTGATTCTTGTACAGTGCGGCCGCTTGCGCCTCGGTCAACACGTCGCCAGTCTGGGCGACATGCCGCTCCAGTGCTGCCAGACGTATAGAGGGAGGTCCCGGAAATTCGCGCAGCAGGATCACTCAGGCATATGCATACGCGTGGCGGTGCAGATCCAATCCGGTGTGCACTTGAGGGCCACGTCGATGTGCGAACTTCTCCTACGGCTGGCTTACATGTTTTGTTCTAGGAACGTAGCTAAGTCACGACCGCCGATCATTCTGTCCGTAGCCCGCTCAACCTCCTGCACGGTACCGATAGGTCGACCGGTGTCGGGATCCGTCCTGCGCAGGAAATTGTCGATATCGTCAAAATTGGATTGCAGCCATTGCAGAATTGCCTTCCTGTTTCCATCCGTTTCCGCATTGGCGGCGGTGGCAATGTCTTCCTCCGTTATCCATTCCTTGTCGGTGACGTTGGCCAGTTTCTTGATGTGGTTGATGACGCCATCGGCACTGCCGAAATTTCTCAGCACGTCAGGTGCAGCCACCGTGTTTGGTGTGAGTCCCGGTATATTGACGTCAGGACCGGATGGATCGAGTTCCTTGGCAGTCAACATGCCGTTCTTATCTCCCTCCTGGTCTATTGACCGCGCCAATGCGCTGTCGTTCTCGACAAGCTTTTTGGCGGCGTCAACCGCGGCTCCCGGAATGGATTTCCCCTGGTATCTATGCCAGTTTCCGTTTGCGATGTCCTTGAGATCTTCCAGGGTAAGGCCGCTCACCTTGGCTTCTCGCATGAGGTCCACGAGGCTCTTCCCTTGTTCCTGGGACAGTTTGCCGCGGCCGTTAGCATCAAGATTACCGGGTTTTGCAGGGGCGGGATCGTTGGGTGCCGTGTTGTCAGACTTGCCGGGATAGGTGGCGTTGCGCTTTTCAATTCGCAAACTATTGAGGTCCTGTTTACCGAACAAGCCGTCGTCGCCTGCAAGCTTGTCATAGTCATTGAGAGCAGCCTTGGCCTCGTCCCGAACATTTTGCGAAATACCGGCGCCTCCATTAAAGGTGCCATTGCTAATTGCCTGCAGATCGCCCTTGGTGTATCAACCATCCTTTCCGCTGCCCTGGCGATATGCCAAGTAGCCTTCAAGATCGACAAAGTTACTGGTCTTGTTTCCACCGCCGCTGCCTACGATAGCGGAAGGAACTACCGTGAATTTATTCAGGTTCATTCCGTGCGGAGTATTCTGGATATCATTTGGTCGACATCACTTGGGTCAATCTTTACTAGATGGTGATTGTTATCGACAGCTTTGTAATATGCGCCATCTATTTTATAGATATCGCCGATATGGCTGTGCCCAGCTTTCATTCATATCACCTTAATAAATTGGGAGGTTTCTCATGATCGTGATTGCTCCAAGCGAGGCTTCAATCAAATGGAGTTCTTCATGTCTTCATATTCTTGCCGCGAGAGAACGCCATCGTTGCCCGCAACCTTGCTCCAGTTTTTCAGCAACCAGCCTGCGGCAAGTTCTGTGGATTTATTCGCATCCGTAGCGCCGTCCGCAACACCAAGCAGGTCGCTTTGTGTAATTTCCTTCCAATCTTGCCCGTACCGCTTGCCGAGATAATCTTTTAGTCCGTTGTGTGAATCTGTAGCATTGAGCTTGCTTGTAACGTCGCTGTGATATGGAGATACATCAGCGGTACTGTGGAGACCGCCATTTTTTATCGCATTGCGGATATCCCAGATCGCAAAGGTTTGATCTTCGCCTGTTTCCTTGCCTCCCCCCTGGTCTAGGCGACGAAATAAAGCGGCGCCATTGTCGCCAAGCTGCATGAAAGCCGCACGTTGCTGTGCAGTCAAGTCGATCGGCGCGTTTTTTCCGGGGATAGTGATCTTTCCTGTTTTTTGAGCTTCATCCACTTGCGTTGTGGAAATGAGACTGTTATCCAAGCCGTTGTTCTTCATGAACGAGTACAGTGTTCCCGCTGCTTGATAGTCCGTCATTTCGCGATAGTCTTCGTAACCCTTGCCGCTCCCCTTGGGCTTCACATTCGGATTGCTGTAATCATTCGGATCGAAGTTCCATTTTCTTCGGACATTGCCCTCCATATTGATCTCCTCAAAAGTCGTTGATGGAAAAAACAGCTTGCACACGGGTTCGCACATACAAGCTTTGCAGATCTGGCAAGTGATAAAACAGTACTATTGAGTAACAGACGCCCGACATGCGGTTCCGTGTGCCATCAATGATTTCTACGAGGCCAGGCGGATTACGGAGCAGGATCATGGCGCCAAAACTCGTGAATCCTTAATGACTCAGCCAGGATATTTCGTGGGCCAGGTCGGCGATTCCGTGCCGACGCGCATTGTTGTTGCTTTTTACGCCCAATAACAAACGGAATTGCCGATGCCAGGTTATCAACGACGGCAACCGCCGCTTCTACGAGCCCGCGCAGGGAGGGCGCTTATTCGTCGGCTTGCGGGCTTCGCTCTGAAGTTTGCCGGCCAGCGATCATGAAGGTGATGGAAGACATCGTGAAGCTGCTTTGCTTATACGCGCAATGCCGACGCTTGCCTTCGCGCCGTCGCACCGATTCAAATCCGTTTCCCCGCAGACCTGCAAGGCCGGTCATCAATGTTTCCACCAGAGGCAAGGATCTCGAAATGCGTACTTCGGCCCCGACGGCAAATGGTTATAGGTGAGCGTCGAGGACGCCGGCATGGCCGGCATCGGTGATATCGGGAAGCGGAAGTAGCCATACAATAATCCGGTGCCGCACGCCGCGGCGCCGGCTCGGTCGTCGCCACCGGCTGGGCAGCGCTTGCAATCCTCATGCTTGCCATATCGTCAAGGAACTCGCCGGACTGGGCTTCATGCAGATCTCGTCATCCTGAGCGGTCGTCATCATGGCGCCAATCCCTGCGCGTTGCTTTTCCTGACAGTGTCTGAGGTTGAAAGAAGCCGTTCCGGACGCCGATCCTGGTTCGTTGAAACAGTCTGGATTCACTTGGAAAATACCAATAGGGAGCAGCTTTTGGACCGATGAAGAAAAGCCATTGAAAAGCGGGGAATTCATTGCCTCCCACAATGACTAAGTGCAGACTGTGGTCGCCGGCAGTGCTTGCGGGCCGATGGTAATATAAATAGCCAATCAGCCAATATAGCTTGCCTATCAGTCTGATTCAGACTATCAATTTCACGCCGCGATTGATTGCGGCTATCATACGACTACTCCAACTTCTTCAACCAAGAGAGAAAAACCATGTCTCTGATCAACACACAAGTTAAACCATTCAACGCGACTGCTTACCACAATGGCAAGTTCGTGCAGGTTTCCGACGCAGATCTGAAGGGCAAATGGTCCGTGGTGGTGTTCTATCCGGCCGACTTCACATTCGTCTGCCCGACCGAACTCGGCGATCTGGCCGACAACTATGACACCTTCAAGTCCCTCGGCGTGGAAGTCTACGGCGTGTCCACCGACACACACTTCACCCACAAGGCATGGCACGACACATCGGAAACCATCGCCAAGATCCGTTATCCGCTGATCGGCGACCCGACCGGCGTCATCACCCGCAACTTCGACGTCATGATCGAGGAAGAGGGCCTGGCACTGCGCGGCACTTTCGTCATCAATCCGGAAGGCCAGATCAAGCTGTGCGAAATCCATGACAACGGCATCGGCCGCGACGCGAAAGAACTGCTGCGCAAGGTTCAGGCAGCCCAGTACGTTGCATCGCACCCGGGCGAAGTTTGCCCCGCCAAGTGGACACCGGGCGCAGAAACGCTGGCTCCGTCGCTCGACCTCGTCGGCAAGATCTAAATCTTCACCGGCTGCGTCGACACGGCGCAGCTTCCTCCGGGGCGCAGAGCACCGCGCCCCGCGGCAGTACCACTCCCCGATCAACCTGTTGATCCGGAAAGCCCCAGGCTGATCCGGCGGTGGGACTGCACCCGGAAAAATTTTCGTACTCACAAAGTACATACTTAACGTACATACAAAGTACAAACACTCTGAGAGGCCAAGATGCTGGACACCAATCTGAAGAATCAACTGAAGGCATACCTCGAAAAGGTCACGCAGCCGATCGAAATCACCGCTTCGCTGGACGACAGCGACAAGTCGCGCGAAATGCAGGAGCTGCTCAAGGAAATCGCGGAACTGTCCCCG
>Ga0194137_10000715_pt1 | contig 21288 bp, 20 predicted proteins | sample TARM_MetaG_T3_14_FD_134025 | JGI IMG/M metagenome (GOLD analysis project Ga0194137, IMG submission 134025) | Freshwater microbial communities from Pennsylvania, USA, analyzing microbe dynamics in response to fracking - TARM_MetaG_T3_14 (version 2) | ecosystem: Environmental > Aquatic >... | reverse complement strand
TGAAGCATGTTGATGTGGACGGGGTTTGCTTTGTTTTGCCTGGTGGCGGTCGCTTGGCTTGCTGCCGCAGCTGCGGCGGAGAACGGACTCAGAAGAAGCGGGTATCGCTCCATGACTCGCTACGCCGCTTACATCCAGTTCATGCAGGACAAAAGGGAGCTGAACAGACTCGGCATACCGCAGCAGCTCAAACGAGCTTTCGGACCGTTCGCCGCCTTCGGCGTCTCGTTCAATGCCCTGTCGCTGCTTGGAGGAGCGGCGCTGTTCTACGCTTACGCATGGAATACAGGCAGCGAATGGCTGCTTGTATGGGCCTGGCCCGTCCTCGGACTGCTGGCGCTCTCGATCCATGCCGGGCAAGCGGAGCTCATGTCTGCGGTTCCTTCAGCCGGGGGCAGCTACCATGCGGCGCTGCTTCTGGGCGGCAAGGGAAGGGGCTTCCTGACAGGCTGGCTGCAGCTTGGCGGCCAAATCAGCATGCTGGCCTTCGTGAATTTGGCGGCAGCGGATTGGATTCAGGGCTTATTGGCTTCATGGAACGGATGGAGCCATGCAGCAGGCGTTGCCATGCTGTTTGCCGTGCTGATGCTGGTCCAGCTGTCTCTGTGCCTGTTTGGCAATTACGGCTTTTCTATGCTGCAAAAAAGCGCGGCGCTGCTGCAAATCGCATCGGTCGCAGCGGTGATTGCCGTCATGACGGCCTACTTATGGCCTTCCTTCGGATTGGAGAAGCTTTATTCCGCCCGGTCGCTCGCGGCTGCCGGGGAGCCGCGAGCCGTCGGAGCGGGATGGATCATGGGACTGCTTCTGCTTTACCGGATGTTCATGGGGTCGGCGACGGCGGAGCACTTGTCGGAAGAGACGGTCGAGCCGAGAATCAGGCTTCCCTGGGGGCATGTGCTGTCGGGGGCTTATGTATACGTCGGCGGGTTCATCCTGCTTGGTCTGGCTGCTATGGCGCTTCTCCAGCTTCCGCTTGGAGCGGAGCATGATTTCTTTCTGCAGGCGGCAGCGCCTTGGGGCGGCGGCTGGAGGGTAACAGCGGCCGCAGCGGTGGGAGTCAGCCTGTGCGTATCGGGCGGATCGGTGCTGTTCGCTGCAAGCAGGCTGGCCGGAAGCCTCTCGAGGGATGAGGCGCTGCCGTTCAGCAGGCAGCTGTCCTCCATTGTTCGCAAGGGCAGGACATTCGCCTGGGGTGCATGCGCTGCCGCAGCTTGCGCGGCTCTGCTGGCGCTGGCGGCCGGCATGCTGATGAATGCGATGACGGGTGCCGTCCTCTTTTTGCTGGCGCTGGCGATTGTGCTGCAGCACAGTGCCCAGCTGATACCGCTCGTCCTGTCCATGACACGGGAAGGGAAGGATAAGCTGGCGGCCATGCAGCCTCTCTGGTCGCTCGGAAGAGCGGGCACTTATGCGAAGCCGCTCGCCGTCGCGGCGCTGGCGGCGCTGATGGCCGCCGCGGCATTCGCAGCTCCTGCCGCAGCCGCTGCTGCGGCAGCATGGCTGCTTGTCTCCGGAGGCATGTTCCTGCTCAAGGGCAGACATCGTTACGAGGGCATGGAGAAGGGAATGAGACTTAGCCAGGAAGAGCTGCTGCGGACGGAGAGGTATCATCCCCAATAAAAACGGAATACGGCTTGCGGGGCAGAGCATCGAGAGAGCGGGAAATTTCCCGCTCTCTATTTCCCGGGGAAGCGCATAAAGCAACAAGATGGAGAAAAGTTCGACAGCCGTTGTCGTCAATGCGAACCGAATGTCGAAATGGGAGGGTTTCGCACCTGCAGATATTTCTTTCCCTCCGTCCATCCTTTATAATGGAGCCTGAAAAAGGAGGGGAGCCCATGGAATTGGGAACGATCACATCGGTCAATACCGGGCTGCCGGCCGAGATGGCCCACGGCAGACAGACGATTACGACGGGAATAAGGAAAACTCCGCGCGAGGGAGCGGTCCGAGTCGGATGGACAGGCCCGGAAGGCGACGGCCAAGGGGATCTTGAGCATCACGGGGGACCTGACAAGGCCCTATGCGTTTATGTTCATGACCATTATCCTTATTGGGAAAGGGAAATGGGCAAGCGGCTCGAGGCCGGTGCTTTCGGGGAAAACGTCACGCTGGAAGGGACTACGGAGCAGGATGTCGTCATCGGAGATATTCTGGCGGCCGGAACGGCGCTGCTGCAAGTAAGCCAGCCGCGGCAGCCATGCTTCAAGCTCGGCCTGCGGCATGGACAAGCCGACCTGCCGCTGAAGGTGCAGCAGACAGGCAAGACAGGATTCTATCTGCGCGTTCTACGGGAAGGGGACATTCAGGCCGGAGACAGCTTGACGCTTGTCAGCAGGCCGGAGCACGGGATGACTGTGGCGGCAGCCAATGTCATCTATTATTTGCACAAAACCGATAAAGCGGAAATGGACATGCTGGCGGCCATCCCTGAGCTTTCCAGCAGCTGGAAAGAAACCTTAATGACGCGAATCAATAATTTGAACAAGTAAAGATAATTATGTAAACCAAAGTGAGGCAAAGTTTCAAACCACGGCCAAAAGGGGAGAAATCCCCAATCAGCCCTGAATTGAACTCGAAAAAACGTAAACCCTGGTTCACCGTGTGCGGAGCCAATGATCCGCTATGCGCTGTCCGTGGAAACGCCCTGACTCGATGAAGATTTCATTGGCTTGATGCCTGGAAGCAACGACTCCGGCGAGATAAATGCCGGGAACATTGGTTTCCATCGTCTCCTCGTCGAAGCGGGGGTAGCCCTCTGCCTCGATGGCGACGCCAACCGACATCAGGAATTCGCGGTCGGGATGGAAGCCGGTAAGAGCAAGCACGAAGTCGTTGTGAAGCTCGCGGATGCCGGCCTCATCCTGAACGACGATGGCGCGCGGCTTGATCTCGATGACTTGGGAGCCGAACAGCATGGAGATCTTGCCCTTGGCGACCAGGCCTTCAAAGATTGGTCGGACCCACGGCTTGATCGAACGCGAATAGTCCGGCTTGCGGTAGACGACCGTCACCTTGGCGCCGGCGCGGTTCAGCTCGAGCGCGGCATCGATGGCGGAATTGCTGCCTCCGATGATGGCGACCTCCATGCCGGTATAAGGATGAGCTTCCCGGAAGAAATGGGACACTTTGCCCATGTCCTCTCCCGGAATTCCGAGCCGGTTCGGATGGTCGAAATATCCGGTCGCCACGACGACGGCTTTGGCGGAATAAACTTGCTTTTCCCCGTAGCGGTTGTCGGTTTCCAGCACAAAGCCTCCATTCGGCCGGGCTGTAATCGAAGTGACCGCTTCATAGGCGTTCACGCGGACGCCGCTGCGAAGCGCCACGGTCCGGTAATAATTCAGCGCCTCAAGACGCGAGGGCTTGTCCATCGCCGTCGTGAACGGCAAGCCTCCGATCTCGAGCATTTCGGGTGAGCTGAAAAATTGCAGGTAAGTAGGGTATTGGGAGATGGAATGGACCAGATTCTCTTTCTCGATGATCAAGGAGCCGATGCCGCGGCTCTGGAATTCGACCGCTGCGGCCAAGCCGCATGGGCCTGCTCCGACGATGATGATTTCTTCTTCTTGCACTTGCTGACGACCTCCGATCATGCAACTGTAACCTATATTGTACAATTCAAGCCGGGGAGGGGCAAGCTGAGCAAGCGCCTCTGTGTACGGAGCCTCTATTTCATGTATAATGAATTCATTGATTTCAAAAGTTTATTGGGTGAGGGGGGATCTGGGATGCGGCGGAGATTCGTCATTGAAGCGGTCATGGTTGCGACTTACGGACAGCTGCTCGTTCCGAGCCTGCCGGTCGACTTCGTGCTGCCTTATTCCACCATTCTGGAGCTCTACGAAATGAAGGACAGCGAGGAGCCGATCATGGACGATCCGGCCGAGGATGTGTTCGTGCGCGGCAAAGTGGCCGAGCTGATCCAGTTTTTCGAGGATTCGCTGAACCGCAAAAAAATCGAGAGGGCTCTCCAAGTGCCGTGGAGGGAAAGCTCTCCGCTTATATTGGATGAACGGATTCAATTCACGGTCGTGAATGCCGTAGACAATGCGCATTACGGGGATTATTTCGACCCTGTGGAGACGGAGCTGCTGCTTACGGCATCCAAGCTCCAGATTCCGCTCTTGTCGGATCAGTACGAGTTCCAGGATAAGCTGATCGAGGCCGAGGTGCCGGTGCTTGTGTTCGACATCGAGGATTTCGATTATGCGCTGGAGGAGGCGCCGCAGCTTTAAGGCGGCAAAAAAAGAGGAGCAGCCCGCGGAGACGCGGACTATTCCTCTTTTTTGTTCCGGTCGATCGCCTCGGACATCGTTTTGTCGGTCAGATGCGCGTAGATCTGCGTCGTATCCGGGGAAGCATGGCCGAGCTGCTCCTGCGTCTTGTACAGGTCGTTGCGCAAATAATAGTCGGTCGCGAACGAGTGCCGGAGCTTGTGGACGGACAAATAAGGCTTGCCGAACCGCTTGGCATATTTGAGGACCATCTGCTGGATGGCTCTCTTCGTCATGCGCGAGCCCTCCTGATTGCCGTTCGCGATGGCGAGGAACATCGCCTTCTCGCGGCGGGGCGCCTTGTAGCGGCTGTCTCGAAGCTGGATATAGCCGCCCAAGTCGTCGAGCGCTTCCTGGCGGAAATAGACAGGCGTCTTGAACGTGTCGTCGTTGCTCCCTTTGCGGTAGACGTAGGTAAGCTTTTTCTTGAGGTCGATATCGTCGACGTTGAGATTGACGACCTCGGAGACGCGCAGTCCGGAGTGGAGGATGAGGCTGACAATGCACGCATCCCGGACGGAATTACGCTCGTAGGCGGACAAAGCCTGCTTGTTGTTCGCCACATCGGCGCCATAGCCGACACGGACATAATGCAGGAATTCGGAGATTTCCTCCTCCTGGAGCAGCTTTCCCTCCAGCTTCGCCGCTGTATCCTTGGGCTTGTGGGTGCGCTTGATTGCGACCTTGGCCATGATGTTCCGCTTCAGCAGCGGGTAGAAGTCGTCATCCTCGGCGATTTGGCTCAAGTAATGGAAAAGCGAGCGGAGCGAGCTCAGCTTCCGGGATATCGTCGTCCGCGTATTGGCGTGCTCGGGGCGGGAAGCCAGGTGCATCCGGTAATGGTCGATGCTGTCCATGTGCAGCTTCTCCAGCTCCAGCAAGGCGACGTCCCGCAGGGCAGGGCCTTCGGCCAAGCCTTCGGCGATCATCCAGCCGAAGAAGGTTTCGTAATCCCGTACATATTCAAGCAAGGAAGAGGGGGAGAGGTCCGGCAGCTTGTAGTTGATGAACTTCTCCACATACCAGGGCATGGAGGGGACGCGCCGGTCGAGCTCCTGACGGTCTTTTATTTTTAAAATATTCATGGCATGAACGGCCTCCAGTCTAGACCTTTATTTTATCAAGCCGGGACGTTTCCAACAATCATCTATAAGTAAGAATAGTTATGTAAACCATATTGCAGAAAATAAAAAACAGGCCGGAAAAAGGCCTGTACCTGAAAATCGTGTTCAAGTCCATGCTTAAACAAAATGAATGGTAATATGCAGAATCTCGCTGCGGCTGAACAGCCGGATCGGCGGTCCCCAGGTGCCAAATCCGGAAGAAACGAGCACATGCATGCGGGACTTGATCATATATCCCCAATCCAGCTCGAAAAGGCGGCGAGTGACGAGATGATTGGGAGCGAACTGGCCCCTATGGGTATGCCCGCACAGCAGGAGATCGGCTCCGGCCGCCGCTGCCTTGTCGAAGGCGTAGGGCTGGTGGTCCAAGACGATCAAGGGAGCCGATGGATCGGCGCCGCGCACAAGCTCCTGGACGGAAAGACGGCCGCCGAAGGCCGGACTTTCGGCTGTTTTGTCCTTGCGTCCGGCGATGAAGACGCCGCCGGTCTCGACCAGCTCGTCCTGCAGGACCGGAATGCCGGCTTGAGCCATGGCTGCCGCATACTCATCGATATGGCCGCCGTAATACTCGTGGTTGCCGAGCACGGCGTAAGTGCCGAGCGGAGCTTTGAGCCCGGAGATCGTATCGGCCATCTTGTTGCGCAAAAACGGCTTGACGCTGTCGTCGATGACATCGCCGGGGAGCAGGATCAGATCCGGCTTCAGCTGTTCGGCCTTGCGCACGAGCTTGCGCAGATGCCTGTTGCCGACGATGTTGCCCAGGTGGATATCCGATGCGACCATGATGCGGATGCCGGTTCGTCCCGGCACGGATTTGGCGATTTCAAGCGTATGTTCTCTGACGACAGGGCTCCATGCGTTCCGGGAGCCCCAGAAAAGCAGGATCGCGAGCAGCGCCAGCACCGTCCATCCGGCTGCTTGGACGTAAGCATCCGTATCGCCGCCTGCGGCGTTCCATGAGAGGCCGATCAGTCCGGCAGCGGGAAGGAGAAGAATCAAGTATTCGAGAATCGCGACATAGAAGGAAGAAACGACTTTGACTCCGCGAATGAGCGCCGAGTCCCAGACGCGGATCAACCCCATGGCCGCAAAGTAGGAAAGGGCGAAGAAAATGACGGGCAGCCATATCCAGCCCGTCTGGAGATGGTAGGATTGCATGAATGCGGATGCGGACCATCCAATATAATAGGTAATGGCCGCGTAGATGAGGATAAATACCGCGGCGCCTGCGCTTCTTTTAACCTTCATGTTGTCGTCTGGCAGCTCCTTTTTATTGTCCGCGCTGGAATCCGTTTGGACAAGAACATAGTCTTTAAATACAGGTTACAGCCTTTTGTAACTTTGTTGCAACTTCTTGGGGAGATGAGCCGTTTATAATAGGGAACGAGGGCAAATGATTCAGGGCGATCGAGAACGGGTAATATGCCAATGAATCGGCCTGCGAAGAGAAAGGGAGTCGAACCCCAATGAAAAAAACGATGTTCAGCATGATGGCTGCAGCGGCAATCGTATTCTACTTCATCTCCACGGCCAACGCGGTCGGCGGCGATTATCAGCCCGTGAAGAAGACCGCAGACACCCAAACGGACTATATTAATGGATTGACTCATAAAGACGGCAAATGGTACATAACCGCCGACAAGATCGACTGGTACGAAGGCGCTCAGGCGGATGAGCAGTTCCTCAAGCATGAGCCGGATTCCGGCTTGGACGGAGCTCCGGACGGCTATTACATCGTCAACGACGATCCTTCCGTCCAAACCTACGAGGTTGCTCCCAATGCCGAAGTGCTTATGCAGATCTATGACAAAGGAAACGACGCTGCTGATACCGAGTGGAACGAGCCGATCTCGCTCGAGAAATTCGCCCAGCTTTATCCACAGACCGATGTGCTTGATTTGAGCTATTTCCCGTATCACATCACCGTCAAGGACGGAATCGTAACGAAGATCGTTCAACAATTCGTTCCTTAATGAATGCAAAGCCCCGCTGATCAGCGGGGCTTTTTTGTTTCCAACATTACTTCAATGGAAGGTCGAGCTTCCGGTTGTTCATGAGCTTGCACGCCCATGCAGCCGCGGCAACGCCGTATAGCAAGGGATAGACAATCGCGGCCAATCGAACGGAGGTGGCTGCGCCGTCATACTGCGTCAATGTGCGTACCATATGCCAGGCCGGAGGAACAAGCCAGGCCAATCCGTTTGCCGGCGCCGGAAGCTGGTCCAGAATGCCTTGTCCCGAGAAGGAAAGGGCAATGACGGTCAGCAGCAGCAGATAGGAGATCGAGCGGGAAGATATCAACCGGCTGTTGAACAACGATGCAATTCCGACGCCAAGCACCGACATCACGATGTGGCTGCCGAATGAAAAGGCTAATTCGGACACCTCGGGAGCTCTGGCGAACTTGTGGAACAGGGCAGGGTACAGAACGGCGAATGCTGCCAAGGGAAGCGAAAAGCACCACGCGTAGAGCAGCTTGGAAGCGAACAGCTGCAGGAACGAACCCGCCTGCAGCGAGAGGATCATGTCCTGATTGGCTTCTTCCCCTTCCATGACTCCGATGCAGACCCATATCATAATCAAGAACAAGAAGGAAGAGGAAAACGCATAGCTGCCCATGACCGGATTCGGAACCTGGGCGTAGATGAACAAAAGGGCCAGCAAGAACAGCGAGAGCGGCGCCGCATAGCGGTAAGAACGAAGATGGCAGCGGCAATGGTAGGCCAGCAGGTGGCGCATTTTCAGCTCTCCTTTATCGGTATCACGACGTCGACGACCGCCCCGGCTTGCAGCAGCGCAAGGAGGAGCTGCTGCGACTGTCCATAGGGGAGATGAACAATGAAATCATCGGACCCGAGCAAATCGTTGGACTCGGCCAGCTGACGTCTGGCTTGCGGATATCTCATCAGAATTTGTGCCAGCATGTCCGGCTCGGCTCTGCCTTTGATTTCGACCTGGCTGTGGGAGGGCGCTGCCTCCGCCTGGGATGGAACGTTCGATTCCACCGAAAGGACGCCTTCCTTCAGTTGCAGCATGGTGCCGCCAAGAGCCTCGATCAGCAAGGAATCATGCACGGCTGCCACAACCGCTGTGCCTTGCATATGAATCTTCTGCAGCGCTTCCAGCAGATGAGCCTGCGATTCCGCATCCAGGCCGGACAGCGGTTCATCCAGCAAAAGCAGATCCGGCTTTTGCAGCGAAGCCTGCATGAGGTTTACTTTTTGGAGCATCCCTTTGGAATAGTGGAGCAAATAGGCGGAGGAACCGGGATCCAGCTGAAAAAGCCGATGGAGCTCGAGGATTTTGTCCGCTAAGACATGCTTGTCGATGCCGGCAATCCGTCCCATATATCGGAGGTATTCGGACGATGACAATTTAAGCTTGGGAAGATGATCGGGCGCGTAGCCGATCCGAATGGTTTTATGCGCGGCTACCTTGCGGATTCCGGAAGTAGGGGCGACCAGGTTCGCGGCAATTTTGATGAGCGTGCTTTTGCCGGAGCCATTGCTTCCCTGCAGCATATAGACATGTCCGGGATGAATGGATAAATGGACGGAAGATAATATTTTTCGCTTATGATAAGATTTGGAGATATTGGAAAGAGTGATGATCGGTTCCTGCTCCACAAGCCTTGCCTCCCCTGCGTTTTCGCTTCAGACCGTATCCAGCGTACCTTATTTGACTGTTGAAAGGCAATGTTTGGAAGATTCCGTTTGGTAGAGAAGTCGAAAGATGCTGAAATGAAGATCGATAAAGGCCCATGGACAAACCGTTGCGGGAAGTATCTGGGGGCTCTGGAATTAAAATACGGATCGCATCGAAGCCGCTCTTCTCGTGCCTTGCATCATATCGGAATGATAAAGGCGCCTTTCCTGGAGGAAAGGCGCCTTAAATGATGTCTATGATTAGGCTTTATCTTTTTTTCGTACAGGAAGGAGCAAAGTCAGACTGACCAGGGACACGAAGATCGTGGCGCCCATATCCGACAGGATCGCGATCCAAAGCGTCAGCCAGCCCGGAATGGTGAGCAAGAGGGCGATGAGCTTGAGGCCGAGAGCTACGCCAAGATTGAAGCGGATAATCCGGTTCGTTGTTTTTGCGGTCCGGACAGCAGAAGGAAGCTTCGTCAGATTGTCCTGCATGAGTACCAGATCAGCCGTTTCAATGGCGCTGTCCGTGCCTTTTCCCATGGCAATGCCGAGATCGGCCGCCGCCAACGCAGGAGCGTCGTTGATGCCGTCGCCGATCATGGCCACCTTGCCGGACGACTTGAGCTCTTGGATGCGCTTGACTTTATCTTCCGGCAGCAGGCCGGCATACACATCGGTCAAGCCGGCTGCTTTTGCCATGCGGTCTGCGGATTGAGCGTTGTCGCCGGTCAGCATGACCGTGCGCCGGATGCCGGCTCGGCGAAGCCCCTGCAGCACCGCCGGGCTTTCCGGCCGCAGCTCGTCAGATATGCCGAACATGCCCAGCACGCGGGTATCGTCGGCAACGAGCACAAGCGTATAACCTTGCTTCAAGAACGAATCGACCGATGCTCTGATGTTGTCATAGTCGGCAAGGCCGAGGCTCTCGATGAGCTGCTGGCTGCCGAGGGTATAGGTGGCTCCGTCCTTCGACGCCTTCAGCCCGCGTCCTGCGGCCGTCTCGGATTCCAGCGGCTCGACATGCACGGAGTGCTGCTCGGCATAATCCAGAACCGCTCCCGCAAGCGGATGGGACGAACCGCTCTCGATCGCGGCCGCGATCGGCAGGAACCGGTCATCCCAACTTTCCGCGGCCGCGACATGCGGCCGGCCTTTGGTCAACGTTCCGGTTTTATCGAAGGCGATCAAGTCGATCTTGCCGAGCTGCTCCAAAAAGGCTCCGCCTTTGACCAGAATTCCTTCGCGCGCCAATCGGGTGATTCCGGCCAGGATGGCAACGGGCGAGGAGAGGATCAAAGCGCATGGACATCCTACGATAAGGACGGCCAGCCCTTCATAAAGCCAGTGGTTCCATGAACCGCCGAGCAGCAGCGGAGGGATGAGGATGACGAGCAGGGAAACAAGCATAATAAAGGGCGTGTAGTATCGGGAGAAGCGGTTGATGAACAGCTCTGTCGGCGTTTTCGATTCCTGGGCTTCCTGCACGAGCTGCAGGATTTTGGCCAGCGAGGACTGCTGGTAAGCCCGGTCGATCCGGACTGTCAGCATGCCTTCGTTGTTGAGGCTGCCGCCGAAAACCTGATCGTCGATCTTCTTGTCGACAGGGAGCGACTCGCCTGTAATCGCCGCTTCGTTGACAGAGCTCTGACCGCTTACGATCGTGCCGTCCGATGGGATCTGCGAGCCTGCTTTCACTAGCACGAGATCGCCTTCGCGAAGCCGGCTTACCGGGACGGATTGCTGGCCGCCGTTGGCCAGCAGCACGGCTTCCTTCGGCGCAGCCTGCAGCAGCCGGTCCATGGAACGGCGGGCACGGCTCATGCCGAGGCCTTCAAGCAGCTCGTTGATGCCGAACAGGATGGCGACGAGCGTAGCTTCCTTCCATTCCTGAATCGCTGCCGCCCCGACCAGCGCGACGGTCATGAGCGTATCGATGTTGAAGCGAAAGCGCAGCAAATTGCGTAGTCCTCTCCAGAACGTCGACCAGCCGCTCAGAACGATCGCCGCGACATAAAAGACGATTTGCATCGTGTCGGAGAGGAGGGAGCCCGACCATGCCGCCAGAGCGAACAGCAGGAAGGAGACGCCTATGAGATACAGGGTCAAGCGGCTTCCATCTCCATGATCGTGGTCATGATGGCCGTCATTGTGATCGTGTCCGTGGCCATCGCTGCCGGTGTGAGAACCTGCTTGAGCATTGCCGGTGTCTGGGGCTTCGCCTGAAGCAGCCGCCGCTACGCCAGCAGTGCTGTTCCATTTCGATTGGCTATGGTTATGGTTATGGCTATCTTCGCTGCTGCCGTGTTCATGCTCCGAAGAATGGCCTTGGCCTGATTCCGGCAATACGCAAGAAGAGGAAACTCCAGCATGAGGGCTTGAAGCCGCCGCGGCTGAACCGATCAAAGCCGCTCCGTCCGATTTCAATATTTTTCGCAGCTTATCGAGCGGCACCCGCTCGTCGATGACAAGCCGAGCCGAGGAATAATGAAGAGTAGCCGTATCGCCGTAAGGAAGCTTGCGAATTTCACGTTCGAGCTCGAGCGTGCAATTGCCGCAGCTGAGACCTTTTACCCGGTATTCCGTCATCGTCGGTACCTACTTTCCAAAAAGAGAATTAATATAACATATGATCACTTGCTCATATAATATGATTAAACCGTTGGAGTGTCAATGCAAACAGCCCATAGAGCGTCTCTTTTTTTATTATCCGTAAAAGTTCCGCTTTAACTCCCCGTTTGATATAATGAAACCACCTTAGAGAAACCGGAGTGATGAAGAATGACCGATGAAACATTCTATTCTTCGGCTGAGCGGCCTGCTTCCGGTGACGGGCGGTTGGAGACGGCCGAATTGATGGACGAGGACTCCGGGGAAGGATCGACAGCCAATCTGGATGCGGTGCGGGCATCGATGCTTGACGAGAATTCCGCCGGCCAGCTGGCCGATTGGATGAAGGCCTTTTCGGATCCTACGCGAGTGCGGCTGGTCGGAGCTCTGCTTCATGCCGAATTATGCGTCCATGACTTGACCGTGCTGCTGGACATGAACCAGTCGGCTGTATCCCATCAGCTTCGATATTTGCGCAATATGCGCATCGTCAAACGCCGCAAGGCAGGCAAAACCGTGTTTTACTCCTTGGACGACGACCATGTGGAGCAAATCTTCACGCAGACGCTGCAGCATATCCGGCATTCCTAGCCTTAGGATTGCCGATTTTTCTTGCCTCAAAAATGGCGTGAAATACATATTTTACGCAACTTCGATTTTAAAGCGATAAATGAATTCAAAGCGGGAGGTTGGAGGACTTGTACGCAACGAATCATGAGCTTCAGGACACCTATGGAACGGAGCTCGAGCTGTTCGGCATCTGGATGAAAAACCAGGGCATGACGTCTTCGACCGAAAGAGCCTACAAAGCCGATGTCGGCCAATTTCTCTCGATGATGCATCCCGCTCCGCTGGAGCAGTCCACCAAGCTCGACATCATGCGTTATTTGTCCCGCACGAGAGAAGCGGGGGCAGGAGATGAAGCGCGCAACCGGAAGCTGTCCTCGCTGAGAGCCTTTTACAAGGCGCTCAACGAGATGGAGCAGCTGAATGTGAATCCGGCCGCGCTTACAGCCAAATCCAGGCAGCAGAAAAACCGCATCCCGGTCTATCTGGAGGAGGAGCAGCTGCAGCTGCTGTTCGAGCATGTCGAAGGCAGGCATCGCGAGCGCAATCTTTCGATCTTGCTGCTGATGTCCTATGCCGGACTTCGGGTCGGAGAGATCCACAGGCTCAACCGACACGACCTGACGTCCGAAGGCATGCTGTCCGTGCTGGGCAAAGGGCGCAAATGGCGTTATCTGCCGCTGCCGTCATCGCTCGCGCGGCTCCTGCTCCAAATGATGGAAACCTCCGAGCTCAAGATGAAGCAAGGAAAGGAGCAGCCGATGTTCGTGTCTCAGCTGGGCAGGCGCCTGTCGATCCGGATGATTCAGAACATGGCGGATTCCACGCTCTCCCGGCTGCAGGCCAGCTTGCCGGAGCTGTCGATGAAAAAGCTGTCGAGCCATAAGCTGAGGCATAGCTTCGCCACGATGCAGATCCGCAGCGGCACGGATATCCGGACGCTGCAGGAGCTGCTCGGGCACGCCAGCATCGAGACGACTCAAATCTATACGCATATCGACAACAAGCAGCTGCGAGAGGCGATGGATTCCGTTGCCGGCAAAATACCGACATGGGTGAAGCGTGGATAGCCGCTTGTATGTTTCAGCAGAGATTGCCTGCCGACCGCAGCTTCCGCCTTTGGCCGAAGCTGCGGTTCTTTTTTTTGGCTCGGCAACGGGAAGGCATTAGCCGCCAGCAAGGAGAGGATCTGCTGCCGAATATCCATGGATGAAACTGGATACTCTAAGCGTTACTTGCTGCATAGGAGGCGAAAACTACATGTACTCGCGGACGCAGGTCATTTTCCTTCTCCTGTTATCGCTCGGCATATCGAATCATGTTCTTATCCTGCCGCAGCTGCTGAAGACTTCCGGAAGGGATTCCTGGATCAGCGTCCTGGTCGCATATGTATTTCTGCTTGCATGGGGCCTGTTCTTTGTGCGGATATCGAAATCCATCGGCAAGGAGAAGCTGTACGGCTGGCTGAAATCGCGGATGGGCGTCTGGATCGCCGTTCCGCTTATCGCGGTTATGGCATTGAACTATTTTCTCGCGGGGTATATTGCCCTCTTCGATATGATCGAGGTCGTGACGATTTTTTTCCTGCCTTTTACGCCCATCTGGATTGTTACCGTCTTGTTCATGCTGTTTGCCCTGGGCGCCTCTTACAAAGGAGGAAGCACGCTGTTTCAAATGTCGGCCCTGCTTCTGCCGATCATCTGGCTTCTGGGGCATTTCGTATCGGCGTTTACATTCTACGCCAAGGACTACGGTTATTTGATGCCCGTCCTGGCCAACGGAGCCGGTCCTGTGCTCAAGGGAAGCATGATCGTCGTCGGCGGTACGACGGATCTGCTGCTGCTGCTTCTGCTTCAGCACAAGCTCAAAAAGCCTCTCAACTATACCAGCCTCGTCATCCTGATCACGCTGTTATGCGGACTGGTCATTGGACCCGTAACGGGCAGCCTCGCTTCGTTCGGACCGTCGGTGGCCGGCAGCTTGCGCTTTCCCGCCTTCGAGCAATGGAGGCTGCTCATTGTCGGCAAGCGGATTTCCCATGTCGATTTCCTGGCCATCCTGCAGTTGATGGCCGGCTCTCTCGTGCGGGTCGCTCTGATGCTGTTCCTGCTGACGGATATTCTCGAGACGAAATCGATCCGATTCCGTCAGTGGTGGACAACGGGAATAGCGCTCGCCCTGGTCGTCATGATCCTGCTGCCGATCAGCGACATCACAATGCAGCAATTCATGGAGTTCCTTTATTATCCGGGTCTCGTCCTGTTCGGTCTGGCTATGCTGCTGATCTTGTTCATCGCCAGCTTCATTCCGCCTGGAAGAGGGTTGAGCCGAAATGAAGGATAAGCAGGAGCCAAAACAGCCGCCGGCGATAGCGCATCTGGAGGAGCTGCTGGCTGCGGGCAAGCTGAAGGGGGAGCATCTGAAGCAAGAGCTTTCGGTCTACTCGGATCTATGCTTCGCTCCCGTTCCGGAAGGATATGCATCCAGGTTCGCTGTTTTCTACTGCGATGGAATGATCGATCATGCCGAGCTGAACGAATATATGAACCCGCTTATCGCTTGGCTCGACCAAGGGGGGAGCGAGCAGGGCGGCCCGCCGGTGTCCCCGCCCATCATCGAGGCGGATACCGCCAGCTGGATGATCGATCTGCTTTTCACCGGTTATGTCCTCTTTCATCAGGCGGGAGAGCGCAGGTTCCACGCCCTCAACATCGCGGATATTCCGAAGCGGCAGCCTGCGGAGTCCAATACGGAAATTTCCATCAAAGGACCCAAGGACGCCTTCACCGAAGAGGTGAATACGAACCTGGCCCTGATCCGCAAAAGGCTGCAGACGTCCCATCTATTCAGCGAGCAGTTCGATATCGGGTCTTTGAGCCGCACGAAGGTATACCTGGTCTATCTCGAGCATAAAGCCGATCCGGTCCTAATCGACGAAATCAGGAAGCGGCTCTCCAGCTTCGAGACGGAGAGCATCATTGGGAGCGGCCAGCTGGAGCAGTGGCTGTCGGACCGTTCTTTTTCCCTGTTTCCTCTCCTCGATTACATTGCCCGGCCCGATTTTGCTACGGAATGCCTGCTTAGAGGAAGGTTCATCGTCATCGTCAACGGGTCTCCGATGGTGCTGATCGGTCCAATCAATTTCTTCGAGGTGCTCAAGTCGCCGGAGGATGTGCATTACCCGTATCATTTCGTCATGCTTCAGAGGCTGATCCGGATGGTCGGGTTTCTGATCGCCATCTTCCTGCCCGGCTTCTGGGTCGCGATAGGTTCGGTGAACGTATCCCAAATTCCTTTCCAGCTGCTGGCGACGGTGGTCGTCTCCAGAAGCGGCATTCCGCTTCCGCTGGCGCTGGAGGCGCTTACTCTCCTGATCTTGTTCGAGCTTCTTAGGGAAGCGGGGGTCAGGCTGCCCAAAGCGGTCGGCCAAACGGTGGGCATCGTCGGCGGCATCATCATCGGCGATGCCGCCGTCCGTGCAGGACTGGCTTCGCCTACGATGCTCGTAGTCATCTCGACATCGGCAGTCGCGACGTTCGTGCTCGTCAACCAATCCCTATCCGGCACAGTGAGCGTCATCCGGCTGTTCGTCCTGTTCTTCTCCTCTTACTTGGGCGTGTACGGATTTATGCTGTCCGGCATCGGCATCCTGATCTATCTTTGCCGGCTGGATTCGTTCGGGCTCAACTATTTGGAGCCGATCGCTTCCCTGCAGTTCCGGGAATGGATGTCCGCCTTGGCCTTGAACCCGCGCCAAAGGCGCAATTATACGGCAACGATGCTGAAAAAACGGAAGAAGGGATAATCTATGCTGCGGCGCGCGCTGGGCGGAATCGCGGTCCTGCTGACGCTGACATCCTGCTCGGGAAACACGGATATCGTCGATCCTCAGGATCTCAATTACGTCACCGCGATCGGAATCGACTATGTAGACGGCAAGTACGTCGGGTATTATCAAATGCTCGATTTTGCATCCGTCGCCAAAACGGAACCCAATGCGAACGATCAGAGTCCGATGATCTGGGTCGGCCATGGCGAGGGCTCCACGCTGAACGATGCGATGTTTCAAATCTATAAAACGAGCCAATCCATGATTGTCTGGTCGCATATGACGGCTGTCATCTTCGGCGAAGGAGCTATCCGGCACGGACTCGAGCATGTATTCGACAGCTTGCCCCGCTACCATGAAATCAGGCTGACGCCATGGGTATACGGGACGAAGGACAAGATGGAGGATATTCTCATGATGAACGGATTTTTCCGGCAATCGGCGCTGAATACGATTTTGCATGAGCCCAAGTCCATCTTCATTCAGAATTCTCAGCTTGAGCCCGTGCAATTGTTCGAGTTGATGCGCAGCGCTTTCGAGCCGGGAGAGACCGCTTATATACCGGCGGTGTCCATTAATAAGACGCAGTGGAAGGATCAGAAAGGGAAAGAGGAAAAGCCGTATGTAAGCGGGGCTTACTTTATCAAGGAAAAGCGGCTGCAATCGCTCGTTCCGATCAAGCAGCTGCAGGGAATGCGCTGGCTTGCCCAAGAGTCGAACCGGATTTCGCTGCTTGTGCCTTCGGAGGACAAAACGGATGTGCAGATTATCTTTCTGGATCCGAAATCCAGCATTTCCGTCCGCCCGGGCCCGATTCCAACATTCGAGGTCGAAATCCAGACCAAAGGGTATCTATCGTCGCGGCAAGACGAGAAGTATATGTCTTTGTCCCAATTGGAGGCAGCATCCAACAGGAAAATTGAAGAAGAGGTCCGCCAGATGGTCGAGCAATCCGTTCGCACCAAGACGGACCTTCTGAATTTGGAGCATGCCATGTATAAAAAAGCCAATCGGGCGTGGAAAGCGCTTGGGAACGATACCTCGCTGTTCGACATGAAGCCGGTTGTGGAAATCAAGGTCAATGCTCGAATCAGCCATTCCGGCGCTCTCAAAAATCCCATGATCGGAGAAGTCAGCCGGTGATAGTCTAAAACGGATAGATTGGAGAGGCGATCCTGTGAGGACCCGATCGGATCGAGGTGAAGCCGGCGCTAGCGTCCGAGAAGCTCCGACAGGAGCACCTTCCGCCCGCTTCTTGAGCTTTCCATCGCGCCGAGCACCATAGCCATGCTGAGAAGATTGTCCCGGCAGTCCGTTTCGGCGGGGCGTTCCTGCAGCAGGGAGTCGAACAATTCGTCCAGGCAGCGGTGATGCCAGGACGCGCCGCCGGCTGCAGGGGAGGTTTCGATCCGCTTCGTCGCCTTCAAGAAGGCTTGCTCCTCCTGCTGAGGGGCGAGGATGTCCGCATATGGGCTGTCCGAGCCGTTCCATATCGCCGTTCCCGCAGAGCCTGTAATCCTCCACTGAGCTTCCCACGAGGTGGGGGCGCCTTCTGCGCACCAGGATCCCCGATAGTTGAACACGGAGCCGTCGGACATTTCGAATATGCAGACGGCAGCCGCGCTTCCCGCATACCAGGAGCCGGCGGGGTTGAATTCATGGCAATAGACGGAGATAGGATCGGCGCCGAGAATAAGCCTCGCCTGGTCGAACGTGTGGATGGCCATATCCAGAATGAGAGGGCTTTCCATGGCATCCCGGAAGCCGCCGAAGTGAGCGCCGATAAAAAAGTCCGCTCCGGCGAAACCGGGCTTGCCGATCGTTCCTTCCTTGATAAGGCTCCGCAACGCCCGTATATTGGGGTCGAAGCGTCTGTTCTGCATGACGGCATGCGATCGTCCCGTCTCATCCGATACCCGGACGAGATCGAGGCAGCCATCGAGCGATTCAGCGAGCGGCTTCTCGGAGAATACGTCGCAGCCAAGCTTCATCGCAGCTGTGCCGATCTCATGATGGCTGGCCGGGATGGTGACATCGAACACGAGATTGGCTTCGTTTTCCCTGATTGCTTCCTCAAGCGACACATACTTCCCGCAGCTCAGCCCATGCCTCTCGGCCATGCGCTCAGCGGATTCCAGACGGATGTCGACGAGTCCGACAATCTCCGCGTCCTGCCTGCCCATGGCGTATTCCACCCAAGTATTCGCCATGCCGCCGCATCCGGCGACGACAATTCGAAACATCTTCTCTTTCATTTGTATTTGCCTCCTCCAGCCTGGCCCTTCCTATCGGGCTTGTCATTCACTCTGATTGTGAGCTATAGTAAACGCTGTCAAGTGAATTATAACGCATTCCAGCCCTGTATTCTCGATCCTAAATTGCGCAAAACCACTCTTATCTTGTGCAGGTGAAGCCGATGGAGATGAACCGGGAGCATTGGGAGAACAACCCTTTGGACCGCAGCTATCCATTCAAACTGTTTTTCAACGCTTCGGGAGAAACGAAGCCTGGCCAATGCGTCCTGTTCCTGCACTGGCACGAACATTTCGAGTTCATCGTGATGCGGCGGGGACGGGCCGTATTCCATATCGGCAGCCAGGTATGCGAGGCCGAGCCGGGAACGCTGCTCGTCGTGCAGGCGGGCGATCTGCATACGGGGTTCAGCCGCGGCTCGGAGCAAGTGGAGTATGTCTCTATCGTGTTCAACGGGGCGCTGTTCAGCGATTGGGCCAAGGAAGAGGACTATGACACGCTGCTCAGCCCTTATCTGGATGGAAGAGCTTCCCTGCCTGCCTATCCGGGCCGATGCGGAGAAGAAGCGCGGCGCTTGATCGACATGGCTGTCGCGGAGTCCGGGACAGGGTTCTCCGCTTCCGGGCGGATGATAGCCAAAACCTATCTGTTTCTTGCCTTTGCATGGCTGGCTCGGACTCATTTGCCTCCGGGACAGGCGGGACGGGTAAGGGAAGCCGGATTCCGGCAGGAAAGGTTCAAGGAATTGATTCGGCACGTGGAAGACAGCGGTGCGCCCATGGGAGTCAGGGAAGCGGCCAGGATGGTGAGCGTGAGCCCGCACCATTTCTGCAAGATGTTCAAGAGGCTGACCGGAAGGACGTTCACCGATTTCGTGAACCGCTGCCGGATGCGGCAGGCGGCCAAGCTGCTCTTGGAAACCGGCTTGTCCGTCACCGAAGTCGCGGAACGCGTCGGCTGCAGCAATCCCAATTATTTTACGAGGCTGTTCAAGCAATATGTCGGCATGACGCCGTCGCAGGCGAGAAATAGAGCCTTGCCTGACAGGACGCAGGCTGGCGGCACGGATTGGTAGAACTGTCCGTAGAGTCTGTTGCGGCGATGCCTTGGGCATCGGTGAGCGAAGGAACGGCATACCGGGCGATCAAGGATGCTTACTTGCATGACGGCGGCAAGTGGCGCAGTCCATGCTGACAGCGCGTTTGATGGAATAGCCGCCTCTGGCCGATGCATGCCGATGATCGGTATCAGTCCGATGGAAAACCCGCGATGAAGGCGGGTTTTTTTGTGCTTGTTTTTCCCGACCGCAGCCTCTTCAAGATGGACTCGCCGTTCATGGCCGCTTATGCGCGGCTTGCGGTCCAGACCTGCCACCGGCGGGGAGCGTCTGCATCGGCGGCATGGCGGCGCAAATTCCTTTCAAAAACAAATCCCGCCGCCAACGAACGGGCGCTTGAAAAGGTTCGCCTCGACAAGCTGAGGGAAGTCCGGATCGGCCATGACGGCACTTGGGTCGCCCATCCCGGGCTTGTCGCAGTGGCAGAGGGGGGATTCAACGAACATATGCCGGGGGCGAGCCAGCTCTTCATCTACCCGGACGGCATCGTCGGTGCCTAGCAGCTGCTTGAAGCGCCACGAGAGCCCATTACCGAAGCCGGCGTCCGCCTGAACCTGTCGGTCGGCTTGAACTATATCGAAGCCTGGCTGCGTGGAACGGGCGCCGTGCCGATCAACAGCCTCATGGAGGATGACGCTTCGGCCAAAATCTCCAGGGCGCAGCTGTGGCAATGGATCCGCCATCCAGAAGGAAATCTGGAGGACGGCAGGAAAATGAGCGCCGATCTGTACCGCAAGCTGCTGGACGAAGAGCTTGCCAAGCTGCAGGCTGCCGCTTCATTGATTTCCCGGATCGACCTTTCGGCCAGGACGCCTGCCAAGGCGTCCTTCGTCTATGTTCCGTTCCGGAAGGATGGTAGAGAACGGGTTTAACCGATTTCGGTTCTGGACGGGCCGCACACGGGCTGGTAATCTTTTGAAATAATGAGTTCGTCGAAAAGGAGAACAGCCATCATGAAACCCGTCCGATTTCTGGAAGGAAAATCCGTTTATCTGAGACCTGTGGAAGCAGGGGATGCCGACTGGTATTACGCCGGCCTGTACGACTCCGAGACACGGATGCTCACCGGCACGCAGAAGCACTATACGAGGGAACAAATCGTCGATTACCTCCATGGCAAGGAGAAGGATGCATCCTCCGTCCTTCTTCTGATCGCTCTCCGGGATACCGATGAACTGATCGGAGACATCGCGATTCAGGACATCGACCGCAACAACCGCAATGCGGGCATACGGATTGCGCTGAACGACAAGTCCCATCAGGGAAAAGGCTACGGAAGCGAGGCTTTGCGGCTCATGCTTGATTACGGATTCGGCATTCTCAATCTGCATCGCATCGAGCTGAACGTATTCGCGTTCAACGAAAGGGCGGCACATGTCTACGAGAAGCTCGGCTTCAAGCGCGAAGGCGTACAGCGCGAGGCGCTTTATTATGGGCATGCCTATCATGACTCCATTCTCATGGCCATTCTCGAGGATGAATACAGGCAGCTGCATCGGAAATAGTCGCCATAAGCATCCCTCCATCAGGCACAAGACCGTCACGCGCGTGGCGGTTTTTTGTCTTTTGCGGCAGCGGCGATTTGGTATAATGAAAGAAAAAAAACGGGGAGGGGTCGCCATGTCTGCCGTCTTATTCGTACGCGGCAATCTGTTCATGACGGAATCGGCCGCGGCCGATTCGGTCTACGTCGAGAATGGCATCATCCGGGCGATTGGAACCGCTTCCGAGCTGGAGCTTCAGCTCAGCGGGCGTCCTTACGCGAAAATTGATTGGAACGGGGCGCAGGTGCTGCCCGGTTTGGTCGATGCCCATATGCATCTCGGGATGCATGGCATGAAGCTCGGCATGCTCGACT
>Ga0194137_10000714_pt1 | contig 21317 bp, 17 predicted proteins | sample TARM_MetaG_T3_14_FD_134025 | JGI IMG/M metagenome (GOLD analysis project Ga0194137, IMG submission 134025) | Freshwater microbial communities from Pennsylvania, USA, analyzing microbe dynamics in response to fracking - TARM_MetaG_T3_14 (version 2) | ecosystem: Environmental > Aquatic >... | reverse complement strand
TGCTCGGCCGCGCCTTCATCTATGCGCTCGCCACTCATGGCGAGGCAGGCGTGCGCAACCTTTTCAAGTTGTTTGAGAAGGACATGCGGACGAACATGGTGCTCACCGGCGTACGTTCGATCCGCGAGATCGGGCGCGACATCATCACGCGATGAGTTTCGGCGGCAGGCCATGCTTGCAGCGAATGTCAGTTAACGCCGTAGTATCTTGCGGACGAAGTAAAACGGCTCGGGCAGACGCGTCATCACTTCGGTATAGGGGCTATGGTGAAAGGTCATGCCCTTGCGATCGCTGCATTCCTGCAGCGATCCGCCGCCTTTTGAAACGAACAGATTCCCTTCATCGTTGCGGGTGTCCTTCTCGTTCTTCTGCTGCAGGCTGAACGAGAACGTCTTGAGCATCATGTCACTGATGCCTGGCGCGATTTGGGCAAAGGAAGCGCCGGCAACCGCCGGCTCACCGACATGGATGTCGCGCATGGGATGCACTGCCGCATGCAGTATCGCATTCGCCACCAATTGAGGAACGAACACCGGAGGCGGCAGGTCGGGCTTGTTGGGCATGTAGTTGCGGGCATGTTCGGTAAGCATGCTGTTCACGGACGCAGGCTTGATCAGCGTGTACGAAACCGGTTCGCCGGCATGTTCGCTTTCCATTCTCAGCGAGTTGATGAAACCCTTGACCGCATGCTTGGAGGCGCAGTACATGCTCTGCAAGGGAATGCTCATGTCGGACAGCATGCTGCCAACCGTAACGATCGCACCTCCGTGCTCCCGCAGGTGCCGCCTCGCAACCAGCGAGCCGTGAACGACGCCCCAGAAGTTTGTGTCGAACAAGCGCTTGTTCTCTTCCATCGTGGGTTGGTCGACAGGACCGAAGATCGAGACGCCGGCATTATTGATCCAGGTATCGAACTGGCCGAAATGCTCGATGGCGCGTTCGGCTACATGACGCACATCGGCTTCTAAGCCAACGTCTGCAGTCGCTGCAATCGCATCGCATCCTTGTTGCCGCAACTCATGAGCCAACGCATGCAAGGCATCGGCGTCCCGTGAGACCAGCACCAGGCCGGCACCTTGCCGAGCGGCACTGCGGGCCGTCACCAGGCCGATGCCGCTGCTCGCACCCGTGATGACGATGACCTGCTGCGAAAGCGGTTTTCGTTGTACGCTCATTGAAGCCGTCCTTTCACTGCACCACTGATAAGTAACGAGATGAGTGACTCCGGCTTGGCATGGAGGTTTCTGGTTCGGACCTGCGGTGTTTCACTTGCCCGGGAACCTCATGAATTGATGCTTCATCTTTTGTGGGCAATCAAATCCCGGTAACTGCAGAGGAATATATTTTTACCAATAATTACACGGGGAGAGCACCATGGAGAAACTCAGAGCGACTGTGACATACGCCTTTTATTACTGCTTTGCCGTGCTATGCCTGACCTGTATCTACGGCTTGGCCACTATCCTGTCTTGCCTGGAAGTCGCCCGGGTCATCAAGCCGATCCATCCACGCCCGCAGGCCGCACGATCAAGCCCCCGTACGAAGGACCAGGTGGACGAGGAAATTCGAACTGCCGCCTGAGCCTTCTTCAGGAGGCACCCTGAAACGGCCGCTCCTCGGGTCTGATGGCGGTCGTTCCATCTTCTTTCCACGGTGGCGTGAGCCGCGCCGCTCCACATCGCATCTCTGAATGCACTGCGGCAGCTTTCATAACGGAACGCTTGCTTACTGCAATGCAGCAAAGCATTATCGATCGGTGTTCTCTTTGCCCCTCCCTGGAACTACATGCCATAAAACCCGCCATAGTGTCTGCACGTCGAATGAGGCCTGACACCATGTATGCTGGGGAAAACCGTCTTTCCGTAGTCATCCTGACCTTCAATCGCAGGGAGGAACTGCGCCGTACGCTGGAACGCATGACCATGCTGCCCGAGCAGCCGCCGATCATCATCGTCGACAATGCCTCCACCGACGGCACGGCAGAAATGGTCCGTTCCGACTTCCGGCAGGTAAGCTTTCTTGCTTCGCCGGACAATGTCGGAGGCGCGGCCCGCAACCTAGGCGTACAGGAGGCGCGCACCCCGTATGTGGCATTCTGCGATGACGACTCATGGTGGGCGCCGGGCTCACTTCAGGCCGCCGCCGATCTGCTCGACGCCCACCCGTCGATGGCAGCCGTGTGCGCACGCATCCTGCTCGGGCCCGAGGAGCGGGAAGATCCCATCTGTTCCATGATGGCGTCCAGTCCCCTGCCGGCGGCGGGATTGCCTGGCCCTGCGCTGCTGGGCTTCGTGGCCTGCGCGGTAGTATTCCGTCGCCAGACGTATCTGGATGCGGGCGGCTACGAGCAACGATTCTTCGTTGGCGGGGAAGAGAGCCTGTTGACGCTGGATTTGGTCAACGCAGGCTGGGATCTCGTCTATGCGCCGCAGCTTCTGGTGCATCATTACCCCTCCCCGCAGCGCGATCGCAAGGACAGGCATCGCATTGTTGCCCGCAATGCAATCTGGGTAGCCTGGCTGCGCCTGCCCGCTCTGACTGCGCTGCGGGAAACCTGGCGCATGCTGCGCTACGCGGCAAAGCATGGTGTCTTTGCCGCCACCGTGCGCAGCGTGCTCAGGGAACTGCCGTGGCTGGCCAGCACCCGTCGCGTCGTATCCCCACGCGTGCATGCATGGTACCGGATGCTCAACCCATAGCGTCGGAGCCAAGGCGAGACGGCATGCCGGCCTTTGTTCGGGAGGCCGTGCCATCGGGCTTGGCAAATTTGACTGGTGCGCTTTGAGAAGATGTAGAGAGAAGATGGCGTCTCCACGGGGATTCGAACCCCGGTACTCACCGTGAAAGGGTGATGTCCTAGGCCTCTAGACGATGGAGACGTATCTGGCGGAGCGGACGGGGCTCGAACCCGCGACCCCCGGCGTGACAGGCCGGTATTCTAACCAACTGAACTACCACTCCGCATGAGAGGCATTTCTTTGAGGAGCGCTACTTTACACGAAACTATCGAAGTCGCCTAGTGCGGAACCGCTCAAACGCCGTGCATGAATGAAACATTATTTGCGCCGACCCGGAATTGACTGTCTGGCAAGCATGACAATCAGACATCAGGTCATGCATCGTCGCAAATCGGGCGGATCAATTTGCCGCGGCCGTTGGCCGCCCTTATTCGACACGATACTGCTTCGTGCCGGGCTTGGCGGGCTGCCCTATGAGCCGCCATGCACTATAGGAGCCCGCCAGCGCCAGCGCGGCCGACAGCAGCATGATCCAGCGGAATCCATGGACGAAAGCATTGCCGACACCAGCCTTGACCGCCATGTATTCCTCCCGGGTCGCTACGGCCGGCACGTCGATTCCGGCCAGCCTGTCCCATTGCGCAAGGACTGCGCTGCTTACCGCCGGCGAGACTTCGTGTTCCAGGCCGACCAGCGCATGCCGAAACGCCAGGCTCATGACGATGCCGAAAAGCGCAATCGCCAGCAGCGCGGCAAGCCTGGAAACGGCATTGTTGATACCCGACGCGGCGCCGGCCTGGCTGCCGTCCACGGCATTCATTACCGTCGTCGTGAGCGGCGCCACGCTGATCGCCATGCCAAGGCCAAGCATCATGGCCGGCGGGAAGAACATCAGCCAATAGCTGCCGCCGATCGTCGGCAATGCGAACAGGCCGAAACCCAGTGCAGCAATCACGGGACCGATCATCAATGGCTTCTTTGCGCCATACCGGTCTACCAGCGCGCCTGCCCAGCGCGACAGCAGGAACATGGTGAGAATCAAGGGCAGCAAGGCAGCGCCCGCCTGCACCGCGGTATAGCCCTGCACCTGTATCAGATTGAGCGGCAGAAAATACAAGCTTCCTCCAAGGGCGGCATAGAGGAACAGGGTAAGCAGGTTGGCGCCGGTGAAGTCGCGCGAACGGAACAGTGCGAGCGAAAGCAAAGGCGCCGGATGCCGCCGCTCCTGCAGCACGAATGCCGCCGAAGCAATGGCCGCCAGCAACAGGGACCCTGCTACGCGCAAGTCGAGCCAGCCTGCCGTAGAGGACAGGATCAGGCCGAATACCAGGCAGCCCAGACCGGTGCTGGCCAATGCGGCGCCCAGCCAGTCCAGCGGTCCCGGTTCCCTGCTCCGGCTTTCAGGCACGTATCGCAAGGTAAGCAACAGCACCGCCAGCGCCAGCGGGATATTGACCAGAAAGGCGACGCGCCATGACCAGTGCTCGATCAGAAAGCCGCCCATCACCGGCCCCAGCGCGGCGGTGATCGCGGTATAGCCGGACCAGGTGCCGATTGCCTTGCCGCGCACATCTACCGGAAACGAGGCGCTGATGAGCGCCAGGCTGCCCGGCACCAGCAGCGCTCCACCCACGCCCTGCGCCGCCCTGGCGAAGATCAGCTGATGGATGCTGGCGGCCATGCTGCACCATACGGATGCCGCGGCAAACAGCATGACGCCGATCAGGAATACGCGGCGCCGGCCATATCGGTCGCCGGCGCTGCCTCCGGCCAGCAGCAGGGCTGCCAGAAACAGCGCATAGGATTCGATGACCCACTGTGCCTGTCCCGCATTTGCGCCGAATTCATGCATCAGCGCCGGCAGAGCCACATTGACGACGGTGCCGTCAATGAAGGCCATGCTGGACGCCAGTATCGTCGCGGCCAATACCATGGGGCGGGCCTGCACGGCACACGGCGCATCGGCTGTAGAAGCAGTGTAACGGGTCATCATCTTGTCGCCCCCATACTGTCTGCTGGCGGTGTTGCAGGACTCGCCCCCGCTGCAGCGGAAAGCCTGCGCTATCGCGCTGCGCGATGGTGCGGCGCGACCGGATTACCGGAGGAAACCTGCACCGGTTGGCGCCTTTATTGCCGTGGTCTGCACCCTGCGACCTGGTTAGACTGGGTCCGAGAGATTCTAGCCTAACCTTTATGCCGGGCGCACGGGGCAAGAGCCTGCCGGCTGCTGCCTCTATCTGCGGCACTGCGAGCGGATATACTCGGCGAGCGTGCTCAGCACGCCGCCCATGTCACGCTGAACGAAGCCGAAGCTGCTGTTGGGCTCGCGCGTTTTCTCGTCCATATAGACCGGACGCCGGATTTCAATCTGCAGGCTGTGGCGTTGCCGGGCCGGAACGCCGATGCGCGCAATGAGTTCGACTCCCTTGTAGGGATCGTTGACTGCGACCGTGTAGCCGAGCGAACGCAGTTCGGTGGCAACCACATCCACGAACTCCGGTGCGCAGGTGGTGCCGTCCCGATCACCCAGCACAAAGTCCGCCAGCGGATGCGGGCTTGCTATGCCGAGCCGCTCGTAGGCATTGTCCGGCATGGAATGCAGGTTCAGGTGCCAGACGGCGCCGAAGCGCCCGTACGCTGATTCAATTGCCGTCGATAACGCCGCATGATAAGGACGGTAATAACGATCGATGCGCGTTCTTACTTCCTCGACCGATAGCTTGCGGTCATAGATCGGCGTATCGCGGTCCATGTTGCGCCAGATGAGCCCGAACCCGAGCCGGGTCTTCGGTCCGGGTTGCAGCGGCTCCGGCCAGGGCGCATCCAGCAGGCACTCGTCGAGGTCGTTCAAAGTACGGTTGGCATCGATATAGACTCGCGGGAATGTTGCTGCCAGCAATGTGGCGCCTACCTGAGGAGCCGCTCGCCACAGTCGGTCCACGTGCGTGTCCTCTCCCATGCGCAACCGCTCTGTCGGAACAGCGGCCCGGAAATCGTCGGGATAATTGACGCCGCTATGGGGCGAATCGCAGACAAGCGCAATCGCCTCCCCTTCCGGCGGATACAGATTGAATGCGGAGATCACGTCGGTCATCAGGTTAGTCCAGGCTGATATTGGCTTTCTTCGCGACTTCCTCGTAGCGTGCAATCGCCGCCTTGATCTGCGCCTGGAATTGCTCCGGCGTGTTTTGTACCGGCGTGCCGCCCATTTCCTTGAGCTTGCGCTGGAATTCCGGCGCTTCCATGCCCTGATGGATTGCCTGATTCAGACGGGCCACAATCGCGGCTGGCGTTCCGGCCGGCGCCACGATGCCGAACCAGCCGGCTTCTTTCATGTTGAGACCGAGCTCCGCATAGGTCGGCACGTCCGGCAGCTCGGGAGAGCGCTTGGCGCTCAGGACGGCCAGCGGGCGCAGCTTGCCCTGCCTGATGAACGGCAGGCTCGACGACAGGTTGTCGGTGAGCGCGTCGACCTGACCCGTGATTGCATCGGTAACGGCTTGACCCGCGCCCTTGTAAGGCACGTGCGTCAGCTGGAATTTACCCTGCATCATCATGTTTTCAATATTGACGTGCCCAAGCGAACCGATACCGGGCGAAGCGAACGTGTATTTGTTCGGATTGGCGCGGGCCATCTCCATGAACTCCTTCATGGTTTTCGCGGGCACCTTGGGATTGACCGAAAACACGCTGGGCACGGCGGCGACATTCGTGACGGGAGCGAAGTCCCTGATCGGATCGTAAGGCAGCGCCTTGTAGACGGCCGGATTGGAGCCGTGCGTACTGACGGAGGCCATGCCGATGGTGTAGCCGTCCGGCTTGGAACGCTTGACGGCTGCCATGCCGAGGCTGCCGCCCGCTCCGCCCTTGTTTTCGACAATGATGGTCTGTCCCAGCTGCGCGCCGGCATGCTGGGCGATGAGACGCGCAATGAGATCCGTCGAACCGCCGGCAACGAAAGGAACGATCAGCGTGATCGGACGATTGGGATAGCTTTCTTCCGCGAACACTCGAGCACCAGGAAGGGCGCAGAGAACAAGGCTTGCAAGCAGAGTACGGCGCAGTACGCGTGGACGATTCATGGGTTTCCTTTGAATTGAACCGGAATGGTCGAAGGAGAGCAGCCCGGCGCGCAAGCGCCGGGGGAGACTCATGCCAATCGCGGTTCATGACGTGGCAGACGGGACTGACGGATTCTCCCGGCTGGCCAGGCGCGGGAGGAATCCATGGCGGAGCCATGGATGGCGAGCGCAACGCGGCCAGACGGTAAAAGACGCAGTCTCATGTCACGGAGTGACCTGGGATCGGCATAGGCCGGCATGAAGGCATGCAAATGCAGACATGCAGACATGCAGACATGCAGACATGCAGACAGTGTCTCTTTTCCCAGTCTTTAAGAAAAGAAACAAAACTGTACAATAGCATAACCAAAGGTAATGAAAGGTCAGGCTTTTGTCGTGAAGATCCGTTCGCCCTCCATGGCGGAATTGCATGCATTCGTGACGGTGGCGCGCCTTGGCAGCTTTACCGGCGCAGCAAAAGAGCTATGTGTCACGCAGGCCGCCGTCAGCCGGGCAATACACCGAATGGAATTGCATTTCGGCCAACTTCTGCTTCGGAGATCGGCGCATCAGCTCGCACTGACACCTGCAGGCAGCCTTTATCTTGAACAGGTTCGCTCAGCGGTTGCCAGCATTGAAGATGCCAGTGCCATCCTGATGTCCTCCGGAAGCAAGAGCCAGATGACGCTTTCGGTGCTGCCGACACTGGCGAGCGTCTGGCTGCTGTCACGTCTTCCTGAATTCACGCAGCGTCATCCGGAAATCGCCATCAGCTTCGCGCCTTACCGCCGCGACGAAGATTTTTCCGGTTCCAGCCCCGACGCGGCCATTCTGAGCGGCGCCGAGAGTGACTGGCCGGCGGCCTGGGATTGCGATTATGTGATCGGGAAGGAGGTGGTGCCGGTTGCCAGCGCGGCCCGATTCAATGCGCGGCGCGATTCGGGCGCATGGTCCGCTCCGGCTGACCTGATGAACGAACCCCTGCTCCACCATACATCGTCGCCGGACCGCTGGCGCTTATGGTTCCGGGAAGCCGGCGTGCAGAGTGCAAGACCCAGGCTTGCATCCGGATTCGACCAGGTATCGATCCTGGTGCAGGCGGTCAAGGCGGACATGGGTATCGCCGTGCTTCAACGCTGCCTGATTCAGGACGAGCTCGCATCCGGGCAACTGGTGGCGCCATTCGATCTGCCAATCAGTATGCCCAAGGGCTACTATCTGTGCGTGCCCTCACGGCGCCGAGGCCATCATGCGATTGAGGCTTTTCGTCAATGGCTGCTTGAGAGAGCGGGTAATGACCGGATGCGGTCGCTGTGACGTTGAGCGTCTTTTCGACAAGGCGTTTTCGCAGATAAATCAACATAATGTGGTGCCGTTTCGCGTCCAAGATCGGCGCAGACACTTTCAGCGCCATATGCCATATGATCGACACATCCTGCCATGCTATCGATGTTGAGCGTTCAGCGCTTTCTGAACCCTGATGACCTAAGTCGCCAACCCGGGAAAGTTTGCTTCAATGCTCAACATTTGAAAGCAGGCCTAATACCTCGCCGCGCTTTACCGGCTTGACCAAATGATGATCAAAGCCGGCCTCTTTTGCGTGCGCTATGTCTTGCGGCTGTCCGTAGCCGGTAACTGCGACGAGCAGTGAGCGCGACGTTTCAGGAAGCGCACGAAGCCGACGCGCCAGTTCGTAGCCATCCATGTCGGGCAACCCGATATCCAGGAACAAGACCGCCGGCATCGTACCTTGCGCCACCGCCAGCGCTTCATGACCGTTGTAAGCGATGAAGGCCTCATGGCCTGCTGCTTCCACCAGCAAGCGCTGCATTTGCGCTGCGTCCTTGTTGTCATCGACTATCAGCACCCGCTTCCTGGCGACGCACGGCATCGCACCTTTCTCCCGGCTCTGCTGCGGATAAAACTCCGGGTCCATCACACGCGGCAATCGCACGGTGAATAGGCTCCCTTCCCCGACACCTGCGCTGTAAGCGGACACATGCCCGTCCTGCAGCTCGAGCAACTTTTTCACCAGCGCCAGCCCAAGGCCCAAGCCACCTTGCGAGCGATCCGGCGACCTTTCTGCCTGGGTGAACAAATCGAAGACATAAGGTAACAAGTTTGGTGCAATGCCTATCCCGTCGTCCTCTACCGCAATCTCAACATGCGCTTCATCGGCCCTGACGCGCAGCGTAAGGTTTCCGTGCGGCGGGGTGTACTTTGTCGCATTGTTCAGCAGGTTGGAAAAGATCTGAACCAGGCGGGTCCGGTCACCTCTGACAAAGAACTGCTCATGGGGAACCTCTACCGTGAAACGATGCTGCTTTGTTTCCATCAGCGAACGCACCTGTTCGACCGCGTCTGCCAGCAGGCCGCCGATGCTTAGTACCTCTCTCTGCAGCGTTACGAGTCCACGCGTGACACGGGAAACGTCCAGCAAGTCGTCTACCAGTTCTGTCATATGCTCCACTTGCCGGGCAATGACGTCACTGGTTTTTCTCACCCGATTCTCGTCGAGAGCGGCCAGTTTGAGCAATTCGGCCGCGGTGGCAATCGGTGCCAGCGGATTGCGCAGTTCGTGCGCCAGCATCGCAAGAAATTCGTCCTTGCGTTGATTCGCCTCCTTCAGTTCTTTTTCGCTTTCCCGCAGCGCATCATGCGCCTTGACCGTTTCGGTGACATCGCTGCCTTCAACGAAAATGCCAGTCACATTCCTGCGATGATCGAAAGTCGGCTGATAGACGAAGTTGACAAAGCGCTCTTCGAGAGGGCCATCCATGTGACGCTGCAGTTTCACCGATATTTCACGTCCAATGTAAGGCGCTCCAGTTCTATAAACGCGGTCGAGCAGTTCAAAAAATCCTTGGCCAGCCAGTTCAGGGAGCGCTTCGCGAATCGGCTTGCCGAGGATGTCGCGATGCCCGACAAGCTGAAGATACGCATCGTTGGCAATTTCAAAGATATGGGCCGGCTCGCGCAAAACGGCAATAATGCCAGGCGCTTGCTGAAAGAGAAGCCGCAGCCGTTCGTACTCTTGTGCGCGGTGCCGCTCGGCCAGCACTTGTTCCGTCGTCTCCGTGACCGCACAGAACATGCCGGCGACCCGGCCGCTCTCATCGCGTAGCGGGGAGTACGAAAAGGTGAACCAGGTCTGTTCGTCGTATCCCTTGCGGTTCATGGTCAACGGCAGGTTCTCATGGTAGCTCGCGTTGCCTCGCATGGCTTCATCGATGATGGGATGAATGTCGTTCCAGATTTCCGCCCAGATGTCATGGAACCGGCTTCCCATCGCTGCCGGATGTTTGGCTCCCAGGATTTCTGCATAGGAATCGTTATACAGGAAACCCAGTTCCGGCCCCCAGGCGGCGAACATCGGAAACTTGGAGTGCAACAGCAGGCCGACTACGGAGCGCAATGACTGGGGCCATGAATCAGGATGCCCGAGAGGCGATCGCGACCAGTCGTGCATGCGCATCAAGGCGCCTGTTTCTCCACCGTCGGACAGAAATGGAAGTGCCGGAACTATGGATGAACCCATACTGTTTCTGCCCTTTGACGGGCGCCAAAAGTTGACCGGCAAACAGTATATCGGGATAAGCGCAGCGAGATGCGAGGAGAACAGTCTGTTGCATTTGGCAATACTGTCTTGCCCTCGGCATTCCGGGTTGACGCAGATGCTTTATCAAACAGACCTGCAGGCAGAGGCCGACGCTGCTTGATCTAGACGCACGAGCATTCCCTGCATGACGCGTCGACACCCGGCCGAAGCGAATAGCAATTCGTTGGCAGGGCGTGAACGCATTCGAGAACCATGATCTTTCAAGTCGGCTAAAGTATTTTCGACGCGCATACGAGGTGGTCTTGTGTGCTTCTAACGTAAGCCGGCCGCTCGAAAAAACGAGCATAGAGACGGCCAGCCCGCTTCCTGCGTGATCGCCATCCAGACTCGGGAATGCGCCTGGCGATGCTTTAACGGGCCGCCGTGGACGGTGTCAGCGCAGGATGCGCCAGACCCGGACGTACCTTATCTCGAACGAGTTCGCTTTGCCGACCGGCGTGCTTGCATCGGGTTCGCCGCTTGCGCTGCCGAACCATAAGGACAGCAGGATGTACATCGGATCATTCAACGAAACGACCCGGCTGTATCTGGCGACGCCATCGAAATAAAAGGTTATTTTTCCAGGCTCCCACCGCACCGCATACTTATGGAATCCGGCCGACAGGTCCGGTGTCGTGATCGCGCGGCTGCCGGCGAGAACGCTCGCGTCCTTCCAGATGGTCATCCCGTAAGCCGTGGGATGCAGGCTTGTATCGGACCAGCCGGTATCGGGCCCTCCCCCGGGATACGCCTCCATGATGTCGATCTCGGGCCGACGGTCACCGATATGAGCGAGCAGCCAGAACGCAGGCCATACGCCTTTGCCATAGGGTAGCTTGGCTTCCATCTCGAAATAGCCATAGCGCTGGGAGAACTTGCCGTCCGTGTCGATGGTGCGGTTGAAGAAATTGTTGGACGCATCGCGTTGCGGCCATATCTTCAAGGCGCCGTTCTCTATGACATAGTTTTTGGTCGGATTGCTCGACTCGTACCAGATAAAGTCGTTCCATCGGCTTAAAGTCGATCCGGTATTGAACTCTTCCGAGAAGGTCAGCGCGTAATTGCGAGAAGATTGTCCATATGGCGCGTACTGGGCAAGTACCTGTACAGGCAGCAGGAACATTGCCATGAGCATCGCGAGGATTGATGCCTTGCAGTGTTTCATGATGAGACCTATCGGATTAGGGCAGTAAGCTAATGCGGCATTAAGGAGTGCGGCCGAATGGGTTGTTCATCAGTCCCGGAGGAGCGCGCCGGTTTGCATTAATCTTGTACAAGTCTTGCAAATGCAAACGGCAGGCGACCACCGAGCGCTGCTTCAGGCAGGCATCCCGTGCTCCGGCAAAACCGTGCGACATCGGGAACACTCGCGTGCCGGCGGGGAAAAAGCGTTGCAGGCCGGGTGCATCCCCCCCTGGAGGAGCACCGTTAAACAAGCGCGCAAGGAGTTCGTTATCACTCAATGCTGCAATCTGCTGCAAATCCGCCGGGTTTGCCGCCGGAAGCACATCGAACGGAAATTCGTCGGGGCCCTGTTCAGGAGGCGGTTCGGCGGAAGGTCCTTCCGGAGCACCAGCCTGGGTGCCGGCAGGCGGACCGCCCGGCGGGTTAAGGTTTTGCGCTACGCCCATGGTACTAGTGAGCGTGATTGCCGAAACGACGGCGAACGCTACCAATGGAAGCTTCATCAGAGTCTCCTTCTGATTAATGTAGCTACCCGCATGACGTCGTATGCGCAGTAACTTTCCGAGGATGCGTCACCTAATGTTAGGCGCACTGTATTAAACAAGATAGCGAGAATTTAAGAACTCGATCAGGCAATGAGCTAAATCAAAGTTGCGAATAATCATTGCCATACTAATTAAGCGCGGTATCGCGGGCTATGATCGCGCCTGTCTTGATCTGCCTTCTGTCCTGTATGAGGGAATCATGCTTTGCGAGCATTCTTGTGCGGTTACTCATTTGCACCCTTGCTGGCAAGTGCGTGCGCCAACGTCAATTCTGCTGTAAGCCCGGTCCAGATTCTCGCTGATCCGGTTCCGGAGAACGTGCCATGCTACACATGACTGCATGATAAGATAAGCGGCGCACCTTTTTAGTGCGCGTTAGTAAATTTAGCCTGTCTAACACAAAGAATTCGGGAGACACAGTGAGATTCAAAAAGACGGTATTAAGTATGGCGTTGATGGCAGCTTCTGCAGCCTTTGCGCAAGGCAAGCCGGTAGTTCAGTTCCTGGCTACCGGAGGGACTATCGCCATGAAAATAGATCCAGTGAAAAATGCACCTGTGCCGGCAATATCGGGTGACGATTTGCTGGCCACCGTTCCGGACATCGGCAAATACGCCACTATTGAAGTCAATAACTTATCCAATGTGCCGTCCGATTACATGGATCCGCCGCGCTGGATCCAGCTGAGCAAGGCAACCCAGGCGGCTCTGGATCGTCCCGAGGTATCTGGAGTGATCGTCTCCCATGGCACCGACACATTGGAGGAAACGGCCTACTGGCTGGATCTGACTGTCAAGTCGAGCAAGCCGGTCATTCTGATTGGCGCTCAACGCAATGCTTCGTCATCCGACTTTGACGGTCCGCGGAACCTGCTTAATGCGGCGCGGATCGCTGTGGATGCGCAATCCAAAGACAAGGGCGTCATGCTGGCGATGAACAACCAGATAAATGCCGCGCGCTACGTCACCAAGACCCACACCGGAAACGTAGAAACCTTTAACTCGGGCGACTTCGGCTTTATCGGCGAGGTGTACCCGGACCGCGTGATTTATGCCAACTCACCGCTGCGCCGTCAGTACATTCCGATCAAGACTGAAACAATGCCGCCAGTGGAGATCGTGCCGATGTATGGCGGAGCCGACGGCATGGCCCTGCGCAGCGCTGTCGATCGCGGTGCCAAAGGTATCGTAGTGCAGGCCTTGGGCATGGGAAATATGAATGCGCCAATGTATGAAGCCGTCAAGTATGCCTTGTCCAGGAATGTGCCTGTTGTTGTATCGACCCGCGTGCATAATGGCCGGGTGTTGCCGAACTACGGATTCATCGGCGGGGGTAAAACGAGCTTCGATGCAGGTGCTGTCATGGCAGATGATCTGAAACCGGCCAAAGCACGTATTTTGCTGATGTTACTCCTGCAGAATGGCGTCACAAGCCAGGCCGATCTGCAAGCCGCTTTTAACAAGTAATCCGTCTCATGCATGCGGGAAGAAGGTCGTTGGAATAGCAACCGTCTTCCCGCTGTTGTTCAGTTACGCAAGGTGAGGAATGAGTGCCTTCATCTTGCCGCCGCCGGTATGCAAGGCCAGCCCACCGTAGTTGAGTCTTTCACGTATCGCTGCGTCCGGGTCCTCTTTTGATGCGCAGGCCATCCGAGGCTAAGCACGACAGACGCCTTTTACCTTTTAATATCAACATCCCTGCGCAGACTCGTTTGCATTCACACGTGAACGACGTTCGGATCATCATGGCGATAGATAGCCTTTCTGCACGCGAATCTGATCTACCGATGATGTCTGCTCGCCCTGCTGCATCGGAGAATGCGCACCATCCGTGTCGACCCCCTCGACCGCCGCAAAGCGCCGGCCGAGGGTGATGCCGGCCTGCTCAGTAAGCGAAGTTGCTGAGCGTCCCATTGACAATATGTGCTTCCCTGTAAGGGAGAGTGCTCCAGTTGGAAAAGTTAAAGGACTGGCTGTCGCTGATCTTGCGGACAGTGATGCCGCGCATCGTAAGCGGCTTTCCGGAAAGGCAGGTCTCCGGCGCGATGGATGGCTGCAGCAGGTAGGCCGCGCCGGAACCGGGCGCACCGGGATTGCTCACCCGCCGGGCCGTCTGCGAACCGGCCGGTCCCTCAATCAGTAGAGCGGTCTGTATCGCCAGCCCGACGGCGCGTGCACCGTCGGGTGCAGCGGCCGAGGACGACAGCGTGCCGCCGGCACAGCCCGTGGCCCCCTCCTGACGGACGAGTCGCGCCATGAAAGTCATCAGCCTTCCCATGCGGTCACGCTCATCGACATGGGCGTCCACGATCGCAGTCTCGAGCCCCGGCGCGACGATGAAAGCCGGCTGCGCGCCTGACTCGGATTCGATTGTCATGTACTTATTGTACGGATCGGCAAGCGCCTGCGCGGAAGTCACCGAGCCGCGCAGCGCTGCAAAGTCAAATCGCGGCAGCACCATCATGCCGGCCGAGGTGCCTCCGACAGGCACATTGCGCGACACAGCCTGGGCGAGGGTTCGCTCAAGCGCGGTGCCACGCCAGTTCTTGTAGTAGTCGGCCTGGTCGCCGCCCGCGATCCATATGACGTCGGCCCGTCCGACGATCTCGTTGACCCGGGTGTCGTTGGCGGCGGTCGCCGACGGAATGACAAGGGTCTCCACCGACGACAGGCCAAGGGCGGCGCCGCCCACGGAACCAGGCTGCGGAGCGCCCATAGAACTGCAGGTCGGGTAGTTTGAGTAATATACATAGCAATTGTAGCCGTCGGCCCCCGTGGCACGGATGATCACAAAGCGCCCTCCCGAGGATGACGTGACTCCTGCACGGGAGATCAGCCACCGGAACGCCTCGTCGACGTCATTGTCGCCGCCCATGAGGACCGTTGAAGGCGAGCGGGGACGCTGCCTGATATCCGGTGCGCGGCCGGGATCGCCCGTAACATAGTAGGAATAAGATGTCTTGCCGCTGACATTGGTGCCGCCTCCGGACACCTTGTCGGAGCCTGCGTATGCAGGCAGGCAAGCGGCTGAGGCGACAGCAATAAGAATATGGGCCAGAGGACGTATGCACTGGCGCTGAGCTGGGAACTGCATGGTGTCTCCTTGATGTGGCTGCCGTACGGCGGCCGATCAACTATGACGTGCCGTGCGCCATGCGTCGGACCAATCCATCCACTCAGTTGAGCAGGATCAAACTGCAGTTGCCATTGGGAAGTGCCGACAGCCTTCGCCCGCGTGGATGCATGAGGCATGTTGAATGGGAAGACAACAGCCGGAGAACGGCTACGGATTTCGTATTCATCCAGTCAATCGCGTCACCGATGAAGGAACATTTCATACTGAAGCCAGATTTCTGCGGAATGAATTTGCATTGACGAACTAGTGCTCATTGCCTGCGGTCTTATCATTACCGCATCATTAAAGTTGAGGGCTGCATGAAAACCAGGCTGAAGGTTCAATCACTACTCTTGGCGACGCTTACGGGATGCGGAGGCGGCGATGTTTTCGTTGGCGTGGGCGGAGGCGATGATTTTGCCGCTCCGACCTTCATTTCCTGGACAGGAAACAGCAGCGGCAACCAGGTTGTGGATGTCAACAACGATATTTTTGCGTTCTACAGTGACACTGGCTGCCTCTACAATTTCCGCACCGGCCGTGAAAACAGGGAGTTCTGCCTGAGCTCACCCCAAGGGACCGTACGATACGGCGGCCTGAATATGCGGGTAGTCAACGCCCTCTCCACTGCCAGAAGCTGCATCACGGTACTCGTGGAAGAATCCACGGCAAATTTCGTCGATATTGAACTAGACTCATTCGGACGGGAGGCCGTCGCTGTCACTTCGGTGCGTCCGGCTCCGTGCGCATGAAGTCGGGAGATTCCGGCAAAGCAGAACGCAGGCAAGCGCACTTTCAGCGCATTTTGTGCGGTGTCTCATTTGCTCCTTTACCGGCGCCGACATTGTCGCCGTTGAACCCCCGTTCCGCACTCTATCCTTTCCCCTTTTAAGAAAGTTGCCCACAGGTTGAAGTCCTGGCGGGCAGTCGGTCTTTCCAGCGCAGGTTGGACGTCTTCCTTATCCGAAGGGCATGGCAAGGAAAAGCAGATGGAGAAAGCACCGCCTTGTCTGAATCGGGCTGCGACTTGGCTGCCCATTGGAGGGCGGCCTCGCGCGAAGGAAGTTCCAGTACACAGAAGCCGCCGTCGAACTCCCTGGTCTGAGGATAGGTTTGGCTGGTGACGGTGCCGTCGGCGACGACCATAAGCAGCGCGACGTCTTTGTTGATACCACCGGCGAACACATAAACGACGGTGGCCTTTGCCTCCCGTATGACCGCGCGCCGCTTCGCCGACTGCGGCTATGTCATCGCGGAAGACGTCCATCGCCGGTGCGGGGGGAAATAAGATACTTTGTCATCGTTCGGTCCTCCGGGTGTGAATTTCGTCATCACGGCGGGCGTTCGAATTATCAGGCGTCTTCAAGAACAATACCGCCTAACGATATAAGTAAATAAATCCGTAGGTCATTCCCCCGCTTTGCTGTAAGGTGATCTCTTGCACCGAATGCATTCATTGTCGGCCTCTTTTCCTGTCTTGCTCTTCTCCAGAGCCATTCCGCTTAAATTCCTTCAGTTAAGTTCCTCTTGGTTTTTCAGCCACGTGGCAGCGTTTTTGTTCGCAAAAAATACAAATAACATTTGTATTCAACCGAGTTCGTGCACTCGATGAATGCAAGGGAGCTCTTATGATTTTGATAGTAGATGACGACTCGGCCATGGCCGAAAATTGCGAGATGTTGCTGGAGTCCTACGGCTATGAGGTAAGCGTTGCTTTCAATGCGGCCGATGCCCTCTCCAAGATCCACGATCGTCGGCCGGACTTGCTGATTTCCGATTGCTGCATGCCCGACCTGACCGGTGTGGAGTTGAGCCGGAAGCTAAACGCTGATCCGGATGGCTGCCGACTTCCCGTCCTGTTGATGAGTGGCTCGCTGCAATGCCAGGTTGCTGCCGGCAAGAGCTACGACGCGTTTATCAGAAAACCGTTTCTGGCCGAGAACTTTCTAGCCGAGATCAGGAAACTGCTGAGCATGAACACCGTTACGCCTCCTGAAAATAAAACAAGGCAGCTACTATGAAATTATCCGAGTTCATCCTGTGCAACCTTGAAGACATACTGCAGGAGTGGGAAAGCTTTGCATCGACGATGGAGCCGCTTCGCAATGCCGACAAGGCGGAGCTGCGCGACCATGCTGCCGCCATGCTAAAAGTGATCGCGGTGGATCTGGATACGTTCCAGGCCGAGGACGCGAGCATTGCCAAATCCAAGGGTCTTGCGCCGCAAGCAACGCAAGACACGATCGCCGAGGACCATGCAGCGCATCGCATTGCCGCCGGTTTGAATGGCGACCAGGTCATGGCCGAGTTCCGCGCCCTGCGCGCTAGCGTGCTGCGACTCTGGGCAAGGCGTGTCGAGATCACAACTCCGGGCGAGATCCAGGACATGATTCGCTTCAATGAGGCGATCGACCAAGCCCAAACCGAATCGATGACGCGCTATGCCAAGATGCTGCGCGAAGCCCAGAACCTGTTTCTGGCCATTCTCGGCCATGATGTAAGGACTCCTCTGGGCGCCATCACCATGGGGGCTCAGGTACTGCTGCACGACCAGACCTTGCCACCCAAGGCACTGAAGGTGGGATTACGGATCTTCAACAGCTCCAAGCGCATGGATGAAATCGTACGTGACTTGCTGGACTTTTCAACGACGCACCTGGGTGAGGGTATCCCCGTAGATCCTCGTACGGTCGATCTGCTGGACATCTGTCAAAGCGTGGTGGAAGAAGCCAGGACATTCAATCCAGACCGCAAGATTCACCTGACGACGGATGGTCATTTGGCTGGTGCGTGGGATGGCGCACGGATCGCGCAAGCATTTTCGAACCTGATCTCGAACGCCGTGCAGCATGGAAAACCTGAAACGGTGATCAAGGTGGCGATTTACGGCATGCCGAACGAAGTGAAGTACACCGTGCAAAACGAGGCGGAAGTCATCCCGCCCAGCAAGCTGCGTACATTGTTCGATCCGGTCAAGCGCTTTGCCATTCGGCCGGCCAGCGAACGCGCCGCGGCGCGCACGCAGAACCTGGGACTGGGCCTTTACGTTGTCAAGGAAATCGTCGCGTCGCACGAAGGCGTCATTTCAGTCACATCGAATGAGAATGACGGCGTGATATTCACCGTGCGCCTGCCGCGCATCGCTCCACTTCGCCGGCGCGAAGACCAACCATCAAAGGGTCAGGTTGCTTCGACAGTGGCAAAAGAAAATATCCGTCCGTCTTAGAGCCGGTTTGAAAGCTGACTGCGCGTTCCGACCCCGGCCCTGTGGTGCTCGGCGTAACTCACGTACGCGTGCGCTCCTCGTACCGGGCCCAAGCCGCTCGCTACAGTTTTCAAACCGGCTCTCAGAAGGCAGCACTGAATGTAGGAGGTATCAGGGACGGAAGGCAGTGAACTGGCCGGACGATTGCGCCCAAGCCCAGATCAGCAAAACGATGCTGATCGCGCTCTCCGGCTATGGCTAGGTTCATGACGGTGATGAGGCGATCGGGGCCAGATCTGATCACCATATGACCAAGCCTGTCGATGTGCCAACGCTGCTGAACGCGCTGTACTTTAAAATCTCCAGGACATTTCTTCGGTACATATCTCCAAAGGACAGGATGTGATGCGCGGCCTTGCGCCCTCATCTTCCTAGTGAATCCATTGATGCAGAACCACGTCGATGCGCGGTTGCATCACTCAGAACTTTCATGAGTTTTTTAAAGTCTGCTGGCTTAGTCAAATGAACGTCAAATCCGGCTTCACGGGCCAACTCTTTGTCCTGGGGTTGTCCGTATCCTGTCAGCGCGACGAGCACTGCATCTTCACACGCTTTTATTCCTCTTATTTTCTTCGCCAGTTCGTATCCATCCATGTCTGGCAGGCCGATGTCTAAAACTAAAACGTCGAAATCTTGAGACGCCGTCAACTCCATTGCCTCTTTAGCCGAGTGCCCAGTGAGCACCCCGTGTCCAAGCGACTCCATAAACGCCGCAAGCGTGCTCGCTGCATCCACATTATCGTCAATGACAAGTATCGACAATGCTCCTTCTGAGACCAGCGGGTCGTTTTTTACGTTAGAAACCGATATATGCAAGGGATGCTTATATCTCGGGAGTCGTATCGTAAATTCACTCCCCAAGTTAAGCCCCCGGCTATGGGCGCTTAGACTTCCCTTATGCAATTCGACCAAACTCTTGACAAGCGCCAGGCCAATACCCAAGCCGCCCTGAGAACGGTCGGAGCTTCTGGGCGCTTGGGTGAACAACTCGAAAATATGCGGTAAGAGTTCGGCATCAATGCCTATTCCGTTGTCGCTAATCCGTATCAGGACTTCTTCCTCGGTTGCATCGAGCCGCAAACCGATACTCCCCTGGCTCGGCGTGTACTTGGCGGCATTGATCAGGACATTTGCGATGATCTGCACCAGACGGGTCTTGTCACCATCTACATACACAGTCTCGCCGGTCAAATGGACATCAAGTTGATGCTGTTTTAGCTGAACGATAGACTTGGATTGTTCAATCGCATCGGCAATCACGCCCTTTACGTCGACGGCTTCTTTTTCCAAAACAATCCTGCCACGCGTGACGCGCGACACGTCCAGCAGATCGTCGAGCAGGCTGCTCATATGCGCCACTTGGCGAGTAATGATCTGGCTAGCTTGTTCTACCTGGCGCTGCGACGACGAAGGAAGCTTGATTAGTTGGGCTGCCATATTGATCGGTGCCAGCGGATTGCGCAATTCATGCGCGAGCATTGCCAGAAACTCATCCTTTTTCCGGTCTGTTTCGCGCAGTTTCTTTTCCGCCTCACGCCGCACCGCAAGCTCTTTCTCCAGCAGCTCAAAGGCTTTCTGTAGTTCTCTGCGGTTGGCATCGAGCGCAGCGTTCAGAGACCTGGCTTGACTGCTTGCCTCGCGCGCGGCTGCCGCATGGCCGGCCGCCGATGCGGCGGCGCGTTCAACGGCCAGTTTTGCACCGATTAGCGGCAGCAGCGCCTGCAACTGAGCCGCAACGGATGATTCCAGTTCGACGCCAAGCAATACCAGGATCGACAGCCCCAGCCTTTCGACGACAACTGAACAATGGATTTCTTCGCCATTCTTGGGAGAAGGCATTAGGCCCGACACGCAAGTGCCGGTTTCGCATTGCTCGAAAAACGCATGCCACCATGCCGCATGGGGCATAGTCTGCGGCAAACCTTGCGCCGGCAAATAGATGCTGAGTTCCGCATCTTTGCCGAACAGGTAGGCTTCTTTGGCCTGGGCATACACCGCCAGCGCTTTCAAGCCGTCTTGACGTGTTTCGGGTAATTGCAGACGTATGAAGATGTCTACGAGTTCAAGCGGAATCATCCCAACTACTCAGGGATTGCACATACGATCGCTGTGCAATTGTGGAAACCGCTGAATTGACCTACGGTTCGTGCAATCTGCCCATAAGTGTTACAACCAGCAAAGTTTTCGGTACCGAGCACGTCGGCAACAGCTTTTAACTCGTCCTGAAACTCTCTGCCCAAACGAAGTCTTGTCGCGGCACAGTCGAACAGCAGCGCGCCAGCATGTTTTTCACCGTTAAGTCCTGCTAGGGCAGCCTCGGAAGCTTGGCGTGCCGCCGCGCACGCGGTTTCAACATTTCCAACCATGATATGCACCGTGACACCCACAGGGACCTCGGCCGCGCAGGTGATGGAGCCGTCCGAATTAAGTGCAAGCGGCACCCGGAGCTTGTGCTCGCCGCCGGTGTCGATGCCAATCACATTATGCAGAAAAAATGGCATCGGATCTGCGCGGTTGAAGACCTGCCCCGTTTGCTGCGCGTGCATGTCGAATACGTCGCCGGCCGGAATGGCATTCAGGCTGACGATCCGGTTACCTTCGGCTTCGGTGACTCGCAACGGTTTGCCTGCGGTTTGCCATCCATGTTTGACGCCAATCCCGATAGGCTTTTTAGAGAGCATCTCAAGCACCACGACCGCGTCTGCATGGCATTCTGTTCCGAAAAACACATGGGTCTCGTTGAAGCGCGCATCGTCAGCGGCGCCACCGCCAAATAACTGATAGGTGCCACCCGTCAGCACTGTAATATCT
>Ga0194137_10000713_pt1 | contig 21343 bp, 17 predicted proteins | sample TARM_MetaG_T3_14_FD_134025 | JGI IMG/M metagenome (GOLD analysis project Ga0194137, IMG submission 134025) | Freshwater microbial communities from Pennsylvania, USA, analyzing microbe dynamics in response to fracking - TARM_MetaG_T3_14 (version 2) | ecosystem: Environmental > Aquatic >... | reverse complement strand
TGCGAGGCTTCCTGCCGCTCCGCCGGCTTCGCCAGCGGTCCGGCACCGTACAGCCATGCGGTCCCTGCCAAAATCATTATCGCGGCGATAATTCCGACAGCTTTATTCAAGCCGTTTTTTCCGTTCATGTTCCGAAGCCTCCTCTATGCCCGCGTCCTCCCCGTAGCGGACAAGCCAAAAAAGACATCTTTCACGTGAAAGATGTCCGAAAGGGATGCCTCGCCGCAGGCAGGCATGCAGGCAAACAGCCGCTGCCCGCAGCTCTCCCTCCCATCCTCGCGGGAAGCTATGATACAAGCTTTTTATGGCAGGTCTCCTGGCTTCGCTTCATCGCGCCGCCCTTCCTTCCCATCCCGGCAGGGACAGTGGATGCTTCGGGCAGCCGCTCGGCTTCACAGTGGCGGGACCGCGTCGAATTTCCATCGAACTTCCCTATTAAGCCCCGCAGGCCGAAATACCCGCGCAGGCACCATAAAAGCAGCTATGAAATTGTTGAAAGTCATCCCTCATTGTAGCAGACTCCGCTCCAAAACACAGTACCCAGTTTGCGGCTCCAAACCCTGCGACGGATCGGAGCCGGTTTCCCCGATCAGCTCCGCTTCCTTCGATACTTGGAAAACAACCAGATCTCCGCGTCCCGGACATTTCAGGTTTTGCCGGTTCTACGACTTCAAGAGCGCGGCGTCGAGAGCTCTTCCTGCCATGAAACAAAAAGAAAGACAGCCATGCTCCCGAGCATGGCTGTCTTCAGCATTTCCGGATGAATCAAGGCTCATCCCGCAGCGTCTGGCTGTAGCTGTCGGACAGCTTCAGCAGCTCAAGGGTGCGGTTGAATTCATCCTCGGTCGTCTTGCGTCCGCCGGTGTCCTTGCCCACGAGAGGGTAATTGGTGCCGTCCTCGAACGCATTGCCGGGAACGAACACGTCGGAATCCGTAATGACCGAGCCGGTAGGAAGGAAATGCCGCACCGGCAGCATGTTCGGACGTCCCTTGAGATTCAGCAGGTCGGTGCCGAAGTGGATCTGGTCCGCAAGCGAAACTCCCGCCAGATTCGCCACAGTCGGCAAAATGTCGATCTGTCCGCCTGTTTCGGTAATGACCGAAGGTCCCGTAACGCCCGGAGCATGAAGGATAAACGGAATATTGAACATGTCGGCATAGCTGTATTCATGGCCGATCATCGCATCGATGGATGTCTTTTCATTCTTGTCGAGCGTATAGACGGGCAGACCTTGATGGTCGCCGTAAAACATGACCATGCTGTTGTCCCACATGCCGCTGCTCTTCATCTCGTCGATGAACTGGCCAAGCGCCTGGTCCGCGAAGTGCTGCGCCTGCAAATAACGGCCAAGCAGCGTGCCGTCCAGATTGTCCGGCAGATCCAGCGTCATCTTGGATTCCGGGATATTGTACGGATGGTGGGCGCTCATCGTAATGATCTGCGCGTAGAACGGCTTGCCGGATGCGCTCATCTCCTCCAGCTTCGGCATCGTTTTGGAGAAGAGGACGCTGTCCGAGGCGCCGAACGCCACATGATCTCCGTCTCCGAAATAGCTTTTGTCATAATAATGCTGCCATCCGAGAGCCGGGTACAGCTCGGAGCGGTTCCAGAACTGGACGTCGTTCGTATGGAAGGTCGCCGTCTCGTAGCCGCTCTTCTGGAGCAGCTTGGGCAGGCTCGGAAGGCCGTTCTTCGGAAGCGCCTGCACCGCAGGCTCATGAGCGGGAACGTACAGCGACGTGTTGACCACATACTCGGCGTCGGAGGTCGTGCCGGAGCCAGCAGAGCTGTAAAAGTTCTTGTAATAGTAATTCTCATCGGCGAGCTTGTTGATATTCGGCGTAATTTCCTGGCCGTCCACCTTGAGTCCGATCAGGAAGTTCTGGAACGATTCCATCTGGATGATGATGACGTTCTTGCCCTTCGCTGCCCCGAAGGCAACCGGACTTGCATCCGGATGGACGCCCTTGAGCTCGTCGATCGCCGCCTGGGTGACCGGAACCGTCTCGACCGAGGAATTCTCGATGCCGTCGGACAGCAGCGTGTAGAATTCATAATTGAGGATGCCCATTTCCTCCGCCTGCTTGCTCTCGTTCATGCTGGCCCGGTTCGGCCAGATATCGAAGACGCAGAGCGCCACGGAAAGAACGAGAATGCCGAGCACCGCAGGCTTCCGGTACGGAAGCAGCCTGCTCGCGACATAGCCGGATTTCTTTTTCATCCGCAGGCGCACATGCAGGAACAGCAGGATGACGATGTCGGCGAAGACGAGCAGATAGTAAGGATCCATCAAGGAATACGTGCTTTCCCCGACCTCGGTCACTTTGCCCGCCTGGTTGAGCTGGTGGTAGGTGACGATGACGCCGTAATACTTGAAGTACATCAGGACGGCGAAATACAGGAAAGTGAACGCCAGATCCGCCAAGGTGTAATACAGCAGCTTGCGCTTGGAAGCCAGCCACTCGATCAGGCAGAATACGGCCCACATGAACGGAATTTCCGTCAGCAGCATGGTCCAGCTGGGGCCGTCTTCGAACACGATATACCAGGCCAGAGCGCTCTTGGCCAGCAGAATAAGGGTAAACAGCAAAAAACGGAGGTTGCCCAGCCGTAGAATGATCTTCATTTCGACATGACTTCCTTACCTGTAGAATGATGGAATGAGAACGTGAAATCGGACGGATTCGCATCGGACGCCGCCAACGCCATTTATCATACATCCGGTTATTTAAGTAGTCAATTAAATCATGGCTCCTCGTCAGGGATCTTTTGGAAATGGATATAGACCCATAAACTAGGAGGCCATGGCATGAAACAGGGGGCGCTGAGGAATGAGGCAGGATGGTCGGCTATGGAACGGGGCGCATGGCATGAAACGGGATGCACGTCATGAAAAAATACGCTGGCCATGAAGCACCTGTGCATGTCATGAAAAAATGCGCTTGCGACATGGGCCTCGGAGCGGCAAGCCTGAACGCAAAAAATCCCCGCTCCTCATCGCGAGGCTGCGGGGATTTTCGCGGCTGTTTACTTCTTGGAGGCAAGCCAGTCGGTCAGCGCGGTAATATCCGCGTCGCTGAGCGTTCCTTTGTAGGCCGGCATGCCTCCTCCTCCGTTCTCGATCTGATGGCGGATATTCTCGGCCGACTCGCTGGCGCCGATCTTCTGCAGGTTCGGGCCGACGCCTCCCCCCAGATCGGCCGCATGGCAGCTGATGCAGTTGGACTTGTACACTTCCTCCGCCTGAGCGGTCGTCGTTCCGCCATTGCCTGCCGGCGTCGATTCACCGGCGTTGCCTGTCCCGCCGTTGTTCTTGCTGCCTCCGCCGCAGGCGGCAGCCGCAAGCACGAACAGAGCCAGCACGGCCGCAAGCAGCCATTTTTTCTTGGAATCCATCGGTACATGCCTCCTTCAATTATCCTTTCGGATACATGTAGAATCCCCTAATTTTCCTTCCTCATGCCTGCTTTTCGCATACCGCCGTTTCATTGGGTGCATAAGGCCTCCTCCATTCGGAGAATCTATTCCTGTACCTGGAAACCGCTGAGGCAAACGTTCTGCCGGCGGCCCGAACCGGTAAAGGAGGTGCTGCCCAATGTCCGCGCAGGAGGAATGGATCCGCCATCTGGAGGAGCTGCGGCGGCGGTTGATCGTGGTCGGAGCTTGCTTTGTCACCGCATTTTGCGGCGGCATGTACGCCTCCCCCCATTTGCTGAAGCTGATCCGCTCGCATGCCGGAACAGACGTTCAATGGAATGTGTTCGCCTACACGGATGGATTGTTCGTCTACTTGCGCTGCGCGACGCTGTTCGCCCTCGTACTTGTGCTGCCGGTCGTCCTGTTCCAGCTGTGGGCTTTCGTCAAGCCCGGGCTCACCGAGAGGGAAGCCAAGGGGACGCTGATGTACGTTCCGGCCTCCTTCCTGCTCTTCCTGACGGGACTGGCCTTCAGCTATTGGGTCGTGTTCCCGATGATGCTGGAGTTCATGCAAAAAATGAACCGGACGGTAGGCGCCGTTGAAACGTACGGCATCGACCGCTACTTCTCTTTCCTGTTCAGCGTCGTGTTCCCGCTCGCGCTTGCCTTCGAGATGCCGCTCGTCATTCTGTTCCTTACCCGGATCGGCATGCTGACTCCGGCCAGGCTCAAGCAGACGCGCAAATATGCCTATCTCGGGCTCGCCGTTGTCGGGTCCTGCATCTCGCCGCCGGATTTCGTCTCCCATCTGTCGGTGACGATTCCGCTCGTCGTGCTGTACGAGATCAGCGCGTTCCTGTCCGTCAGGCTCTATAACCGCCGAGCGCAGCCCGTCGCCTCCCCGTGAAGCGCCGCAGCCGCGCCGGCCGATCTGATCTGAAAGGAGACCAACATCATGTTCAACAATATCGGCATTTCCGGGCTGGTCATCATTTTCGCCATTGCCCTGATCGTGTTCGGCCCGGCCAAGCTTCCTCAGCTCGGGCGCGCCTTCGGCGATACGCTGCGCGAGTTCCGCAACTCGACCAAAGGCATCGTCGACGACGATGTCATCGAACCGTCGAAGGAAGAGCGCAAGCAGTTGAACTAGCCTGTCGCTTCGGGCAGATATATTTTGAATGGGGCTGTCTCAAGCGCCGCTTCGGCGAGAGGCAGCCTCTTTGCCATGTTATGTTCATCTGGCCCAAGCATCCGGGAAAAGACTGGTGCCAGACCTTATCATGCCCCAGAGGCACCGCGCGGTAGCCGCACGCAAATGCGCAAGGAAAAGGGCCAACCGGTTCGGTTGGCCCTTGAAGCTTTATTTCGCCAGGCTGCCGCCCTTCTTGCGATATTCCAATATCCCCTCCGCGGCCCGGTAAGCGAGCGCCCCGACCGTTCCGGTCGGATTGTAGCCCGAGTTCATCGGGAACGAGCTTGCGCCGACGACGAACAGGTTGTCGACGTCCCAGCTTTGGGAGTAGCTGTTCACCGCCGACGTTTCCGGGGAGTCCCCCATCACGACGCCGCCCGTATTATGCGTAGACTGGTAGGTCACGATGTCGTACGGCCCCAGCTCCTTGAGCTGGTCGACATGGCTGGCGCCCATCTCCTTGACGATCTCGGCCGATTTGTTGGCCAGGAACACCGCCAGCTCGCGGTCCTGCTCCTCGAAGTCGAACGTGATCCGCACGAGCGGGTCGCCGAACGTGTCCTTGTAGGTCGGATCGAGATCGAGGAAGTGATGGCGGAACGGCATCGACGAGCCCTGGCCTCCGACAGAGAGCACCCGGTTGGCGTATTTCAGGGAATTCTTCTTGAATTCGGCTCCCCATGCCGGCGTTCCCGAAGGGACCGGGTTGTTCAGAATCGGGCGCTGGCCGGTCTGGCCGATGCTGATGGAGCCGCCGTGGATGAACTTCAGGTCGCTATGGTCGAAGTTGTCCCCGTTGTAGTTGTCGAGATTGACGCCGAGAGCGCCCGCGCCCGCGAAGTTGTTGAATTCCTCGTTCTCGAAAAATCCCGCCGCATTGCCCTTGATGACCTGATAGGCATAGTTGCGGCCGATGACGCCCTTGCCGGTGGCGGGATCATACGGCTTGCCGATGCCCGACATCAGCATCAGGCGCGCATTGTTGAACACGTAGCTCGTGACGACGACGATATCCGCCGGCTGCTCGATCTCCTCGCCGGTCGTGACGTCGGTATAGAGCACTCCTGTCGCCTTGCCCCCGGTATGTAAGATGCGGCGAACATGGGAATGGGTGCGGATTTCGAATTTCCCCGTTTTTTTGGCGACCGGAATGACGGTGACGACAGGATCCGCCTTGGCTCCGTACTCGCAGCCGAACCGTTCGCAGTAGCCGCAGTACTGGCAAGCCGCGCGCGACACTCCGTCCGGATTCGTGTAGTTTTCCGACAGGTTGGCGGAAGGCTGCATATAGGGATTCAGGTTCAGCTTTTTGGCGGCTTCGATGAATTTCTGCATGGCGGGCGTTTTTTTCATCGGCGGCGTCGGATACGGATTCGACCGCTTGCCTCCAAGCGGATTTTCCTCGCCGGACAGCCCGATCAGCTTCTCGAACTTGTCGTAGTAAGGCTCCAGCTCGTCGTACGTGATGCCCCAATCCTGGAGCGTCATGCCGTCCGGAATTTTCGCCTTGCCGTAGCGCTCGATCGTCTTGGTCCTGATCTGGAAATCATAGGGCAAAAAGCGGAACGTCTGTCCGTTCCAGTGCACGCCGGAGCCGCCGAGCCCGTCGCCGAGCAGGAAGGAGCCGTACTGCCGCATCGGCAGCGCCCTGACCTGCTCCTTGCTGCGGAAGGTGATCGTCTCCTTGGACAAATCCTGCATCAAATCGTACCGCACGCCGTAGCGAAGCTCGTCATGCACCATGAAGTAGTCTTCGGTCTTGCGCTCTTTTCCTCGCTCCAGTCCGACGACGCCCAGACCCTGCTTGGTCAGCTCGGAGGCGATGATGCCGCCTGCCCAGCCGACCCCGACGATGACGACATCGGTTTTCGGTAATTTCCTTGCCATACTGACAGCTCCTTCCGGCTAATGGATCGCCATATGCTCCTGCAGGCTTTGCGGAGCGATCTTCGTGAATTCCTTCTCGATAATGTTGGTGTAGCTCATCTGGTTGCCGGGGTAATTCCTCATCTTCCAGCCCGCCATGTCGGCGTTGCCGCCGTACAGCGGATCGCTGTAGGCGCCCTCGATCGTGTTCGCGCGCAGCATGTTGAAGAAGCCGCTGGCCGAGATCGTCGTCAGCTTCACCTCGTCGGCCTGGAACGCAGCCAGCACCTCGTCCTGCTGCGCGGGCTCGAGGGACGCGAAGCCCTTCTGGTATTTCGTCTGGCTGTAATTTTCCATTTCCTGAAGCCCGATGAGATACATGTCCCGGCGCAGCAGCCTGCCCTGGTAGCCTTGGACCTTCTCGCCCTTATAGAAGGGCGGAGACATATAATCGCGGGAGTTGAAGCCGTAATCGCCCGCGAGCTGGTGATCGATGAAGAAGGCGGATCCCAAGGAAGCGGCTCCAGGCCCATGGTCGTCCTCCGGATAGATCCGCTCCATGGCGGCTTGTACGATCGCGAACTGGGATTGGGTGAAGAACATGAGCGCCCGGTTGAAGTTGGCGGGAACCTTGGCGGCGGTTCCCTCTCCCTCCTTGCCCGTATTCGCCTCGGCTTTCGGCTTGCGGTTGATGAGCGCGCCTACGGCTCCCCCGACAACGAGTCCCCCCAGCGCATAGCCCGACCGAATGAGAAACCGCCTTCTCGACGGCTCCTGGACGGGATCCTTCCGGTCCGCGCCGGAGCCCTGCTTGTCTGTATCCATGCGGATAGATTCCTCCCTGATTGCAAGATGGTAATGCCCGTATTATTTTCCAAGAAGAAAGCATTATACATTTGAAATCAAAAGGATAACCTATGTGCGCTTGTCATTATGCGGATGGAGGTTAAGACGGATGAGAAAAGCGATACGGATTGCGGCCGCCGGCGTGCTGGTCAGCAGCATGGCTGCACTGGGAGCATGCGCGGGCCCGGCCAAGGAAAAGGGAAACCAGATGCATGGAGCCGGCCAATCGGCCGTGCGGGGCTTGGAGAGAGCGGGCCAGGAAACGGTCAGAGGTGTCGAAAACGCCGGGCGCGGCGTAAGCCAATCGGCGAGCAGCGGCACCCGCGCGCTGGAGCGCACGGGGGAGCGGATAACGGGCTACGGCATGGGCGTAGACGGCCACCATCCTTACGGAGCTTCAGGGTATGGAATGGCGGACGGCACGACGGAGATTCCGAGCATCGACCGGAACAAAAAAACGACGACTTACGAGCATGCCGGAACGACGCATGGACTCGGCACGTCGACCTACAGCCTCATCGGCAGCTCCGGCCTGCACAGCGGCGGCTTCTCGTCGCATCTGCAGTCCCGGCTCAAGGCCGACGGGATCGAGGGCGTGAAGGTATTCGTATTTGACGACCACGTCATTCTCGCTTCCTCGAAGCGCGGCATGACGTCCGCAAGCTACGATCCGATGCAGAAGAAGCTGCTCAGCGGAACGGCCGGCTTCAGCGGCCACGGAGCCGAGAACACAAAATCCGCGGGCACTTACGGCGTCAAAAGCGTGGACGCCAGCACCCTGGAGGAAGCAAAGGCGAAGCTCAAGGAATACCTCGGCGACCAAGTGGACGTGGACAGCATCGAAAGCTCCAAGGCGATCGAGCTGATCGACAAGCTCCGGAGCCTGCTCGATCAGAATGGCGCCTCCGCCGGCACGGCAGGCGGCTCCACGACAGGATCGGAAGAAGGAACAGCCGGAGAAACGACAGGAGAAGCTTCCGAGGGAACGACGGCAAGCGGCAACGCCGGTTCCGCCACTGTCTCCAACAAGGATGCTGCCAAGGCCGGCGATCTGCTCGCCGAGCTGCTGAAGATGGTCGGACAGCAGCAGCGTTAAGCTTCCGCAACTGGCAAAAGGCAGCCCGGACCGTGGTCCGGAGCTGCCTTTTCCTTTCTTATTCGCCGTCAGTTCCCGCCGGATTCCGCTGCCTGGACTCTATCCGCATACGCGGCCATCGCATCGCGCATAAAGACGGCCAGACCGTCGCCGAACCTGTCGATGCTGGCGGTGAAGCGCGCATCGTCGACGTACATCCGGCCGAGTCCGCGGAACATCTCCGGCGTATACACGCCGAAGGTCTGGAGCATGCGGCACCACTCCCCGATCGCCTCCTGCGCCTCGGCGGAATCCGGCTGCAAATGCCGGACAGCCGCCAGCCGCCGATAAACCTCGTTGAACGCTTCCCGGTCCTGCTTCGTCATGCCCTGCGCGGCTGCCTTCGCCTCGTCGACCTTCAGGTCTCCCCAGCGCTCGCGCGCTTCCTTCTCATAAGGATTGGACGAGAAGTCGAATCCTTCAAACCTTTCCTTGCCGCTCATCTTCATCTCTCCTTCGGCATGCCGCAGCGTCTTGTCGACGGTGCGGATCATGGCATCGAGCCTCCTCCGCTTCTCCAGCAGCATATCCCGGTGCAGCCGCAGCGCTTCGGCCTCCGAGAAGTCCGGATCCTGGAGGATCGACTTGATCTGCTTCAAAGGGAATCCGAGCTCGCGAAAGAACAGGATCTGCTGCAGCATCGCGAGATTCCGGTCGGAATACAGCCGGTAGCCGGATTCCGTCGCTTCCTCCGGATGAAGCAGCCCGATCTCGTCGTAATGATGCAGCGTGCGCACGCTGATGCCGGCCAGCTCCGCCGCTTCCTTCACCTTGAGCATGTTCGCGTCTCTCCCTTCTGCCTCAGGATAAGGCCTCACGCTGCGTGAGAGTCAACAGCATCTTCCTATGTTATAGTAAGAAAAAGAATACGCGGGGACAAGCCGGCCATCGTTGGCGCCGGAAAGGGCAGGACAAGCCTCTTTCCGGCGCGGGCAAGGCCGCAGGCTTGCATAGAGAGTTCCCGGAAAGGCTGTGCGACATGATGATGGCGTTTGGCGGAAAAATTCGAAGGATTACGCTGCTCGGCTCCCTCTCCCTGCTGCTGCTGGCCGCCGCTTGCGGCAGCGGAAGCGGGGACAAGGACGCTCCATCCGGCGGCGGGGGCCATTCCGGCCATGGGGACGGCGAGGTCCATACTGTCAGCGGCGACCTGCAGGAGACGACGGCTTCGGCTTCCGCGCTGCCGAAGTTCCTGGACGGACAGCCGGAGCAGGTTCGGCTCGTCTATCAGGCTGCCGGCCAGGCGACGGAGCTGCTCTCGGGCATGCCGTGCTACTGCGGGTGCATGGAAAGCTCCGCCGGCCACAAGAGCAACATGAACTGCTTCGTCCATGAAGTGAAGGAGGACGGCTCCGTCGTCTGGGACGACCACGGCACCCGCTGCGGCGTCTGCCTGCAGATTGCGGCCCAGTCCATCAGCATGCTTGCCGAAGGCAAAACTCCTGAACAGATCCGGGAGTCCATCGAAGCGCAGTACAAGGCTTCCTGATCCAAGGAATGCCGGATGCCGGATTGTGGGCAGGATCCAGCAAACAAAAAGAGGCTGTCCGGGACGTTCCCGGGCAGCCTCTTCTCTATTCGCGGCATGAGCATGGCCTGTCATGAACCTTTTCGCCCATGATTCAGTCTGCCAGGCCTTATTTCAACGTTTTGGCTTTCAGGTTGATATGCGCGCAATCCGTGCCGTTGATGTTGTTGAAGATGAAATCAAGCTGGTAATCGCCGCGCACATAGCTGATTTTCTTCTGCTGCGTCTTGCCCGTCTTGAAGATGACGGACGCGTCCGGCGCTCCCCACTGCTGCACGAGAAGCTTGACCGTAATGCCGCCGATATTCGTCTGGCGCTCCACGTTCGTGCCGAAGTAGCGCATCTCGCGGATTTTATTCAGCTTGTAATTGAAGGCGTAGCCGGGATGGCCCATGTCCGCCGTATATACGTCGAACCCGTCCGAGTCCTTCATCGGCACCATTGGCGCTCCGATCGTCTTGACGACAGTCTGGCGGGTGGTCTTTCCGACCGTGAAGGAGTTGAAATCAGGGAACTGGCCCTTGAGAGCCGGTTTATAAAAGCTGTTCAGCTTGGCAGCGGCCTGGTCATGCGCCGATACGGCAGCGGTGGAAGCAGCCGCATGGGCGGAAGAGAAGGGCAGCGCGGATCCGGCGCTGGCCAGAACCCCGGCGGCGAGAACGGCGAAGGCGGTTTTTTTCGTCCAATGCATGTTCATGATGAAGACCTCCTGTAAATTGGGGTATGGATACCCTTACCCATTTTAGAGATAAACTATTTACCTCGTAATGGATTCATAGCTACCCGACGTCCCTGCCGGGAGAATTGTTGCACGAATTCCCCCGTAGGCGAGCAGGCAATTTATCCCTCGGATTCCGAACCCGCTCAAGAATCCACGATAATCGGACTCTCCTTGGCGACGCTCCCGGACCGCCTGGACCCTCTCCGCGTAGAGCTGGTTGAGATCGGCTGCCGAATACTCGACCTTGACGTGCCAGGCGGCGTAATCCGGCAAAAGTGCAAAAGCCTTGCACAGCAAAAATGCGAAAGCCTTCGCTCCGAAAAGAAGCGGCGACGATGGCGAGCATGTCCGAATCGTCGTCGGCAAGAAGAATATTCATAAACTCTCCTTCCGTAGCAGGTCCAGGATCTGCATGCTGCTCCAAACCCGCTCTGTCCCTACCTAGAATGAGCGGGCTCCCGATTAGGCCCGATAACCACACTGTCCCCGGCGCCCGGGTCCGCCGATCCTGGTTGACGGACAAAAAAAGCCCGGCAGGCTGCTCAGCAGCCCGCCGGACCTTGACATTCATAATGCTCTTCCCCGCTCGAAGCCTTGTCTCAGTACGTCCACCAGTTCCCCGACATGACGATCATGGAGAACAGCTTGATGCTGTCCTCGTAATAGCCTTCGGCCGCGCTGCCCGCCGTCTTGGTCCACACGGAGTTCAGCCAGGCTTGGTTGGAGGAATCCGTCATGGCGCTGACACCGAACGGGGCGAAGAAGGCTCCGCTGTTGTAATCTCCTTTGACACCGCCCGTGAGCGTGTAGCCGTCCTTGATGGAGGATGGATTGCTCGACGTCTTCGACTGGATCCAGCTGTTCATTTTCTTGAGCTGGCTCAGTGCCCGGCTGTCCCCGCTGAGGAGATAGTCGGTCGTGATCCGCCATGGCGTCCGGCAGGAGTTGTAGTTGTAATTGCCGTCCTGGTCGCTCTCCAGGAAGTTGGCCGGAGCCGGCTTGTAGGTGCCGCCGGAATAGACGACGAAGTCGGGAAGCAGGCCTGTCGTGGAGCTGTTGTTCGCAAAGATCGTATTGATGATGGAATAAGTCTGGTTCGCCACCTGGTCCCAGCGGGTGTCGCCCGTCGCGGCCTTGAACGCCTTGAGATGGTTCAGCATGAAGTCGGAAGGCCGCGTCGCCGTCGCTTCCGTGCCGCTCGTCGCCCAGTCGCCGAGGCGCAGCGTCCAGCGCGACTGGTTCACGTCGCTCTGCATGATCGCATTGATGACCGACTTGGCCGCGGACAGATAGTTGATCGTTCCCGCGCTGCCCCACTGGCGGTCGGCCAGCAGCAGCGAGTAGGCGATGTCCATATCCCCGTCCGTGGCGGAATCGGCGCCTTCGATGTTCTGGAAGCTGCTGTTCTGCTTCCAGGCCATGAGCGCGGAATTGTTCGTGCTCGGATGGGCTTTGTAGTAGGCGTACAGGCCGTCGAAATACGTTTTGGCGCTGCTGTCCGCACCCGCCATGAGCACCGTCAGCAGCATGCCGTAGCCATGGGCCTCGGATACCGTTTCGCCGGCGTCGTTGTATTTTACGTAATATTTGCCGCTGCCCGCCGTCTTCAGGTAATTGCTCTTCCAGGTATTCCACTTGCTCTGGACGGAGCTGTCCATGGCGCTCTGCGTGACGTTGGTCGGCTTGATGGTGCCCGCCGTATAGGCGGTATGCTGCGGGAACGGCCGGCTTTCCCCGGCGCCGAAGGCGATTCCTGCCGGCAGCATGACGACGCACAGCCCCATGGCGATAAGCGTTCTCATTTTCGGTTGGATTTTTCCTTTTGCCATTCCTTTGATTCCCATTACATCATTCCTCCTCATTCAAGATCTTCTTGCCAGCGGTCAACCTCGGTTCCATGGCGAACTGCCTCTGCGATGCCCGTTTGCCTGCCTCACCTCCTTCAAAAGGGTCCGGCATGGACAGCCCCGGCGCCTGCATGGAAAGGCAGGATCGCCGGAATGCTTCCAAGCTCATTCATGTCTATCCGCCGGGTGGCGACGTCGATTCGCGCACGACCAGCTCCGGCTTCAGCTCGAGCTGCTCCGCTCCGCCGCCCCCGAGCGAGGCGAGCAGCAGCTCCACCGCCCGGCGTCCGATCTCCTCCGCCGGCTGCCGCACCGTCGTCAGCTTCGGCCGGAACTGCGAGGCGATGATCTGGTCGTCGAAGCCGACGACCGACACATCCTGCGGAATGCGGATGCCCGCCGTCTTGAGGGCGTCCATCATGCCCAGCGCGGTATAGTCGTCGGCTGCGAATACCGCCGTCGGCAGCCTTCCCGCCGATATCCACCTGTCGGCGGCTTCCAGCCCCGAAGAGATCTGGAACTGGCCCGGTTCGATCGAGAACGGCTCCAAGCCCGCCTCGAGCATCGCCTGCCTGAATCCCCTCTCCCGCTCGCGGCTGCTGAGGAACAGCTCCGGGCCGGCGATATGGGCGATCTGCCGATGCCCGAGGCCGATGAGGTGGTTCGTCGCCATCAGCGCCCCGGCGTAGTTGTCCACGACGATGGCCGGCACGTCCGGCGCCGGATGCTGATGGTCGATCATGACATAGGGAATGCCCCGCTTTTCCAGCTCCTTGCGGTCCTCCTCCTCCCTCATCGGAGAGAGCAGGATGACGCCGTCCACATGCTCCTCCTGGAACAGCAGCGGAGAGCCGGCCGGCTCCTTGTCCGTGGAGACCGACAGGGTGAGAAAGTAGCCGCGTTCGGCAAGCCTCTCGCTGATGACCTTCACGACGGCGTCGAAAAAGGAGTCGTCCAGCGTCGAGAGCTTCATTCCGATCAGGCTCGTTTTGCCCTTGGCCAGGCTGCGGGCAGCGGCCTTGGGCCGGTAGTCCAGCTCCTGCATGACCTGCAGCACCTTCTCCCGGTTTTTCTCCCGCACGGAAGGATCGTGGTTGAGGACGCGGGAGACGGTGACGACCGAGAGTCCGGATTTTTTGGCGACATCGTAAATGCTTGCTTTCATGATTGCGTATGGCTCCTTGCGGCGTAGGATGTCTGCAGGCTGGCGGACCCGGCCCGGCCTACTTGTTGACCCGGCCGAGCAGCTTCTGCAGTTTTTGCTGAAGTCCCGGCAGCACTTCCTCCGGCTTTTTGTCGCCGTTCTCGACGCTCGCCAGCTCGTTGATGAACAGCTCGTTGATTTGGGAATAGTTGTCGATCAGATGGTTGTACGATTCGAAGCCGTATTTGTATGCGCCCTCGTATACTTGCTTGATCTGCGCCGCATCGATGCCGTCGAAGTGGGCGTAGTACGTCTCCGCCGCCTCCTGGTTGACGGGCGGATTGCCGCCGGACAGGTCGATGGACTTCTTCTGCACCTCGGTGGATACGAGATATTTGATCCATTCCAGCGCTTCCTTCGGATGCTTGGAATCCTTGAGCACGAACAGCGGATCGATATAGAGGACGCTGCGCACCTTCGGATTCGGGCCCTGCGGAACGGCCGCCACGCCGACCTTGAAGTTGAAGTCGCTCGATGCGGCCAGGCTCCACGAGCCGACGACGGACATGCCGATCTTGCCGGAGAGGAACGGGTCGCCGAATTGGCCCGCGACGGATTTGCTGAATGCCGGCGAAGGCGATACATGCTGATCCCAGATCAGGCCGTATATCTTTTTGTAGGCGTCGATGACCTCCGGCTTGTCGAGATTGACCTGGGACGGCTTGCCGCCATTGGTCCAGGTGTCGTCCGAGTAGACATTGGCGCCGAAGTATTGAGGGCGCTGGTCCCGCTCCCCGAAGCCGAAGTCGAGCCCGTACTGGGCCTCCGCCAGGTTTTTGGAGTCGACCGTCATCGCCTTGGCGTCCTCCACCATTTTATCAAACGTCCAGCTCTTGTCCTCATAATCCGTCGGCGGGTAAGAGAGGCCGGCCTTGTCGAACATATCCTTGTTGTACAGCAGGACGGACACATAGCTGTTCAGCGGGATACCGTACGTCTTGCCGCCGACCTCGTAGATCTTCATCACGTTGTCCGGAATATGGTAGTCCGAAGCCTTGAAGTCCCCGAGATACGGCGAGAGATCCATCAGCATGCCCTTGTTGTAATATTCCATGAAGCCGCCGTAGCCCCACTGGGAGGTGACGTCAGGCGAATTCTTCGCCGCGATGGCGGACTGCAGCTTGGAATCGAACTGCTCGTAAGGCGCCTTGGTCACCTTGATCTTGATGCCGGGATGCTTGGCTTCAAAGTCGGGAATGAGCTTCTCCACGAAGGTCCGGTCCGGGGAATCGATCGTGTAATGCGTAATGGTGACCGTATCCCCTGCCGAGCTGCCGCTGCCGGAGCAGCCGGACAAGACCGCTGTCAGGAGCGCGGCTGCGGCCGCCGATTTGGCGAGCTTTCGTGCAGGCTTGGCCGCTCGCTCGGCGAGCTGTCCTGCTGGCTTGGGTTCCCTTTTGGCGAGCTGTTCTGCACTTTTGGCGAGCTGCGCTGCGTCCCGTTTGGCAAGCTGTGCTGCGGGCTTGGTTTCACTCTTGGCGAGCTGTTCTGATGGCTTGGTTTCACTCTTGGCGAGCTGTTCTGCACTTTTGGCGAGCTGTCCTGGTTTGGTTTCGTTCATGGATATCGTCCTCCCTGGATGGTGGTAGATGGATGAAGAGCGGTGAACCGTTCTATAGTCTGACGGCATTCCTCCGCAGAAGCCGGGCTGCGGCTGCGGCCGTTCCTTCTAATGCCTCCATGCGCCGCATGATCGGGATTGGAGCAAAGCCTGGCTGCGGCAACGGCCGTTCCTTCTAGCGCCTCAACGCGCCGCATGATCGGCATTGGCGGAATGTGAAGGATTGGCGGAATGTGAGGCATTGCTTGGCGGGCAACGGCCGGCAAGCGAGGTTTACTTGATGCCGGTAAGGACGATTCCTTCCACGAATCTTCGCTGCGCGACGGCGAACAGGAGGATGATCGGCACCGCTGTCAGCATCGACGCGGCCATGAGCAGATTCCACGGAGCGAGCCGGAACTTGGAGGACATCATCGAAGCGAGGCCGATCGGCAGCGTGAAGTTCTCCTGGGAGTCCAGGTAGAGCACCGGCGTGAGCAGATCGTTCCAGCTGCCGATGAAGGTGAAGATGGCCACTGTCGCCATGGCAGGCCCGGCCAGCGGCAGCGTCAGGTTCCAGAACAGCCGGAACTCGCCGCAGCCGTCGATCCGCCCCGCCTCGTACAACTCCGACGGCATGGTCGAGAAGAACTGCTTGAGCAGGAAAATCATGTACGCGGAACCGAAGAAGTTCGGCAGAATGAGCGGCAGCAGCGAATCGTGAAGGCCGAGCTTCGTGAAAAGCAGGAACTGCGGAATCATGATGGCCGGATAGGGAAGCATCATCGTGCTGAGCACGAGCAGGAAGAGAAGCCCGCTGGCCTTTGTCCGGTATCGGGCAAAGCCGAAGGCGACCAGCGCCGAGCTCAGGACGGTGCCGACGACGGCCGACACGGCGACGATCAGGCTGTTGGCATACTGCTGGCCGAACTTGATCTCTCCATTGCGGAACAGCTCCGCGTAGTTGCCCCATGCGGGGGCTTTCGGGAACAGCTGAGGCGGATAGACGAGCAGCTCCTTGCTCGTCTTCAACGATGTCGACACCATGAAGGCGAGAGGCGACAGCATCGCCGCGGTGGCCAGCAGCAGCAGGATCAGGCTGACGGCCTTGCTCCAAGCCTGCTCTCTTCGTCCGGCGCGGGAAGCAGGCGTAGCCTGCAGGCCGGCAGTTGCGGATGGACTCATCGGATCAGCGGCTCCCTTCGTAATAGACAAACCGGTTCGACGCCTTGAGGATGAACCAGGTAATGAGCAGCACCGCCGCGAGCAGAAGCCAGGCCATAGCCGATGCATAGCCGTAGCGGAAGTTTTTGAAAGCGCTTATGTATATGTTGTAGACGTAGAACCAGGTCGTGTAATTGGGGCCCCCCTGAGTGATTGTGTAGGCCTGCGTGAACACCTGGAACGAATCGATGATGCCGACGATGAGCTGGAACAGGAATACGGGAGAAATCATCGGCAGCGTCACGTGCCAGAACGATCTCAGCCGGCCCGCCCCGTCAAGGCGCGCCGCTTCGAGCAGCGAGGCCGGAACGCCCTGCAGGCCGGCGAGGAAGATCAGCATGCCCGCTCCCATTCCCCAGAACGACATGACAATCAGCGCCCATAGGGCGAAGCGCTCGTCGAGCAGCCAAGGAATCGGGTCCATCCCGAACAGGGACAGCACATAGTTGAACGGACCCGCCTGAGGATTGAAGATCCAGGTGAACAGCAGCGACATGGCGACGCCGGAGATCATGCTCGGGAAATAGATTGCGGTGCGGAAAAAGCCTTGGAAAGGAACCTTCTGGTTGATGAGGATGGCAAGCAGCAAGGAAAGGAGCAAGGTGAGCGGAACGCTGATGAAGGTGTACTTGAGCGTGACGGCGATTGAATTCCAGAACTGCTCGTCATGGAACAGCTCGCGGAAGTTGCCCAGTCCGACCCATGCGGGGGCGTGGATGACGTCGTAATCGGTGAAGCTGTAGTACAGCGAGGCGAGGATGGGCAGCAGGGTGAGCACTGCAAAGCCGATCAGCCAAGGCGATATGAACGCGTAAAAGGCTCGGCTCTGTGAGGCTCCAATCGTTTTTTTCATCATGGGGACCCTCTCTTCGACAAAAGTTAAAGCGGTTTAACTTTTACGGCAAAAAAATGGATCGCAGCCGAGGGTACCTTCTTCCCCGGGACAGGATCGGGGGCACCGGCCAACGAAAGTTAAACCGGTTTAATTTATTTGATTGATGTCAGTATATTTCACAGCTGTAATTTTTGTCAACAACCAAAATCGAGCCGGCTTCAGGAGGAACGAGTGGGACTGCTCTATGCTTCGGTTTGGCGTTGGCGATGGCAAGTTAGATAGGACGCCGATCAAGGCAGACGGGATCGCCCTTCCATCGAGGCAGCTGCTTTCGCCTTTGTTCGACTCGAACTTTAAGGCGCCTCCCGCTAGACTTCATGGCCGCGGATTACAGAGTAAGGGATTGATGGAATGCGGATCGGACATACGTTCCGCTATTTGGCTTATTAGACGGAAAAAGAGGATTTATCGGACATACGTTCCGCTATTTGACTCATTTAGACGAAAAAGAGGATTTATCGGACATACGTTCCGCTATTTGACTCATTTAGACGAAAAAGAGGATTTATCGGACATACGTTCCGCTATTTCTCCATCCTTACTCCCATACCGATACGTTTTGCAGGAATAACGGATCCTATGTCCGATAGGACTTGAAATTCGTCTATTTTCCCTAAATAACGGATCCTATGTCCGCTAAAATAGAAAAGTTGTCGTTTTCATTTCCATTCTGCCTCATTCCAGCTACATGCCGAAAGAGTGTTGCAGGTTTCATGCCGCAGCAGCTCTAATTGCTTCCTTCCCGCGTTCTCTCCACTTTTCTTCTTCCGATTCCTGTTCCATCTCCTGCTCCATTTCCGTTTCCTGCTCCATTTCCGTTTCCTGCTCTGTTTCCGCTGCCTTCACCTCTGCCTGCTGTGACGCTGCCTGCTTCATTTTTTGTGACGCTCCCTGATTCCTGCACGAATGGTACGCCCGGGGTTTTCATACACATCTTTCGGGAGCTTCCTATTGCTGGCGCGATTTTCTCTGAAATGCCTGCCAAACATTTTCTCCGAGCCTAGCCGGCATTTCTGCCGGGCAGCAGGCAAATAAAATGAAAGACATGCCTTTCGGCATGTCTTTCAGGCAAATCTTTTATCTACCCGGCTGAATTCTCAACCGTCCCACACTTCTTGCCGGAGATCAAATCCGCTCGAACAACAGATACTCCAGCCGCAGAGATGCTCCCCGCGCCTTGACGACGATCCGGTGCGTGCCTTCCTCCAGCGCAGGCAGCTCAGCGTCCTGGACGGCCGCGTCCCAGCCTCCTCCCGGAGACAGCTCCGCAAGCGGATGCCCGTCCAGCTCGATCAACGCTTTGCCTGCCGGATCGAGCGTCACCGCCTGAAGCTTAAGGCGATACCGCGAAGCTTCCGCCTGGTCAGCCGAATGCGCCTCGTCCACCTCATCCCGCTCCGCAGCCCCGGACCCGCCGCGGACGGTAAAGTCATAGGCCGCCCATTCGCCATCCTTCAGCTCAAGGCAGAGCCCTCCCTCGGTATCCCAGCGATGCCAGCCCGGCTCCGTAGGAGGCAGCTTCGGCCGGCCGTCGAGATAGCGGATTTCCATGCCGTCTTCCTTGCGGTAGCCGCTCTCCCATTCCTTGGCGCCCGTGCTTCCAAAGCTGCGACCCGCTCCGTCGTAGCCGTAATGGATGGCCGGGATGCGGACCGGCAGCCTGCGGAACAGGGCGTTCACGACCTCCGGATGATAGTCGCATGCCTCCAGCGGAAGGCCATCCAGATAAGCGTTCAGAATAACACGGGCCTCCGACACATCCGGCTTCTCTCCGCCGTCCAGATAGGCGCCGAGCTTCTCCCAGCCCTCCGGCTTGATTACCGAGCACGGGGAGTTGATCGTGTCCATCTTCTTCCACGTCCAGAAGTTCCAGCTGATGCCGTGGTCCTCGAACAGCCGGAACGCTCCCGCATACCAATCCAGATCGTTCTCGCCGCCCTCTCCCATGAAGATCGGCACGTTCCATTCCTCGCGGAAATCGAGGTACTTCCGGATGCTTTCCGTATCCGGGTTGTTCCAGTATTTGTGGAACTGATAGAGTACGTTGCCGTCCAGCTTCTCGGTGAAAATCGACCAGTCGGTCGACCAATGGACGCCCTCCAGGATGATCATATGGCGCTCGTCGACTTCGCGGATGGCGGCGATCATGTCCCGGTACAGCGGCTCTGCTTCTCCGTTGTACTGTCCGTGATACTCCGGCAGCGGCTCGTTCAACAGGTCGTAGCCCGCCACGATCCACTCGTCGCGGTAGCGCCCGGCCAGCATGCGCCACATGTCGATGGCCGCCTGCCGATGCTCCGGAGAGATGTAGAGCTCGGGCAGATCCTTCTCGGAATCGTCGATATTGGCTCCCGTCTGGCCGCCCGGCGCTCCGTGCATATCCAGAATGACGTACAGCTTCCATTTGCGGCACCAGCCGATGACGTCATCGAGCAGCTTCAGCGCTTCCTCATTGTAGCCTTGGGCATTCCGCTCCCCTTCCAGCAGCATCCTCGCATTGAAGGGAACCCTCACGGAATTGAACCCCTCCAGAGCCATCTGCCGGATATCGGCCTCCGCCGTGTAGCGGTCATGATACGTCCGCCAGAATGCCTGCGCATCCTCTTCCCCGATCAGGTCCGCCACCATCCGCTCGATGCGCCGCGGCCGGTCGCCTCCCTCAGGCAGCTTCCACATATACCCTTCCGGAAGCAGCCAGCTTCCAAGACCCGTTCCGCGCAGGATCAGATCCTCGCCCCGGCCATTGACCAGCCGCTTTCCTTCCGCTTTTACCCAGCCTTCCACTTCCTGCTGACGGCTCTCCATTTCCGGTTCCTCCCTGGAATAAAGTAATCGGTTACATATGAAATCAATCGGTTCCGTCTTTGTCCCGGCATCTTCAGGAGCGACGGCGAAATCATGCTTCTGCCGCCGCCAGGTCATATCCTAAAATAGACTGGTGCTATTTAAATCCATGCTTCACAAGCTTCAGCTGCCGCCAGGTCAGGAGCGTCCCGCTCCATGCGCCAGCTGGCGGCTCCGGTACTCCAGCGGCGTGATGCCCTCCACTTCCTTGAACACTCGCGTAAAATGCTTCACGTTGTCGAAGCCCGACATCGTGCTGATTTCGTACACCTTCCGATCGGAGGTGCCCAGCAGCTCCTTGGCCTTGGCCAGCCGGAGCCTGCGCAGGTACACCGAGAAGCTCTCCCCGGTGTATTCCTTGAATGCTTGGCTGAAATAGGTGTAGTTGAGCGAGATATGGTTGGACACTACGGCCATGTTCACATCGCTGGCGAAATGCTCATGCAAATATTCGACCGCCTTCTGCATATCCTTGCGCTCGCCATGGGCGCCCCGGACGCCGGCGACATATTCGTCGAGGCGCTCCAGCAGCTGCTCCACCAGACGGTAGTAGTCGTCGAAGCGGTCGAAGTTCTCGATATGGCCAGCGCGGCGGTACAGCCTCAGAATCTCGATGGACTCCTCGCCGTAATGGCGGAAGACGCTGTCGAACACCTCTTCGTTCAGGACGCGGCTGATCGCCTCCAAATACCCGATCTCGCAGCGGCTCACCGTCCGGATATCCAAAATCTGCTGCAGCAGCCGCTTCATCTCCTGCAGCTTGCCCGTCCCGAGAATGTTGGATAGTCTTCGGACGGCATCGACAGGAACCGGACAGCCGGAACTTCGGTCGCCAAGCCCGGCATAGGAGAGCAGCTCCGACTCCGGATACAGCAGGAAGTATTTCAATACCTGCCTGGCCTGGCTGTAGGAGCGGCGCAGCTGGGCGATTCCCGAAGCTCGGGAGCTGAGCGCCATCCGGGCCGCCAGCAGAGCGTTGCCGGACAGCTGCTCCGACAGCCGCCGCAGCAGCCCTTCAGCCGCTGCCGCGATCACCAGCAGACCTTCCCGGTCCCGGCATGCCGTCCAGCGTTCTTCTTCTC
>Ga0194137_10000711_pt1 | contig 21356 bp, 21 predicted proteins | sample TARM_MetaG_T3_14_FD_134025 | JGI IMG/M metagenome (GOLD analysis project Ga0194137, IMG submission 134025) | Freshwater microbial communities from Pennsylvania, USA, analyzing microbe dynamics in response to fracking - TARM_MetaG_T3_14 (version 2) | ecosystem: Environmental > Aquatic >... | reverse complement strand
TCTGTAGTGAAGTCGACGCTTATTATGGCATCCGCTGTCCCTGTGACAACCAAAAAACCATGCAAAAAAGAGCAAACACCTACGATACGTTCTGTTTGCTCAACCATATTACACCTTCCTTTATGGCATCATCCAAAGAGAACAATTGGCACACAGAGGTTTGAATCGAAGCCTCCTTGACCATGTTCTTCTTTCTCATGATTTCACCAATATAAACAAAATCATCACTGTCATGATTATAGTCCAGATATTTCACCCATTTACGACCTTCTGATGTATCCATCGCACTCCCCTGAAGTAAAATAGCTCGCTGTTTACTTAGATGCTCTGCATAGTGAAGACCTGTACAGCGATCAAATCCTACACCCAGTAAAAGAACATGAGCCTTTAAATCAACACACGCTTTCAATGGCGAGTTCTCTGCAAACGGAAAACTTAAATCATGTTTTCTACAAATGAAACGGGCATATTTGCCTACTGATGCAAACGCAGCATTGGGATGAGAAGAAATAATGCAGCCTTCACGATGACGTACTCCCTCCACAAACACACCCATGTTGGAACAATCCGAATGGTGCATGTGAAATGCCGGGTGATGTTTTCGTACCTCAGGATACAGCGAAACATCAATCGGTGGATTTTGCCAATAGCTCGGCTCTGTATTATCGGAGGATTGTAGTGGAACAACCAATGTACCCTCATATCCTAAAAGTTCCAATACGGCATCAATAAGGGTTTCACTGCCACCACACACATAACCAAAGGACTTCATGGAAGCATGGACCATCAAAGTCATTCCCTCTTCGACACCTAAAAGGCGCAACTGTTCTTTCAGTTGCTCCTTGGTAAGCATTTGTCCGATTACTCTATTCGATGATTTCATAAGACATCAACCAGTCACGAAGGGTTTGATAACGAATGCTCCCTGTCTTTGATTCCACTAGCTTTCCATCATTGAAAATATATGTCGTTGGCGTCCACCGTGCTTCAATTAAATGCTTCTCAATCAATTGCTGAACATCTGTGTTGACATCACTATCCAACTCGACATAAAACACTTCAAAACTGTAGTTTTTCACCAACTCTTCAACGATTGGACGATATTCCTTACAAGCTGCACAGGTCGAAATACCAATAACCAAAACAATTGATTCTTGATTGTCCAATCGTGTGATTGCCTCTGCCGCTTTAATGGTTTTAAAGTTGCTCCGACCGGAACACCCCGCAAGCATCAAAGTCAGTAAAAGACTGAATAAAAAGATTTTTTTCATATTAACGCTCCCTGTCATGTGCTAATTTACTCGCAGCAGCTGCCGCAACAGCACCCACGATGTCATCTAAAAACGTATGGCATTGACCATTGTGTTCATTAAGTTTCCCAATGATTCCTGGCTTTACCTTATCAATATAACCAAAATTTGTCAGCGCAATGGAACCATATAGGTTACAAATGCCATAAGCCAAAACTTCATCGACACCGTAAAGCCCATAATCTTCCATAATCAGTTTTTGAATCTCTTCATCGCCCAGTCTGCTTTCCTCAACCATGATATCCATCATAATCCCGGTAACAATGGCATGCTGAACCTCCCGTTTGTTCAAGACACTATCAATATAATGTTGAATCTGATCTTTGGTCAAATCCGGAATGTATCTTTTCTGAAGATAATAGACACATTCAATTATATCCTCCATAAAGACTCCACGTTGCTCAAACAATGATATTACTTTATTGTACATATTGCTCCTCCGTTTGCTTTTCTACAGTCGTATTCCAGAATATATGAAATCCCAATAGAACAAGAATCTATATATCTGCTTCGAGATCACTTTCGTTGATACCCCTACGATCTTCAATCATAACTGTATCTCGGTTTCTAATGTCCACAATAAGCTCGATACTCATCTTTGGATTTACGGTATATTACTGCAGCAGGCAATCATCGATACACTAACTGCTGCCTCAATATTTTCTTCAACAGACTCACCCAGATTCGCTACATAACTTACCTAAAAAGCATAACCTGCGTCTATCACACTTATTATATCAAATTCCTTGGTTCGATAGCGATAAATGCTTTCGTCATTCATAATGACACCTCCCTGTGAACCAAGACTAATAATAACATGATTTATTTCAAAATTGCGTAAATGAAGAAACGCTTTCATTAAACTTTCATCGTCCTCAATGGTAACCCCACACACGATATCTCCTCTATCCGATTTGGCTCAAAAACTGAAACCCTGAAGAGAAACAGGAAAATATCATTGCTTTTTTCGATGATATCGGATTGACAGCGATGATACCTCGACATGCCAACGTGTTATTGCCAATTCTCGACACACTCAAGTTTGCTTATGACAAGAATATCATGACGGTCAATTTGCTGAAGAAACCGTTCTTGATGAGTTTGATTCAACTCCTCAAGATGCGCATATTGTCGATTGCACTTACCATTTCGTCTTCCGTATTGGCAATAATCATATAAGGTGAAGAGCCGCGATGCTTGACAATAACACTAAACGATGTATCTATGAAAAGTGAGTTCAAGATACTATCTATTCAGTTCATCATCCCCAAAAACAGATAAAAAAACAACCTCTTCTTTCATACAAGCCAAGTTTCCGGTAATATTTCAGGCCACCCCACCAAATCTCCAAGATATTAAACCAGGTTTTGAGTTTGAAATCTTCAATGATTCGTTTGATTTTCCAAGCAAATCAATAGTTGCACCATCAATAACATAGTACTTTCCTTTTATTTTCATAGGTATATTATACACAAAGTTTGTGTAAGTGGTCGATAAGATTGTGATACAATAACAATCAAGGAGGATTTTTTTATGAACACACAAGAAGCATTAACTCTTTTTAGAGAAAAACAACTACGCATTAACTCATATCGACTCGCCCTAACAACGATGAACTGGGATAGTTCGACCATCGCTCCAAAAAAAGGAGCTGACTACCGAAATCACATGATGGCCATTTTATCCGGTGAATTATTCAGCCTATACATTGACCCTGAATACATAAAGCTTATTGAGCAACTTGCGGCTGCAGATGATTTGAGTGAGACCGAATCGATTGAAATGAAGCAGATGTTAAAGGAGTTGAATAAGGAACGTAACATTCCAAAAGATGTATTCGTTGAGTTTGCTCAGTTGCAACGCGATGGTGAAACGATTTGGGAAAAAGCCAAGGAAACCAGTGACTACCCTTTATTTAAACCCTATCTTCAGAAACTGATCGATGGCACAAAACGCAATATCAGCTATCGGAACGATACCCGATCGACCTATGCTTCATTAATTGATGATTTTGAAACGGATATGACCATCGAAAAATATGATGAATTCTTTGCCTTGGTCAAAGAGAAACTTGTCCCACTGATTCACGCCATCAAGGAAGCAAATATTCCAGCACCTGCATTTCTTAGTGCATCTGTTCCTATCCAGCAGCAACGGGCTGTCGTTGAGCTGATTCGAGAATATTTGCAATACCCTAAAGATGCTGGGTTAATCAGCGAAAGTGTCCATCCATTCAGTTCATCTTTCTCTGCTTTCGATAACCGGGTTACTGTACGATATCACGAGAATAATTTTACCTCATCCATTTTTGCCTTAATTCATGAAGTTGGACACGCAACCTATAATGGTCAAGTCAACCCTGAATATCAGGGAAGACACATCGCAAACAGTATGACCTATGGTATGCATGAGTCGCAATCGCGTTTGTATGAAAATATGCTGGGTAGATCCACAGCCTTCTGGTCGAGTCTTTATCCAAAGGTAGTGGAGCTTGTGGACGCTCTGAAAGATGTATCATTGGACGAGTTTATCTTTGGCATCAATTATGTAACCGCACAATTTTATCGCATCGAAGCTGACGAGTTAACCTACCCACTTCATGTCCTTGTGCGCTACGAAATTGAAAAGGATTTATTCGAGGGTAATTTGACTACCGATGGATTGGATGAAGTTTGGGCTGATAAGTATGAGAGCTATCTTGGCATTAGACCTCAAAGTACTTCTGAAGGTATACTGCAGGACGTACACTGGTCAGGTGGTGCTTTTGGTTATTTCCCTACCTATGCTCTTGGAAGCGCCTATAGCGCACAATTTATGAACAAGATGAGTCAAGACCTTGATATCGACAAGTTAATGGAGAATAATCAGTTCGATCAAATCAACGGTTGGCTAAAGGATAATATTCATACCTTTGGTGGGTTGTACACACCTGAGCAACTATTATTGAGAATAACTGGTGAAACATTTAATCCATCTTACTATATTGATTATCTTTTAAATAAGTATAGCGAATTGTATAAAATTAAACTGTAGGCATATTCATTGCGCGTTATAAATCCCTTTGTTATGATTTAGATAGAACAAAGGAGTGAAGTAAAATGAAATATACATTACCTATTTTAACTTATGCATTTGATGCTTTGGAGCCGTTTATTGATACACAAACAATGAACATTCATTACTCAAAACATCACCAAGCTTATGTAGACAACGTCAACGCCGCTCTGTCAAAATATCCTGAGGTGGCTGAAATCGAGTTACTTGAACTACTCAAAGATTTAGACAAAGTACCCGCAGATATTCGTGGTGCTGTTAGAAACAATGGTGGAGGTCATATCAACCATACCATGTTCTGGGAAGTCATGGCGCCCAACGGTAAAAAAGAACCAACAGGAGCATTACTCAGTGAAATCGAAAAAACATTCGGAACACTTAGCTCAATGAAGGAGCAATTTGCAACAGCCGCAAAAACCCGCTTTGGTAGCGGATGGGCATGGTTGGTTGTCACAGCTGACAATGAACTAAAAATTGTCTCTACCGCCAATCAGGACAATCCTGTATCTGAAGGTTTGACACCGATTCTTGGACTCGACGTCTGGGAGCATGCTTATTATCTAAAGTATCAGAACCGTCGTCCTGAGTACATTGAACAATGGTGGAACGTTGTCAATTGGGACGTTGTAGAAAGAAACTTCGAAGCAGCAAAATAGTTTAACTAACGCTTAGTCAAGATGCTAAGCGTTTTTTATAAAGAAAAGCACAGCGTCCGCTGTGCTTTTGCATATTACTCTTCGTCTTCTTCTTCTTTGTCTGCATTGGCAATGACTTTATCAGCAACTGTCTGAGGCGCCACTTCGTAGCGTGCAAACTCTTGAGTATAGTTACCACGACCCTGAGTGAAACTACGCAGTTCTGTTGCATAGCGCATCATTTCCGCCATAGGGACTTCCGCAGTAATCAACTGTTCTGTCTCGCTGACAAGATCCATCCCCATAATCATACCACGACGTTTATTGAAGTCTCCAATTACTGTTCCCGTGTACTCTTCAGGAATGGTCACCTGTACTTTGACAATTGGTTCCAACAAGACGGGTTTTGCCTTTGGCATCCCTGCTTTGTAAGCAAGTCTTGCGGCTGATTTAAAGGCAATCTCCTTAGAGTCAACATCATGATATCGACCATCCACAAGGGTTGCTTTTACACCTACCACTTTATATCCTGCCAACACTCCCTTAACCATACACTCACGAAGTCCAGCTTCAACAGCCGGGAAGTATTGTCGTGGTACAGCTCCACCAAAGATTTTTTCTTCGAAGATCATTTCTTCACTATCACTTGGCTCAAATGTAATAAATACATGCCCAAACTGGCCTGCACCACCGGATTGCTTCTTATGTTTACCTTCAACTGTAACCGTACCACGGATGGTCTCACGATAAGGAACCTTCGGTTCGGTCATATCAACTTCAACCTTGTACTTGGATTTCAGTTTACTAACAATCACATCAATGTGCTGATCGCCTACACCATAAAGTACTAACTCGTGAGTTTCTGCATCCTTGACGAAACGACAGGATGAATCTTCTTCTGCTATCCGCTGAATACTTGTTGATAGCTTGTCTTCATCATTTTTGGTTTTCGGCCATAAAGCTACCGCCAGCATTGGTTCAGGGAATACGATCGGATCATAAACCACAGGTTTAGTTTTTGTGGCTAGTGTATCATTGGTTTCTGTATACTGAAGTTTGACAATCGCCCCAAGGTCACCGGTAAAGAGTTTTCCAATCCCGATTTGATGTTTACCCTTGATAGCAAACAACTGATTAACTTTCTCAACTTTATCTTTCTGAACATTATAGACCTGCATATCAGTCGTTAAAACGCCCGTAAGCACCTTCACAAAAGAGATTCGACCAACAAAAGGGTCAACAATCGTCTTAAATACACGAGCACTCATTACTTCATTTTCACTGGTTTGAAGCTTAACAACTTTACCCGAAGGATCTTTCGCTTCAATAACACCTTTTTCAGCATAGGATGGGAAATACTCTGTGATAAGATCCATCAGACGTTCAATGCCAGTAAGATGAATCGCCGAACCGCAATAGACAGGCATAATTTCGCCATTTCGAACACCAATGCGAACTCCCTTTAGAATCTCAGTTTCACTGAAAGATTCACCTTCAAAGAATTTCTCCATTAACGCATCATCTGTCATGGCGACCGCCTCAATGATTTGATCACATTAGGAAGCAACAATATCCTTATATGCCTCAGGAACCTCCTTGGCATTTTCACGATCATTGTAGTACCAGGCTTTATCTTTCAGAATATTGATTGATCCGACTACTTTACCCTGCTCAATGATTGGCAACTCAAATGGAATCACGGACTTTCCAAAGGTATTACGTAAATCTTCATAGGTTTTATCAAATGAAGCATTCTCTTCGTCCATTTTATTGATGAAGAAGATGGTTGGAAGTTTACGTGAGGAAACCAACTTCCAAGCCCGCTCAGTTCCAATTTGAACACCATCTTTTGCACTGACAACAATTAGTGCATTATCTGCTACCGCAAGGCCGGATTCTGTTTCACCGGCATAATCCAGATAACCTGGTGTATCGATAAAATTGATTTTACAATCTTTCCATTCAACTGGCGCCAATGTTGTGAATACCGAAATACCACGTTTGACTTCTTCAGAATCATAATCCAATACACTATTACCATCACTTGCTTTACCCATTCGATCAGTAGCCTTTGTAAAGTAAAGCATAGATTCAACGACCGATGTTTTCCCACTACCACTATGCCCGAGCATACATATATTGCGCACTTGCTGCGCTAAATAGTCTTTCATAATTAGTTAGTTCCTTTCTATTTCAAATATGGTTTTAAGTCCGCAAAACTATGTTCGCGAACATAATGAATTGCCTTATTACCTTCATTGTCCAGAATTTCTTTATCTGCACCCTGCTGCAATAAATACTGAACCAAATCCAAATAGCCAGAATAACTAGCTCTCATAAGTGCAGTACAGCCATTGGTATCTTGTGCATTTACATCTGCTTTCGCACCCATGAGTTCTTTTATTACATCCACTCTAAACGCAAGGCATGCCTCCATGAGAGCTGAGCGGCCCATTTCATCCTGAGTATTGACATCTGCGCCTTTCGCAATCAAATATTTCACGACATCAGTTTGACCAAGAAAACTTGCTCTCATTAAAGCTGTACGACCTTTAAGATCCTGTGCATTTACATCCGATCCTGCTTCAACAAGCATCTTCACGATCGCTAAATGACCTTTTTTAGCCGCACCCATAATCGCCGTTTTTTGATTTACATCCCGGTCATTGACGTTTGCTCCACTGTCTAGAAGAAAGCGAACAACACCTTCATGTCCGCGTTTTGCACTTCTCATCAACGCTGTTCTACCATCTCCATTTTTGATGTTCACATCTGCTCCGGACACAAACATGGCACTTACTTTAGCTAAATCACCTGCTGCTGCTGCATCCCAGAACGTTTTGTTGGTTTGATCCATAGTAATTCCTCCTTTTATCAATCAAACACTAAATTGATGAAAAAAAAGATGGACACATTAAATCCATCTCAAAACTTTCATCCTATTTTATTTTTTTCTCCAACCGGTACAAGCGCAGCCAAAACGGTTGCATCCTGATAGCTCAAAACATTCACCATTTTGCCTCACCTACCTTCTATGTTGAATACTTGTGTTACCTATATTGTAAACGATTTCAAAAAATACTCAAGTCTTTTCACCTAAATGACACAATTAATTTCAAACTTAGAATGTTCATCATTTAACCCCAGATATATCTCACAAACGCCTCAAAATCTGCCGCATCAAGCTCCGTTTCTGAGCTTCGATCAAAGACATGTTGACCATCTGATAAAAACTGCGTCTTCGGTTGCAAGTAATAGGTTCTTAATACCCGATTAGGCACATCAGGTATCGGATCATTCCATGTTGCATCGAGGTACAGCATCTCACCATCAAGATACACAAGGTTCCACGCATGAGAAATAATGTGACTACTAATCATTATTGATCGGATATTCGCTTGATGGGCCAATAGATTGAATGCCCTGGCATAACCTGAACACACTGCTGTCTGATGTCTGAAAACTCCGACAGCATAAAACGATGGGTGATTTTGAACTTTCGTAAGATCCAAATCCAATACACTTTCATCATAGGCTGTCGTTTTAACAATATAATCATGAATGAGTGCAATTTTGTCACGATCACTCATCGAATCAGTAATAAGTCCTTCTAAAATACGGGAAGCACTCAGTCGAATCGATGCTGCATCGCTATCATCAATGACCAATTCGACAAAATAAGTTGTGACAGCGACTTCATCACCTTTCTTATACTCTGTATAGCCTTGCCTTAGCATAAAGGGATCAATCATGATACTTTCAAGAAACATATATACTCGTTGCAAGGATAAGTTCGCTTCACTCATATAGGACACATTCACAATCCCTTGCTCATATTTTTTGTATAATAAAGCTGCCAGTTCCATTTCGCTAGTTATTGAATAAACTTCTTCCTTATTGAATAACCGTTGAATCGAAACTCTTTGAAAGACAAACGAAGGCGCGATAAAATCGTTTTCTCCCGTTTTGAAAGGCTCTGCTCTTGTCGTTGAGCATGCACTCAAAAAGATAAATCCCGCAAGTACAAATTTAATCCACTTCATACGCAACCTTTGCCAGATGTGAAATGCGGCGAACTGCTTCCATCACAGTCTGAGTGTCCGTAGCCACATTGATTCGAATCATTGGACGGCTCTCAGCAAACATAGTAGATGTGTTGACAGCCAGATTGACCTCAATCAACGCCTCCTCAAGTTGTGCCACATCCGTATAGATATTTGAGAAATCAAGCCACATCATAAAAAGTGAATCATTTTCAATTACCTTCACATTGCTTTTCTGAAGTTGGTTTTTAATAAGAAGCATATTATTAAATGTATATCCTTTGTGTTTCTTCAACCATTCATCTCCATGGATATACGCTGTTTCTATAGCCAGATATGCCAAACTGTTTAATGCTTTATACTGAAATCCATCCAAAATTTTCTGGAATTTTTGTCGAATATCCATTTGCTCGACATGTGTAAATGATGTCTGAAACGACTGCAGATTAAATGTTTTCGACGCAGATAAAATAACAATGGCATTCTCATCCAGGGTTTGAACACTCGTAAACGGGCAGTATGTCCAGTCCGCATGAATTTCATCGCTGATAATCTGAACATGGTTTGCTCTAGACATCTCAACAATTTTCACTAGATCTTCCTTACTGAATACCATTCCTGTCGGGTTATGGGGAGAACATAATAGGATAGCCGATGCATCCTTCATCTGCTCGCCAAGCAGTTCAAAGTCAACCTCATAGTGCGTTTCAACCAGCTTCAATGGTGACTTCACCCATTCACGATCATTTTCTATGATTGCCTTTGCTAGAGGCATGTATACAGGAGTATGAAGAATTATCCTATCCTTCGGCTTCGTTGTTGCTAAGATTGATAATGCCACCGCAACGTTCACGCTCGGTGTTGTTATGAAATGATTTGGATTCAATGTCATCTGATAGTGAGTGTTATACCAGTCGGAAATCACTTGATAAAGCGATGGATATGGCTTCCCATACCCTAAGAACCCTGTTTCAATTCGTTTAATTAGAGCATCTCTTACTTGTGGACACACCTGATAATCCATCTCTGCCACGGACATTCTCAAAATATCACCACTCATTCGTGGATCTACTTTCTCATATTTAACGCTGTTCAATCCCATGCGTTCGACTAACTCTATATTTGACATCAAATCACCTCGCATCTATTTTAACATATTCTATTTGACATACCGTGATAATGGCACAAAAAAAAGTGAAATCATTCCATTTCACTTTCATGGTACAACAACTACTTTTCGTAAACAGCACGTGGTCCACCAATAAGTTTCGGACGAGATGTCAATGCCGTAACATGAGCTGAGCCAATTTCCTTCACTTTTAGTCGTTTAGGAATCTGAACATGCTTCACATGCATTCCAATGGATGTATCGCCAATGTCCAATCCAGCCCTTGCCACTACATGCTCGACCACCACTGGATCACGCATGGACTCATAGGCGACCACACTACAAGCGCCTCCTGCATGCAATGCAGGAATGACACTGACCACTTCATATTTAAGTCTTTCAGCAACTTCTCTTTCAATGACTAGCGAACGGTTAATATGTTCACATCCCTGAACACACAACTCAACATCAAAAAGCTTGCACTGATTCAGAATGGTTTTGACAATCACTTGAGCAACTTCAAGGTTGCTATTTTTCCCAATGACGCCACCCACAACCTCACTACTGCTACACCCTAATACAAACAGCGATCCCTTCGGCAGTTGTGCACTTTGTAAAAGTTCAGTCATTGCTTCATTTACCTGATGTTCGATATTAATTAAGTATTCTTCCATAAAGACAGCCTTCTTTCCATGATTTATAACCTATTTTCATTATACCCCATTTCGTCTTCACTGTGTTAGTGAACAAATGACATACAATGAAAATTTATCCTTTTTTCTGTTCGAAAAAACATGTACAATGGAATGGAGGTGAAATCACATGAAATTTAATGAATTTGTATACGAAAGACCGGATTTCGAAACTGAAAAGAATCATATTCTTCAGTTAATCGAATCTTTTCAGACAGCAACATCCGCACAAAAACAAATCGACCTGATAAAAGAAGCAAATGAAAAACGCAGTGCGATTCAATCGATGGCAACGATTTCAAGTATTCGTAATTCCATTGACACACAAGATAAGTTCTATGAAGAAGAAAATCAATTTTGGGATCAGCACATGCCTTATCTCGAAGAACTTTCCGCAAAACTTTATCAGTCTATCTTAAGTTCTCCTTACCTTGATGAAATCAAACCCCATTTTCCGGAAACATTCTTCAAAATAGCTGAATATTCCCTGAAAGCATTTGACCCCTCCATTATCGAGCATCTTCAAAAAGAAAATGCTTTGTCAACAGAATACACAAAACTCCTCGCATCCGCACAAATTGAATTTGACGGAAATACTTACACCTTAACACAATTAACCCCTTGGATTCAAAACAAAGATCGTAGTGTACGTCAGCGAGCACTTGAGGCTAAGATGGGGTTCTTTGAAACCCATGAAGAAACACTCGATCGAATCTATAGTGATCTGGTTTCTGTTCGAACCGAAATGGCTCAAAAGCTTGGTTATAAAAACTTCGTTGAATTGGGTTATATCCGGATGATGCGTTTTGATTACAATGAAGAGATGGTCGCTAATTATCGTAGGCAGGTTCTCAATGATCTTGTCCCTGTTGCCCAAACACTCTATGAAAAACAAAGAGTTCGGATTGGCTTAGATTCATTAAAGCATTACGACTTACCCTTTCAGTTTAAAGATGGAAATGCAAAACCTTACGGAACACCCGAAGAGATTATCGAAGCCGGACAAAAAATGTATCATGAACTATCCGAGGAAACCAAAGAATTCATTGATTTCATGATGGAACATGAACTCATGGATTTAGTAAGTAAAAAAGGCAAAGCCGGTGGAGGTTACTGCACGTACATACCATCACACAAATCACCGTTTATCTTTTCAAACTTCAATGGCACTTCCGGCGATATTGATGTACTCACACATGAAGCTGGTCATGCATTCCAGGTCTATTCATCCTCTTCGATTGAAACCATTGAATGTCAGTTCCCAACTATGGAAAGTGCTGAAATTCACTCAATGAGCATGGAGTTCTTTACCTGGCCATGGATGGAATCCTTCTTCAAAGAACAAGCTCAGAAATACCGCTATTCACATTTAGCCGGAGCATTGAAGTTTATTCCTTATGGTGTTTTAGTCGATCATTTCCAGCACATTGTTTATAACAATCCTGATAAAGATGCACAGTTCAGAAAAGAGCAATGGAGAATACTTGAAAAGCAATATCTTCCACACATTGACTATTCCGATAGTTCATTCTTGGAAAAAGGCACCTATTGGTATCAACAGGGTCACATCTTCCAAGCACCTTTCTATTACATCGATTATACTCTTGCTCAGGTGATTGCACTTCAGTTCTTTAAACGCATGCAGGATCAGGATCCTCAAGCATGGAAAGATTACCTGCATTTGTGTCAGCTTGGCGGAACAAAAACGTTCCTTCAATTGGTCAAAGAAGCCAACCTGAAATCTCCATTTGAAGATGGAGTCCTGAAGTCCGTGATGAAGACTGTCGAAAACTGGTTAGACTCAATTGATGACCTGGCTCTATAAAAAACTAAAATCATTTATTTACCGATGGTCACGTCGCGGTAAAGTCGGAGAACGAAAAACTCACAGTCAAGCAAAGAAACTGAGGATGTATAAAAAAGTTGTCTCTTCTGTCTATTGTATTAAAAACAATCCTGTCCCTACGGAGATAGATACGATTGTTATAACGAAATATGGTTGGATAATCATAGAAACCAAACATCTTACGGGTAAACTCACCGGTAAGACCACCGATGAACAGTGGACTTTATCTACCCGAAATCATCATCGGAAGATGCATAATCCAATCATGCAAAATGCAATCCATATACAGGCACTGAATCAGTCACTTCCACAATATAAACACATACCTAAATACTCATTGATTGTCTTTGATGAAGCCGTGAGCTGGGAATCAAAAAACGGTTCATCTTTGCTTGTTTATCGAAATGAACTCAACCATAAAATTAAGCAATTACTTCAGAACAAGAAACAGGTCAGTACTCAAAGTGATGTAAGAAGTATGGCAAAAACTTTACTTTCCATGAAGAAAATTTCCATCACAAATAGGCAAAAACATATAAGGCATGTACGGAAAAGACAAAAGCTAGGAAATCACTCCTAGCTTTTTTATCACATTAAACTTTCTTAAGCTCTTCCTTGTTTAGTTTATCCACAATGGAAATCATGATAAATCCAGTGATAAACAATATAATCAATCCAAGAATACCATATCTTCCAGTTCCGGTAATCAAAGCAGAAACAGTGATGAACAACGGACCAATGGCGTCCGAGAATTTACCAAAAATATCGAAGAAACCAAAGTACTCATTCGACTCTGTTTTTGGAACCAACCGACCAAAGTATGAGCGAGACAGCGCTTGTATACCTCCCTGCGCCATCCCAACAATGATAGCCAGAATCCAGAACTCAGTGGCTGTTGACAGATTAAATCCTAAAATAGTCACAAAGGTGTAGATTACCATATAGATCTTAATCATGGTTAGTGGACCGATTTTCTTAGCCAAAACACCCGCTAAAATTGCAAATGGGAAGGCCACAAACTGTGTAACTAAAAGCGCCACAATCATAAGATTCTGATCAATCCCGACTTCACCACCAAAATTGGTTGCTTGAGACATAATTGTATATACACCATTTATATATGCAAAGTATCCTAAAATAAAGAAGAACAACTTTTTGTCTTTAACAATCTTTCTTAATGTAATCCCAACACGCTTGAACGAACTTGAGATAATCTTCGGTTGACGTGGGATCGAATAGGTTTGCTTCACATTTTTCAGAAGTGGTACGGTAAATCCAGCCCACCACAGAATAGTAATGACAAAAGAAATCTGTGTAGCCAGTTGGATAGTAAGTCCAAATGGTGTAGTTAAAATCAGTGCGATTCCCACAATAAATGGAATGGTACTTCCAATATAACCCCAGGCATAACCATGAGATGATAACATATCCATCCGCTCATCGGAGGATACATCCACAAGCATCGAATCATAGAAAACATTACACGCGGAATAACCGATTCTTGATAGTATAAATAGAATCAAAAATGCCTGCCACTGTGTGACCACAGCGAGCGATAGTCCACCGAGTAGACCAAGACTTAAAAACAGGACAAACAACTTCTTTTTCATTCCCTGATAATCCGCAATAGCTCCTAAAATCGGAGAGATCAATGCTAAGGATAATACCGCAACCGTGGTTGCACCACTAAATAGTGCTGTGACATGACCGACACTGACCCCTTCAGCCTCGGCAATACTTCGGAAATATACAGGAATGGTGGCTGTAACAATAAGAATAAATGCGGAGTTGGCTACATCATAAAGAATCCAACTCAGTTCGGTTTTAGTCAGTTTCATACACTTCCCCTTTTCTTTTTATCATTATAACATGTATCAAAATAAAGAGAATCTTACTTTGTAAAATTTGCGTTAAAAAAACGGCTTACGCCGTATATACTAGTATTCAATTTCCATTTCAACCAAAGAGTCATCTTCCTGTAAATATGGGTATTGTAAAATATATCCTTCATAAATACACTCCATGTTCATCAGATGAATCAATTCTGGTGGAGATACAAACTCAGGACGAATGGAATGATCAAGCACATTGATTTTAATCATAAGTTCCGAAACAAACTGTGAGCAGAAGTAATAATTCTCACGTATGTAAGGAACTTTCAAATATGCACCAAACAAACCAAGAAAGTTATAGTGATATTTGGTCTGCTCCATTTTAAACCGCTCAATCTCGCTTCTTAGCTGCTCCATCTGCTGCTCGGTTATCTCCATTTTATATACAATAATTTCATTCAGCGGAGAGAACTGGTAGACACCCTTTTGAATATTTTCTTCAGTAAAACCCCCTCGAAATGGATCCTCCGGATTCACTCGTCCAAAAGAGTACATTAGGCTCAAGTCCTTTTCAAAGCTGATTGACGTATGAATATATTTTGTTTTTACAAAATACGTGAGTGCACGTGAAAGCCAAGTGCCTGTCTTAGAAAATACAACATAAATTTCCATAATCTTTCCCTTTATCCTTATAAAACATCTGGTTTTTCGCTTAAAAACTTCTCAACCCTCGGCGCTAAATCCAAATCACCAATCACAATCAACCGGTCATTGACCATAAAGTATGCATCAGGACCTGGAGATAAGATCATTTTAGAGGAGCGTCGAATCGCGATAACCGTCGCCTTGGTATGCTGATAGAACTGTGCCTCTTTCACACTCTTACCAATCAGCCAGCAACCTTCAAAAATATCAAATTCAAACTTTTTCAGTGGATCCGAATAACTGAAGCGATCATTTAAATCAATAATCTGATCGATGAGAGAAAATATCTTCTGATCCATTTCTTCACGTTTTTTTAACATGCTCTTCAATTCATGTTTAAGATTGTGAATATCATTTGAGAATGAATACTGCTGAAGATATAAAAGTGCCTGCTCTTTTGAGCGAATAACGACACCACTATTGTGCATAACCTCAACAATCTTCATATCCTGAAGTAGATTAAGAGCACGGCGAATCGTTTCAGGAGAAACCCCATACTCACTGGACATAGTTGATCTGCCTGAAATCCGTGTGTTTTCCTTTAGGTCACCACGTGCAATTCTAGCCGCAATATCCAGCGCAATCTGCGCATAAATGGGCTGTGCCACCATATCTTTTGCCATTCTCTCACTTCCCTTCACTGTACCTCAATATGTCACACATTATACCACAGTTTTTTTATTATTCTCTATAATATTTTCGACATCACTCAGTTTCATGGGTCGATTCAAGTAATACCCCTGTGCATAGAAGCACTGATGACTCAACAAATAATTCACTTGATTTTCAGTTTCAACCCCTTCCGCCACAATCTTCATATTCAGTTTATGGGCAAGATCAATAATTGCTTGAAGAACTGGTTCATCCTGTGACGGATGCAGAATCCGACCTATAAATGATCGGTCGATTTTCAATGTTTTGATTGGTAATTGATGCAGGTACTCAAGTGATGAATATCCTGTGCCAAAATCATCTAGAGCAATTCTGACATTTAGTAAAGATAATCGATGCATATGACGACGTGCAATGTCTGCATTTGAGACCATCGAAGTTTCAGTGACTTCAATCTGAATTTCACCCGGTTGAATGTCATAAATAGCATGCAACTTCTCTATATAAAGAATAAAGTCAGGGTTCATTAATCCCTTTGTTGATAGATTGATTGAGAAAAGATATGTTTTTTCCGATAAATCACGCCATTTGGCAACCTGAGAAAACACCTGATCGAAAATCCATTCTTCTAGCGGTTTGATTAAACCGGTACCTTCCGCATAAGGAATGAACACATTCGGTGATACCGCCTTAAACTGTTCATTGTACCAACGTACCAAGGCTTCAAATCCAATAATTTCCATCGTCTTCATATGATGAATTGGCTGATAGACAAGACTCATCTCGTTGGACTCAATCGCCCGATGAAGATGATGAATCATCTGAATCTTCTGTACACGAGCTTCGTGAATTTCATCCGTATAGAACTGATAATTATTCTTCCCTTTTTCCTTTGCAAGAATCATTGCGGCATCCGCATTTTTAAATAAATCACCATAATTCTTTGCATCCTTAGGATAGATAGAAATACCTGTACTAACCGATATAAACAGACTTTGATCTACCAGTTCGTATGCCTGTCGTAAGGATTCAGTCAGTGATTCGATCCTCTTTAATAATTTCCGATACTCATTGTGTGGGTTACGAAGTGTGAGTGCAAACCCATCACCACTTATCTTCGCAAATACTGGTTTATCACCTAGTAACTGCAAGACTCTATGAGCAATCATATTTAACAGCTGGTCACCAACCGCATGACCTAGCAACTCATTCACAAACTTAAAATCATCAATATCAAAGTAGATTAATGCTAAAGACTCACCCTGTGATAGAGTTTCCATTTCTTTTTTTACCATTTGCTCAAAATACAGGCGATTTGGTAAATTCGTCAGATCATCATAATAGGCTGACTGATATACCTGAGCATGGAGGCGATGCGATTCACTGACGTCCGTATGCGAACCGGCCGCACGCAGAAATCGTCCGTACTCATCCCACTGGGCTGTTCCTTTAGTAAAAAGCCATATAAGCTCTCCATTCGCTTTCTTAAACTGATATTCAATAGAAAGTGGTTTCCCATGTCGATAGAAATAATCGAGAAATGCCTGTTCAACCTGATGACGCTGTTCGGGTTCTACAAGTTTTAACCAGGTATCCGCATCGGCCTCATCAAAGTCATATCCCATGGAGTTCATCCAGCGTTTAGAGACTTTGTATAGCTCGGTTTCACCATCATACTCCCAGATTGCATCATTGGATCCTTCAACTGCCAGCTGATATCGATTCGTCAGAGTTTGCAACTCAACAATCTTTTCTTCAAGTAACTGATTCTGCTCACTTAACTGATTCTGAGTATGTTCAAGCATTTCATTCTTTTTTTGTAACTCATTCATCGCAGATTCAATTCGTTTCCCTGCGATAGCAATGGTCTTCAACCTACCTCTTAAAACCACATAGAAAATTGCTCCACTGACAAAGACGTAGAACCAACCTTTATACGTTTGAAGCTGGGTTAACACTTCGAAATCATCAACGAGTGCTGCCAGCCACTGATCTGACCACAATATCCAAAGAGACCCTAAAAGCAGATAGAAAATAATCATCTTAAATGATTCCCAACCAGGTTTAATCTCACCTTCGAAACGCCAAAAACGCATCCTCTGATACCATTTCATATCGTCACCACTCTTATTTTGTGCCTTGCTTGATTCATTATAACACAAAAGAAAAAGATTCGAGCAGAACTCAAATCTTATCTTTTAGTAACTTTTCAATTTCACTGACGGGTAAAACTTTGCCAAAACTTAACAATTCTTCATTTACGACAAGAGCAGGTGTACGAAGCACACCGTACGCTGCGATTTCCTTAAAATCCTTCACTTTAACAAACTCAGCTTGAACTCCTAATGTCGCAATTGCTTCTTTTGCGTTTTTCTCAAGTTGATTGCAGTTTGAACAACCTGAACCTAAAATTTTAACAATCATATTTTCCTCCTATGTTGAAAACCAATGCTTCGTTTTATTTGCCACGCTGACCAACCAGAGCATGACTGGAACTTCGACCAGCACACCCACAACCGTCGTTAATGTAGCGCCATGAGATAAGCCAAAGATGGAAATAGATACTGCTACTGCCAACTCAAAGAAATTGGAAGCACCAATCATTCCAGCCGGAGCCGCAACATCATGACTCAATTTTAACTTACGTGCACCTAAATAAGCAATCATAAATATAAAGACAGTCTGAATAATGAGTGGAATAGCAATCAGTGCAATACTACCTGGATTATTCACTATGGTCTCACCCTGAAACGAAAAGATAATAATCAATGTGAGTAATAGACCACCAATGGTCACATGCTTAAACTTTCCAATATACTCATTTTCAAAATATGATAAGCCTTTTCGCTTTGTAATTACCTGACGGGAAATCCATCCAGCTGTTAATGGGATAACTACAAATAAGACGACTGACAAGAACAAAGTACCATATGGAATCGGAATATTAGATATCCCCAGTAAAAAAGCTACAATCGGAACAAAGGCAATCAGGATAATCAAATCATTCGTAGCTACCTGAACTAGCGTATATGCTGGATTCCCTTTGGTTAGATGACTCCATACAAAGACCATGGCTGTGCAAGGTGCTGCTCCCAATAGAACGGCTCCCGCAAGATAGTGTGTTGCCATTTCAGTTGGAATCAACCCTCTAAAAATAACAAAGAAGAAGATCCAAGCAATACCAAACATCGTAAACGGTTTGATCAGCCAGTTGACAACCCAAGTCAGATATAATCCCTTCGGGTTTTTCCCAACTTCTTTCACACTGTTGAAATCTACTTTCAGCATCATTGGATAAATCATAAGCCAGATGAGAATGGCTACAGGAATAGACACACTTTCTACTTCAAATCGGCTGAGAAAATCTGGAACCATTGGCAGGTAGATGCCAACTGCTGTTCCTATGATCATACAAAGCAAAACCCAAATCGTCAGATACTTCTCAAAGAAGCTAATTCCTAATGTTTTTTTATTTTCCATATGGACTCCTTATCTATACAGGACATTGAACAATATCCCTATAATCAATATACCCGTCGTTACATATCCGACAAAAAAGACAAGCAAGCGACTTTTCACTACATTTTTTAGTAAAATCATCGATGGTAATGACAAGGCGGTAACCGCCATCATAAAGGCTAGCGCTGTGCCAAGACCAACACCTTTGTCAACAAGAGCCGAGGCAATAGGCAGAGTACCAAAGATATCCGCATACATAGGTACACCCACAAAGGTGGCAATAACCACCGAGTACCACTTATCTGCTCCCAGCAAGGCAAGAATCCAGGATTCTGGAATCCAGTTATGAATAGCAGCACCTATACCCACACCCACGATAACATACAACCAAACTTTTTTGAAAATCAGTATCACTTGTTCCCTGGAAAACATATGACGATCAGCTGAAGTCATCTCTTCTGCTTCTAAAGTAACCATTGGGTTTTCATATACAAACGGTTCCACATATCGCTCCATTTTGAACACTTGGATAAGTGCCCCACCAATCACAGCAAGAATAATCCCAACAACAACATAGGCAAGGGCAATCGTCCAGTTAAAGATGCTTGCCAGCAGAATCACTGAAGCAAGATCAACCAAAGGAGATGAAATCAGAAACGAAAAGGTAACCCCAACCGGTAATCCGGCATTGGTAAATCCTATAAACAGTGGAATCGACGAACATGAGCAAAAAGGTGTGACAGTTCCAAGGAGTGCCCCAAATAGATTGGCAGTAATCCCTTTGTGTTTTCCCAAGATAGCTCTTGTTCTTTCTGGAGGGAAATAACTTTGAATATAGGAAATCCCATATATTAATACAATAAGTAAGATGTAAATCTTGATGACATCATAAATAAAAAACTGAATACTTCCACCCAATCTATCTTCAAGGGATAAGCGAAACACATTTTCCACTACCCAGCCGACACCATTATTCAGCCATTTCATTTTTAATAGCTGATCATTCAAAAATGATAAAAACTTCATAGTTGACACCCTCGATCACATTGTTCATACGTTTCGGTTGCAAACAGCCGAAGGTAAGATGAAAGTTCATGAATGATATCTGAATTAACACGATACTTCATCCATACACCGTCTTTTCGTCCAATGACCAAGCCACAATCCATAAGTTTCTTCATATGAAACGATAGAGTCGGTTGAGTTATGTTTAAATCCTCAAGTATCTGACAGGCACAAAGTTCTTTTCCCTGCAATTGCTCAAAAATAGCTAAACGAGTATCATCACACAGTGCCTTGAAGCAAAGCGAGCGATTGATTATTTCCATGGGACCTCCTTATATCGATAAACATCTATATTGATAAGCATCTATATATTAACAGTATATCCATAATATTTCAACTGAAATCAAAAAAAAGGGAGAAAATCTCCCTTACTTCGATAATTGAATAAACTGGTGAATATCCTTTACGATTAGATCAAGTGACTGACGGAAGAAATCCGGTTTGGTTACATCAATATTGACTCGCTTCGCAACATCTGCAATGAGTTCTTTCCCTGTAGCATTAAGTAAGTCATCATATTTTTTCACGAAGGATTCACCTTCCACAAGATACTGTGCATACAAGCCCTTAGCAAATAGTAAACCGAAGGCATACGGGAAATTATAGAAGTTCAGACCGGCTGAGTAGTAGTGCGGCTTGTTAATCCACATATACGGATGTAACACATCATTATCCAACCCATCACCATAAGCCTCTTTTTGTGCCATAATCATTAGTTGTTTCAAATCATTGACCGATAATACTGTGTCTTTTCGTTTATCAAACAACGCACTTTCAAAGACAAAACGACTGTAGATATCCACTATCACCTGACCAGCATCCGAAATTGACGCTTCCAAGATGGCCATCTTTTCTTCATCACTAACTTTCTTCATCGCTGCATTAACAACAATGGTCTCACAGAAAATTGAAGCAGTTTCAGCAATCGGCATTGGATAGCGACTGTTTAAAATAGATTCGTCAATCAGATTGTACCCATGATACGCATGACCAAG
>Ga0194137_10000709_pt1 | contig 21424 bp, 28 predicted proteins | sample TARM_MetaG_T3_14_FD_134025 | JGI IMG/M metagenome (GOLD analysis project Ga0194137, IMG submission 134025) | Freshwater microbial communities from Pennsylvania, USA, analyzing microbe dynamics in response to fracking - TARM_MetaG_T3_14 (version 2) | ecosystem: Environmental > Aquatic >... | reverse complement strand
ATCTACTCCCTCTTTACCCCCCATTTGCCCCCCATTTGCTCCGACCACCCCAAAACATAGGGGTATACTCCCGCCATCAAAGAGAGGGCCGCCTTGAAGGCCTGTGAGGTTGGCGCGGTTCCTGACGCTCACTGAGCCTCACCTCATCCCGCCAACGGGGCGGCCACCCTCTCTAAAGCGAGGATTTATGGCGCTCCGCAATTACCTGCAAGACCGTCTCAACGCGCTGCATATCCGGTGCAGGCTCAGAGATTGCGGTTTCAGCCCTGCGGCAGCACAACGCATCGCCGAGTGGTGGGAGCGCCGAATTCACCCGATTCTGTACGGAGCGAGGTAGACATGGACTTCATGACTGTTCTTTTCGACACGGCCCCCATCGCGACGGTGAACTGGATATTCTCCGTGGTGGTGCTTGTCGGGGCAATTATGGTGGCTCTCTTTACCCTGCGGGTTTTCGACAAGCTGGCAGGAACCCCATTCCGTAGTGTGCTGGCAACCATCCGGAGACACCCCCGTGCGTGTGCGATGTATTATGGCTTACGTTTCCTTGGCGTGTGCCTTATCGTTGCTGCTTACGTGTTCCGCGGCTAATGCTGCCGGACCTGCTGAGCGCTTCACTTCGCAGTATGACCTGCAGATCAGGTCTGCCGTGCTTCGCTATTGGCCAGCGGGAACAGACTGGCGGATGTGGAAGGCGCAACTCTACCAGGAATCGCGCCTTGATCCTTCTGCCGTCTCGCCTGTCGGCGCTGCCGGACTCGCACAGTTCATGCCCGCTACCTGGGCAGACGTTTGCCGCCGTCTCGGCTTTAACGGCGCATCTCCGCACGAAACCCGCTATGCCATCCTTGCCGGTGCCTACTACATGCGCACCCTGCACGATGGATGGTCGAGCCGTCGCCCGGTCAAGGATCGCTGGCAACTCGCTCAGGCGTCCTACAATGCCGGTATGGGCTCCATCCTCAAGGCGCAGCGCTTGTGCGGCAACCCGTCTCTCTATCCCGACATCATCCGTTGTCTGCCATCTGTCACCGGACACTACAGCCGCGAGACAATCACATACGTCGAGCGCATCGAGCGTTGGCACAAGGAGATGAGCAGATGATCATTGCCGCTCTCTCATGGATTTCTCAAAAGGCGTTGAGCTTCGGGCTCGGCAAGATTGCCAGCGGCATTATCGTTGCGGTCCTGCTCGGTTCCCTCTGGTTTCTCTGGCAGGACTACCACGAGGCCAAAGCCAACGTCCTCAGCCTGCAACGTGATTTGAATCTGACCAAGCAGGCATATGCGGATGAGAAGCGCAACGCAGCCGACAGAGAGGCACAGCTACGCGCAAACCTTGATGCTGCAGTTTCCGCGCTCATGCGCCGTCACGAACTCCAGACCGAGACGGCGAAGGTCGTCACTGTGGTCAAAACCATAGAGAGGCCCGCCAATGAAGAGAAGCTGTGTCCTCCTCATCCTGCTCTTGTGTTCGCTTTTGACAGCATGCGGGCAGAGGCAACCGGAACCGCAAGTAGTAACGCTACACAAGCCGGTGATGATAATGCCCCCCGCTGAGTTGCTGCACTGCTCACCGCGTCCGGCCCTGCCGCTGCCGCCGTATCGCGAGCAGGACATTGCCGCTTTCGTGCTGGAACTCAATGCAGCGCATCAGGACTGCCAGCAGACTCTCAGCGAGCTCGGCGTGTGGCTTGAAGACGCAAAGGGCAGGGTGGAGAAATGATATCTGCAATGGAGTGGCTACAGATAGCCGTACAAGCAACGGTACTAGGAACAGCCGTACTTATTATCCGTAATGCCGTAGCGCGGCTTGAAGCCAAGCTCGAAACGCTGGCCAACGTCCTCACAGGCGTTCGCCTTGATCTCAAAGACTGTGTCACATGGGACGAGCTCTCCAGGGAGTTGTCACCAGTGCGAGCATCCCGCGATGACCATGAGCGGCGTATAGGCGTACTGGAAACCAAGTGTGAAGCAAGGCACGGAGGCTAGCACTATGAAATGCCCACGCTGCGGCAGCACACTGACACTGAGCAAAAGCGAGCTCATCAGAGTTGACCCCGAGGCTGAGAAAGCTCTTCGCACCATATCGGTAAAGTGCCCAATCTGCGGGCCGGGAAAGGCGTCCGTTGCGTACGACTTCGCATTCAGCAATCCTCCGGAATTTCCGGAAGGTTCGGCACCGTCAGCCAGCGCATAGTTGCGCAGTATTCGGAAAACCTGCGGCCTCATATGACCCCGGAGGCCGATCGGCCGGGCAGGAGCACTAAGCCCCGGTGTAACGGATAAACGAGCGCGGTTTCTTCAAAGGGCATGCAATCGGCGACGACGGCCAGCATGCCGCCCATCACGGGGAGAATGGTCGGTTGTACCCCGCAGGCTCGATAATTCGCAGGTGATACGCGAGAACACAATCATAGCTCTCAAAACTCCCCTTTTGGGGTCTTTATTTATTGTGGGATGTGACTATGCCCAAGCAGAAAAAACTCACGGATAAGCAACGCGCATTCGTCGCTGAGTACCTTGTCGATTTGAACGCCACGCAGGCGGCGATTCGGGCAGGGTATTCCTTCTCAGACAATCATTCTGGCTATTACGTCTACTTTCTAGTCGATCCAGATACGGGGAAGATTTTCTATGTAGGAAAGGGGCGCGGACGCAGAGCCTTGATGCACATGGCAAATGCCAGGCGTGGGCATGTTGACAACTGTGAAAAATTCAAAGCTATCACAAGGGTTCATGCGTCTGGAAATGAAGTTTGCGTGCTGTATTTTGCATCCGCGCTCACAGAACGCGATGCTTTTGCCATTGAAAAAGAAGTTATAGGAGCGCTTGTAAAGACAGAGATTACTAATATTTCTATGGGGATTGCGACAAACGAAGAGAAGAATGCAGAGGAAGCTGCGTATTACTATAGGCAACTGCTACCATATCGAGTGTGGGCGCGAGGGCTGACGGAAGAGCAAAAAAGGGCAGTTGATATGCTTGGCGGGCCCATACAATGTTACCAAGCAATTGAAGATGGGCTTTATACCATCGCGTTCGGTTAGGGCAACAAAGGAAGCAGGATAAAAAGGCATGGCAGGAAAACGTAGAGGGGCTGTTCCCAATAAAAGCATCGTCGAAGCGCTGTACAAAACTGGTGGCAACATGTCATCCGCAGCGCGGTTTCTCGGGATGACAAGGGCTGGACTGTTCAAGCGCATAAAGAAAAGTGCAGAACTGGCAGCCGCACACGATGATGCCCGCGAAGTGAACCTCGATACAGCAGAAGACTCTCTGATGAGTGCCGTCCGCGCTGGAGAGGGGTGGGCAGTATGCTTTTACCTGAAATGCCAAGGAAAGGGGCGTGGTTACGTTGAACGGCAAGAAATAAAAGTCGAAGATGTGCCTATGCCTACATCCGTATTGATTTCCGTGCAGGATGGCCGCAAGCATGAGTAACGGCCTCGTCATCTCCCCCACGCTGAACGTGCCGCAGTCGCGATTTTTGGCGCTTGAGCAGAAGTTCAAGGCCTTCGTTACCGGATTTGGCGGCGGCAAGACGTGGGTGGGCTGTGCAGACCTCGGCAAGCATTTCTACGAGTTCCCCCGCGTCAACGCCGGTTATTTTGCTCCGACCTACAGGGATATACGGGACACATTCTATCCCACGGTTGATGAATCTCTGCATGACTGGGGCCTTACAACCCGCGTCCGTGTCGGGGATAAAGAGGTCGATGTGTGCCGCGGTCGCGTTTACATGGGTACCATCATGTGCCGGTCAATGGATGATCCGCAGGGCATCGTCGGGTTCAAAATCGGCAAGGCCCTCGTCGACGAAATCGATATCATGCCGCAGGACAAGGCGCAGGACGCATGGCGGAAGATCATCGCCCGTATGCGCGTGAAGAAAGAAGGGCTGCAGAACGGCATTTCGATCACCACCACGCCTGAAGGATTCAAGTTTGTGTACGGCAAGTTCGTGAAGGCTGTGCGCGAGAACGCCAAGCTCGGCGCGACTTATGGCCTCGTGCAGGCCAGCACCTACGACAACGCCGCCAACCTGCCGGAAGATTATATTTCTTCTTTGCTCACGGATTACCCGCCACAGCTCATCGACGCCTATATCAACGGGCAGTTCGTAAACCTTCAGACCGGCAGCGTGTACACCGCATACTCTCGGACTGAGAACGCCAGCATCGAGACGTTGCAACCCGGCGAGATCGCATTCGTGGGCATGGACTTCAACGTCGGGCATATGGCTGCAGTCATCCATGTAAAACGTGATGGTCTGCCTGTGGCCGTGTCCGAGATCGTGAACGGCTACGACACTCCGGACATGATCCGCAGGCTGAAAGAAACCCTGTGGACCTATGAGAACGGCACATACAAGGCGACACGGCAGATTCGCGTGTATCCTGACGCATCTGGTGACTCACGCAAAAGCGTGAACGCCAGCAAAACAGACTTGGCCATGCTCCGTGATGCCGGTTTTCAGGTCTGCGCACCATCACAGAACCCCCCCGTTAAAGACCGCATCAACGCCATGAACGCCATGTTCTGTAACGCAGAAGGGCAGCGCCGGTACAGGGTCAATGCCGACCTGTGTCCGTCATATGCTGAGGCTCTTGAGCAGCAGCCGTGGGCGAAAAATGGTGAGCCTGACAAATCCACAGGCCACGACCACATTGTTGATGCAGGCGGCTATTTCATCCACCACGAATACCCGATTGTGCGGCGTGTAACCACCGTCCAGCAGCGGACGCACTAAGAGCGAGGATACCATGGACAGCAAGAAAATAGACGTTTCCACCCAGCGCGCGGATGTTTCGCAGGCCATAACGCGGGGGCAGCTTGTCGTTGACCTGCTCGGCGGCACCGTCGCCATGCAGCAGGCCGGAGAGCGGTACGTCAAGAAAGGCCCTGACGAGGCCAAGTCGGTGTATGATCGGCGCATTGCCGAGGCCGTGATGCTGAATGTCTACAAACGGACGGTGAGCACGCTTGTTGGGCAGGTTTTCTCGCGTGATGTGTCGCTCTCGGCCGGAGAAGGTAAGCAGCTTTCTGAGCCGTTCGCGTCAATGGCAGAAGATGTGGACCTGCAAGGCAACAGCCTTTCCGTATGGTCTGCAGGGTTCTTCGAATCCGCTATCAATGCCGGGGCCGCGGTGCTGCTCGTAGAATTTCCGTATGTCGAAACCCGCACGGTTGACGGCGGGGGCATGGAATACCTTGGCGCTGACGGCGTATGGCGGAAGAAAACGGTACAGGCCGATGCTGCCAACGGGTGGCGCCCGTACTTTGTGCATATACCGCAGTCGCATTTGCTCGGGTGGCGATTCTCAACCGTCAACGGCAAGCGCGTCCTTACGCAGTTGCGCTTCATGGAGCGGGTGACCGAGGCAAGTGGTGAGTGGGATGTGGAAGACGCGGTTATTGATCAGGTGCGCGTGTGTACGCCCGGAAAGTGGCAGGTATGGCGCAAGGTGAAAAGTGCGACCAATCATGAAGAATGGGCCATGCATCAGGAAGGGGTAACCTCACTTAGCGTTGTGCCTGCTGTTCCGCTGATTCTCGGCGAAACATGCGGGGAAATGTGCGCATATCCGGCACTTGAAGACCTCGCGCACCTTAACCGGCGCCACTGGCAGTCGACCGTCGATCAGTGCGACCTGATTTCGTGGATGCGTCGGCCCGCGTGGCTCGGAAAGGGACTTGTGAATCAGGCCGGTGATACGCTTCCCTTCGGACCTGGAACGCTGATCAACTCCAGTTCGACAGACGCCGACCTCAAGAGCGTTTCCGTTGCACCAGAATCTGTAACCAAGGGGCAGGATGAGCTCGACAAGCTCGAGCAGCAGATGAGCATGTACGGCATGCGCCTTCTTCTTCCCCGAGACGGCGTGCAGACCACTGCCACTCAGAACAACCTTGAATCAGCCGAGACGGATTCAGCGCTCAAAAAGTGGGCCATAGCGCTCAAGGACTGTCTGGAGCAGGCGCTTATATTTGCCGGTATGTGGGTAAACATGGACGCCGCGCAGGTGCCGAGCGCATCGGTCAATACTGAGTTCCATATCCTTGACGGCATGACCGTTCAGGAAATCGCTACGGCAATCGACAAGGGCATTGTTTCCAAGCGCCTCGCGTTCGATGAGCTCAAGCGTCGGGGTCAGGTTCCCGATGATCAGGATTGGATGGAGGTACTTGCTGAGATTGAGAATGATCTCCGGCAGAGCCAGGGGCAGGGCACTTCTCTTGGGGCAGGACTTGCAGCAACCCTTTTGGGTCAATCGGACACCGGGCAAGGGGTGTAGCCGTGTCCATTTCAGCCGCCCACTTGATGCGCTGCGAGATAGGCAGCGAGGCCGCAATCTCTTTCTCTGTGGGGGGAGTTTTCAGCACGCCACCTAGGAATGGGCGGCCCCGTGCTGCTCGTTCGCGGCAGTACTGCTGGAACTCTTCCTCATCCTCTTGTGTCCATGGTGGTGTCATGGGGACTGTTTACCATGCCGGCTATGTTGTGCCTACTGTAAAAACCCTCTGCACTTACGGAAACAAGTAGGGTCGGTATGCAGAAATTTACGCCAGACCAACTGCAGCGCATCTATCAGATCGCACGCAATGCCATCCTGCGTTACAGGCTTGATCAGTACGAAGATGAAGCGCTCAAGACAATCCTCGGAACGCTGCGAAAATCCATGCGAGAACAGGAAAAAGTGCTTGATCGCTGGATGTCCACGCAAACGCAGGTCGAGCGCGGAGAAGCTCTGTTGGCAGAGTTTGATGCTTTGACTGCTGGGATTCGTAGTCGGCTGACTGACGACATCCTCGACGTATCATCGCATGCCGGAGCATGGGCCACAGCAGAGCACGTCAGCATCCTCTCATTCGGCGGACTCACATCGGGATTCAACAACGTGTCGTTGACGGCTGAGCAGTTCCGGCAGTTCTTCGCTGACACGCCGCTTGGAGGTGCGACGCTCGCAGAGTGGGTGGATAAGGCTTTTGACTCCACGGCCAAGGCTCAATTGCGTGAGGCGTTGAATGTAGGCGTTCTGCAAGGCGAGGGCATCCGCCCGCTGGTCAAGCGCGTCCTCGGGGAAAGCCTTGGGCTGACAGAGCGCGAGGCAATCACGCTTACCCGCACCTATGTGCAGTCGGCGAACGTGGCGGCTATACAGGCCGTGCAAAATGCCAACGCAGATATAATAAAAGAATGGGAATGGTGTAGCGTACTTGAGAACGGCAATGCCGCAACAGGTGCCGGGGTGTGCCCACGTTGTGCCGCTTTGGATGGACAGCGGTTTAAACTGAACGAAGGCCCGCCCATTCCCTTGCATCCTCGCTGTCGGTGCTACCCCGTAACGATCACGAAGACATGGCGCGAGCTCGGCATTGATGCTGATGATCTTGAGCGTGTGGCGCGTCCATACGCAGAGCGCGAGGATTTGCCCATAGATGCCGGTGGGAGGCGCGATATTCTGGAACACGGATTCCACGATGGCGATTACGCCTCGTGGTGGAAGACGCGCAGCAAGGACTTTCAGGACCGGGTTATCGGGCCGCGCAGGGCGGAACTGGTAAGGGCAGGAACGGTGTCATTCCATGACCTCGTTGACGGGCAGGGGAGGCTACTGACGCTGAAAGAGCTTTTGCGATGAGGCCATATCTGTACCAGCCAACATAGCACTAATCAAATCCATCGGGCATTATTCGCACAAACCGGAGCCAGCAGGCTCAGCGGAATAAAGACACCGGCCCAGCAGGGCCAAGCCGCCCCAGTTGGGGATTAGGAGCATCTACACATGCCTTGGGAAAAACAAGATGGCAAGATCGTTGAGGACAGCAACGGCAACCCTGTGTGGATCGAGGGAGATAAGAAAATCCCCGTCGATTACGCATCGCTCTCCGGCAAGCTTACCGATGTGACCCGCGAAAGCGTTGGCCGCAAGGAAAAGATCAGGGAACTCGAAGGCAAGTTGTCCGTACTGGACGGCATCGAAGATCCTGAGAAGTTCTTCTCCGAAGCGCGTAAGGCCCTCGATACCGTCAAGAACCTCGACGACAAGAAGCTCATCGACGCTGGCGAGGCTGAAAAGGTGAAAGCTGAAATCACCAAGGCCATGCAGGCGAAGATTGATGAAGCCGCTAAGGGGCGCGAGGCAGCCGAGCAGGCACTGCACCGTGAGCTTATCGGTGGCAACTTAGCCCGCTCGAAGTTCATCAACGAAAAGCTCGCCATCCCTGCCGATCTCGCAGAAGCGTTTTTCGGCAAGCACTTCTCCGTCAAGGACGGGAAGATCGTACCCAAGGGCCATGATGGTGCCGAGATTTACAGCCTCGAAAATCCGGGGCAGTTCGCCTCGTTCGATGAAGCCCTCTCCAAGCTGGTTGACGGGTATCCGAACAAGGCCGTAATCCTCAAGGGTTCCACCGCATCGGGCGGCGGGGCCAATCCTGGCGGCGGCGCAGGTGGCGCGGGAACGCGCACTGTCAGCCGTGCCGAGTTTGAAAAGCTCGACCCTACTTCCCAAATGTCCTTTTTCAAGGACGGAAAGGGGCAGGTTGTCGACTAGGAGTAAAACACAATGCCTACCTCGAATACCCTTACTGGACTTATCCCGACCATTTATACCGCCCTCAACGTGGTATCTCGTGAAAACGTAGGTTTCATCCCTGCGGTGTCTCGTGATGCGAAAGCAGATCGCGCTGCACTGAATCAGACCGTGCGTTCCCCCATCGGTGAAGCCGGTGAACTCGAAGACATTACGCCCGGCCAGAATCCCGCGGCCTCCGGTGGCACCACCGTTGACTATGTCGATGTGACCGTTACCAAGTCCAAGGCTGCCCCCATCCTGTGGTCCGGTGAAGAGCGACTGGCTGTGAGCGATTTCGGCCAGTACAACACCATTCTCGCGGACCAGTTCGCCGACGGCATGCGCAAGTTGGTGAACGCCGTTGAGCTTGATCTGGCGCTTGAGGGCGTCCTGAATGCTTCCCGTGCTTATGGCACAGCAGGGACTGCCCCGTTCGGCACTGCTGGCGATCTTTCCGACTTTGCGGGCGTCTCCCAGATCCTTGACGACAACGGATGCCCGACCACTGACCGTCAGCTTGTGCTTGGTAGCGCGGGCATGGCGAATCTGCGCGGCAAGCAGTCCGTTCTTTTCAAGGTCAACGAGGCCGGTACCAGTGACATGCTGCGCAACGGCATGACTGACCGTGTGCAGGGGTTTGCACTGCGCAACTCTGCTGGCTTCCGCATGCACACCGCAGGCACTGGCGCGGCTACCTACCGCACCAACCTGACCGCAGGATACGCAGCTGGCGCAACGTCCATCGCTGCAGACACCGGCTCCGGCACCATTCTTGCCGGTGACGTCGTGGACTTCGCAGACGACAGCCCCAGCTACAAATATGTGGTCAAGGACGCGCTTGCAGGCGGTGTTTTCACCATCAACAACCCCGGCCTGAAGTCTGCGGTTGCCAACGACAAGGCCATCACCCTGTCCGCATCCTACAACCCGAATCTCGCATTTGCCCGCACCGCGCTTGTGCTGGCATCTCGCGCCCCCGCCGTTCCTGAAGGCGGCGACTCCGCAGACGATGCCATGATCATCACCGATCCCATCTCCGGAATCAGCTTTGAAGTGCGCGTGTACCGCCAGTACCGTCAGGTGAAATATGAAGTGTGTCTCGCTTGGGGCGTCAAGGCCGTCAAGCAGGAGCACATTGCGCTGCTGCTCGGCTAAACGGTATGACACCGGGGAGGGCTTCGGCCCTCTCCGTTTTTGGGGAACCATCATGAATGAGCCGATCAAAACGGTAAAGATGCACAAATTGGGACAGCGCGTAGGGTACCCCTCGAACGCTGACGTACATCCTGATGAAGTGGCAAACTGGCAAAAGACAGGGTGGATCATCTCCCGCAGTGGAGAAGAGGTTGAGGACTCTGGACCTTTTACCGAGGCGGCAGCCGCACCCGCCGAGGACGCCAAGATGCCAACGAAGCGCGGCGCAGGGCGACTCCGAAAGACCTCTGCCTAGTAGTTGGCGATGCGCCAGGCAAGTGGGACGACCTCGAAGCGTTCTGGAGACTCAAACCACAGGCGCATGAGGTTTGCTGCATCAATGGGGTTGGGCTGTTGTACCCGTGCGACTTCCGATACTGGGTTTCGTGGCATGCCGACCTGCTACCATCTTGGAACGTGCAACGGCCCGGACACGAACTCTGGTCAGTACTTGAACACCGGGGTGTCAATCAGGGCAAGGTCACGCACCCATACGGTAGCTCGTCCATGATCGGGGTGCAGCTTGCCTTGGAGGTGTGGGGATACAGCAGGGTTGTCGTTGTTGGCGTGCATCTTGAAGGACACTATGCAGGTTACCGCAGCGCGTGGAAGCCTCTTGCGTCGACATACGGCAGGCGCATCAGGGCGATAGGCGGTTACACACAAAAACTTTTCTCGCTGCCTGACGCCGCATTTGCGAGGGAACTATGACACTGATTGTTGAAGATGGTTCACAGGTTGCCGGTGCAAACAGCTATGCCAGCCTGAGCGTTGTTGACGCCTACCATGCCGCACGCGGGAAAACAGAGTGGGCCGGTGATGATGTGGCAAAGGAAGCAGCCATTCTGCGAGCCATGGATTGGCTGGAGGCTTTGCCGTTTCTCGGTGTGCCAACGAAAGGGGCAGGCATGGTCGGCATATCTGGCTACCAGGCCCTCCAGTGGCCGAGGGCGGGTTTCGCATGGGCGACTCATGTTGTCCCACCGGGAATCATCAAAGCTCTGAGCGAAGCGGCGCTCGTTGAACTCGCCAAGCCCGGTGTGCTGGCTCCCACCCTTGAGCGGGGCGGTATGGTCAAGCAGGAGACCGTGGACGTGTTGACGACAGTCTACATGGACGGTGCACCCCTCAGTACGACACGGCAGCAGATCATGCAGCACCTGCGGGGGCTTATCGGTTCAAGTAACGTCATTACACTGGTGAGGTAGCAATGGATTACGCAGCCTCGGCAAAGAAAGCCGCCGCGATGATTGAGAAGTCTGGCGTGGCCATGATCTTGCGCGTGGTCACCGAGGGGGCGTACGTCCCCGGCAGCGGAACACCGGCCCAGACGACAATTGATTATCCCGTATTCGGGGTACTGACTAACTATAAGAGCGGACAAGTTGACGGAACGCTGGTGCAGGTCGGAGACATGCAGGTAATTGTTGGAGGCCCACTTTCACCGCGTCCTGAGACCGGAAACTTGCTGCACATTTCTGGCGAGTTATGGGAGATAGTTGCAGTACAGCGGGTGGCACCCGACGGCACTGATATCATCTACAAAGTGCAGATTCGCAAGGGGTAGGGCATGTCGTTTACAGCAGACATTACACAGTTTTGTGGTAAGACCAAGGCAGGTATATCGATTGTTGTCCGTAAGGCTGTCCTTGATCTGCACGCGAATATTGTGACGCGGTCACCTGTTGATACGGGGAGATTCCGGGCTGCAAACCAAATATCTCTGAATGAAATACCCAGAAGCTCCGTTATTTCGTTCAACACCGATGCTCAAGGAAAAACCACGGTTAGCTACGCATCGGAGGATGAAGTGAAGAAGGCAGGAGAAAGAGCGGTGGGGAGTTTTGCTATAGGCGACACTTTCTTTTTGTACAACAACGTCACCTACGCCCTTGCACTTGAGTACGGGCATTCTTCGTTTGCCCCTGAAGGCGTATATCGCATCAGCGCCATGGAGCTCATTGCAAAGCTCGGAGGAACGTATTCATGACCATGACGGCCCTGCAATCCATCCTCGAAATCCACCTCGCATCGTTCGCAACGGATGCCGGATTGCGTGTGGCGTGGCCCAACGTGGCGTTTTCGAGATCGGGAAACGAGACGTATCTTGTCGTGAATAATCTCCCGGCCAGCCTTCAGGCGTCTGCGATTGATCCTGATGCACAAGACGTGCTGACGGGTATTTACCAGATTGACGTTGTTGCGCCGTCCGGAAACGGATGGGCAGCAAGTGCAGATGTGATAGACGGGCTGCGGTCGCATTTCTCTCGCGGGCTCAAGTTGACGGCCACGAACATAGAATTGACCGTCATGCGCACACAGCAAGCCCCGGCGAAGATCGACGACGGGACGCACTACCGCGTGCCGGTCGATGTGGTGTGGCGGGCAAGGATGGATAGTGTGTAGGACGAAAGAAAAGGGCCGGAGTAATCCGGCCCTTGCTTGTTCTGTATGTCTGTTAACCCGTCTTGCCCTGTTGCCGTGCGATGATCGCCGCTATCTGCGACTGCACGAAATCATACACATCCTTGGTTCCGGGCATGGCCTTTTCTGCGTCTTCGATGGTCTTGATGTTGCGGGTGTCTATGCGCTTCATGACTATTACCTCCCGCCTACTTGCGCATCATGAGCCGAGCGCAGTTTCTGGCCTGATACAGGGACGTTCCGATGGATTCCATGCCTTCCTTGAGCAGAGTGGCTCCGGTGCGCATCTGCGAGTGCAGTCCGGAGATCATGCCGTCCGGAAGAGCAACAAGCCCCGGTGTGGTCATGCGGCGTACAGCCTCCTGATACAAGGGGCCGGTTACATCGCGCAGTCTGTCGGTGAAGGCGTGCACTTCTCGGTTCATGGACTCTTCCAAGCGCAGGAACTCTGCATAGAGTGCATCGAGCTTCTGGAAGTCTTCGGACTCGACCGGAATGGCGGGAGGCAGGGCAGCCTGTCCAAGCTGGATAGCGTCAATCTTTCCCTGAACCCATGCAACGGCACGATCCACCATTTCCAGTGTCATTTGTTCCACAGACGATACGCCCATAGCGGCGTTTACCTGCCGGAACCCGTCACCGTACCCGATGGGGGCCATGCTGACCCACAGGCGCACAAGATCAACAAGAGGCTTGCGTTGTTCTTTGTTGGCGAGGGGGAGGTGCACTGGTTCGCCGTGGGTGCCTTCGAGGAGGGCGCGTTCCATTTCATTGAAGCGGCGGATGTATGCCACTTTGTAGATCATGGCCTTCTTTCCAACATACCCCATGACCACGATCATAAAGCCATCACGGAAGAGGTTGAAGGATTCGCGCTCCTCTCCCTTGGCGTCGATGTATTTTACCGCCTCAAAGTTGAGGGTGTTAAAATCATCTGGAAGCGAATCCATGATTTTGCGGATATCTCGAATGACATTGTCATGGCGCTTGCCGAAGTGTTCGGCTACGGCAAGAGATGAAACGCAGGGGCGACCATTGGAAAGACTCATTGAGGGGGACGTAACCAATTCAGTCATTGCCAATCTCCTATGTGAACGTTGTTGAATTTCCTCTCTTCGACAAAAAAGAGAGGCCGGGAGCTTCAACACCGCCACATAGAGCGGCCCATACACCTTCCCCTTGCGGGTCTTGTATAATGGATGGACTCCCGGCCAAAATCAGCTTGGATTATATACCACTGTCGAAAAAGAAACAGTCTTGACAGGGCATAAAAAAGCCACGTCTGTCGGGCGCGGTAGTCCGCTATGTGTTCGGCTGTTGAAGGCCGTGAATCCACCACGCCATAGAATTTGGAGAATGTCAATGGAAAAAGAAAAGCCCCTCGGAGGAGGGGCTGGCTGTGGGTAAAAATAAGACACTAACTAGCTATTCATTATCAAGAGGAGATTTTTTTCCCTCGTCCACCGGTCTATAACTCACGGCATTCATGATACCTACGCTACCAATGGATATGGCAAACACGGCAAGCCAAACGGTAGCATAAATCTGGTGGAACGAACTTTGGGCGTTTGAAAACCCAGAAAAACCTTCAAGCAGTGCGTAGCATGAAAGAATAACAAGGACTGTTTGAATAAATCTGTAAGGTCTCATGAAAATCTCCTTTTATGATACTCAACCAATAGTGTCTATTTTGCTATTGGACCGAACCAGGCGCTTTTGACATGCTGGCTAGAGCGAACGCTGCTTCTTCCATAAACTCTCTATGGGCAGCATCCGCTGCTGCTTCAAGACATTTGACCATGAGTTCTGCGTATTGTCGGGCTTCATGGCTGTCCGCACCAGCCACCAGTCCGCGGATGGCGTCCGTTGCCTCTTCAAAGCCCTTCTTGAATCCGAAGGACGCTCCTGCCTTGGCCGCTTCAACGATTCCGTCTCTTGCCATGTGTTTTCTTCTTTCATCTTATGGTTTTTGTGCTTTTGTACTTTCAAGAAGAGCTCGAGCTTTAGGCAGTCTGCTCCTAATTTTCTCAGCACTCGGGCCTGCTGATGCATCAGCGATATCGCGCCCGGGCCTGTACCCCTTCTTGGCAATTGCCGCCAACCATTTTTCAATATGGTCAAGAAACACAGTGCATATGCTCACCTCAAGCGCGTAGTTTTTTTGCTTTCTGGCAAGGATTGCAACTCGCAAAAAATAGAATGGTGCTGGAGCCTGTAAATAATGTGATTTTTGGCATGCGTGAATTTCTGCTTTTGTGCACGCTATCATTGTTTCGATATTGTCTTTGTCACTTACGGCATAGGCAAATGTCGGAACACCGTTGAACTCTGGACTTACAAACTCAGGAGCTTCATATTTCATTGGCATGCCCTCTATTCCCGTACAGATTGTTGGCTTGATCGCTCCGCAGCTAACGGAATTCTTTGGGGGTGGATGCTTTGGCATTATGATTGGCAAATCCTTTCGCTTCGGGCGGATCATTGAGACTGCCCACCATATTACCAGCGCCGCTAGAGTGATTCCAAAAAATACAGACACTGAAGCCCCCCTTCGCAGCTTTGGTGTAAGGCGTGTTCCTGACTACAGGTTCGATGCTTGTTTTTCTTTTTGTTTTTTCCCGTATTGAGCCTGCAGATCTTTGCTTGAGTAGAAAACTAGTACGCTAATTTCGTAGTTTTCCCCTGATATCGTAGCACAGATTTCGGTATTGCCCCTTTCCCATGTTGCCATGCTTGTAACATGGCCCAATGAATATGCCGTACCTCTGTCTTGATGGCGTCCCTTGTACAGGTCTTTTGACCAAAATGTTTTATCTGTTTTTGGTTTTCCGTACTTATCTTTTAGTGCTGAGACTATGTCGTTGTAATCATCCACGTAATTGTTGTTATTTGAATATTTCTCAGAAAGAGTATATCCGGCTCTCCAAAGCTTGTTGTCGTCAAAAAGATAAATAAGTGAGGCTTTTTTATCAATAATACGTTCACTATACACCAAACCTTCATTTACGTCTTCGCCCACAGATCTCTCTCTCTTGCGGACATCATCCTTGCTCATTCCCCATCTCACCCTGCGAAAGTCAAACGGCCCAGGATCGTCTACCAACACTTCTTTATTTTCTTTTGGCTGTTGGAGCTCATCTTCCTTGGTGGAGTTGCCTGTGGATGATTGCCCAAATGTTTTATTCTTTGTTGTCCAAGCAAATGGTATCGCTGGTATGCTCAGTCCATATTTTGCTTGAAGATGCCGATATCTAAGACTGGTGATGATTAGCTGGATAGTTTCTGCTCTTAGATTGATCATATCCTTTACAAAGCCAGCTCTATATAGCGATGACTCTGCGCGTGTTTTGTGGAGCTCAATGTCTGCATTTTTCAATTCTTCCTCGAGGGCCTCCTTTAGCTCAATGTCAGGCGTTGACGCCGGGACAGCTATGTCAACTCTTGCCCCAGATTTCAAGGCCGCTACGTGCTGACGGAGCAAGGAGACGGTGAGCTTGTCAACCTCAACACGGGCTTGCATGAGATTGGCAATGAGCCCTGGTTCTGCATGCTGTTTTTGTTTTTCAGCAGCAGATATTTCTGACTCCAGTTTTGTAATTTGTGATTCCATATTAGCTATTTGGGCTTTTTCCTCTTTGGTTGGCTCTGATAATTTACAACCACAAAGGATGATGGCAGCAAATACTGCTATAATCACCATGATGTTACGCATAATCCCCTCCTTTTCTCCACGCCGTTATCAGCAAATCGAATCGATGGCAACGCGCAGCATCACGAAGCCAAAGCCATATCTGTACCCTCTGCGCTGTGCCTAGTGACTGCACGCCTGTATCATTCCTCCCAAATAACTCTATCATGCCCGGACATCGGGCGAACGGGAGGAAACCAAATGTCTTCCAACGCTATTGATTCTCAGGGCATAGTGATTGCCGTAGGTGACGGGACCACCCCGACCGAAGTCTTTACCACCATTCCCGAAGTCAAGTCCTTCTCCGGCCCCGGTGGGTCCGCATCGGTTATCGACGTAACCGACTTGCAGAGCACAGCAAAAGAAAAGCGCATGGGCCTGCAGGATGAAGGGCAGCTGACGCTTTCCATCAATTACATCCCCGATAATGCAGTGCATCAGGGGCTGCGCACCGACCGCGCAAACCAGACGAAACGCAACTTCCGCATGACGTTCACCGATACCGGCGCAACCGTGTGGGACTTCGCAGCATTCGTTACCGGTTTCAGCGTATCCGGCGGCGTTGACGGCGTTGTTGAAGCATCCGTTACGCTGGAAATCTCCGGCGCGATCACGGAGTCCTAATCATGCCCGTACTCTCAAAAGAATCCATTCTCGCCGCATCCGACCTCAAGACTGAGCGCGTCGCTGTGCCGGCATGGGGTGATGGCGCTGAGGTGCTCGTTACCGAGCTTTCCGGCTCAGCCATGGACCGCCTGAACGCGGAAAACTACATGGTGGATGACAAAGGCAAGGCAACGTTCAATCGGGAAGGGTTTCTTATCCGCACGGTTGCCGTGTGCCTTGTGGATGAAGAAGGAAACTGCCTTTTCTCGGCTGAGGAAGCCGCTGAGCTCGGTAAAAAATCCGGCAAGGTTTTGAATCGTATCTTCGACGCTGCCAACAGGCTCAATGGGTTTACGGCATCAGCGCAGAAGGACGTTGAAAAAAACTAAGGGCGCGGGCTGACCGATACTTCCATTTCAGTCTGGCCCGCGAACTTGGCATGACTGTGCGCCAACTTCTTTCGTCTCTAAGCGCAACTGAGCTTGTTGAATGGGCCGCATTCTTCAAAATTGAAGAAGAGCGCCGCGAGGAGCGGGCGGGGAATCGGCCCAAGAAGGTATCAAGCCCGTACTCAGCGATGCATGCAATGTTCGGTGCGCGGATCGTTAAGGGGCGAAAAAATAAGGATGCGTAGCCATGTCCGAAGTAGCCCTGCTCGACATAGTTATTAAGACCAATCAGCTTGAACAGGCTGTCAATAAGCTTAACGAGATGCAGAAGGCCGGTGCCGGGGCAGAGCGCACGCAAAAATCCCTCGGCTCGGCCTCTTCTGTTCTCGCAGGAACAATGGGCGGGCTTGCAGCGCAGATAGGGTCTGTTGTAGCCGTATCCGCTGCCTTCAACCGCTCCATTCAGCAGTTCGCTGCCTTCGATTCCGGCATGATCGGGGTTCGCAAAACAACTGGTCTTGCGGGTGCCGAGTTGCAGACATTCGGGAAAGAAATTGCCGAAATGTCTAAGCGGATTCCAAACACCGCAGCCGAACTCCTCAGCATTTCCCAGTCTGCCGGTCAGCTTGGCGTAAACGGTTCCAAAAATCTCCTAAAGTTCACTGAAACAATTGCAAAGCTTGGTTCAGCTTCTGATCTCGCAGGCGAGGAAGCTGCAACCACGCTTGCCAGACTGCTCACTGTCACCAAGGAGAACGTTGACGGTGTAGATGTGCTTGGTTCTGTAATTGTCCGCTTGGGGAACAACGTAGCCGCTACGGAAAGCGAAATAGCTAGCATGGCTATGGAGATAGCGCAGGCTACATCGGCATACAAAGTATCTTCTGCCGAAACGGTTGCCTTAGGTGCTGCTATGCGGTCTATGGGCATGCGAGCGGAACTTTCAGGGTCTGCTGTGGGTAGAACCTTTCGGATGATAGAAGAGTACGCGAATAGCGGAGGTGACAAGCTATCGCGGTTGGCAAAAATTACGGGCTTGGCTGCAGACGAGATATCTTCAAGGTTCAAAAACGACCCTGTGAAGGTATTTCAGGCTTTTATTGAAGGCCTTGGCCGTGTGGTTGATTCTGGTGGCTCAGCAACTAAGGCTCTTGATCAGTTTGGGCTTCGCGGGGAGGAGATTCTTAAGGTCCTGCCGACACTTGCGGTTAACAGCGTCAAAGTTTCAGAATCATTAAGCATGATGTCTTCCGAGCTTAAAAACGCGACGGCACTCAATAATGAAGCGGCAGCAGCTTCGGATGCTTACGAAAAGAAAATGGCGATGTTGGGCAATAGGATTGATGCTGTTGCCAGAGGTTACGGTAGCGTCTTGGCACCAGCAATGCTTTCCGGGAAAGAAGCTCTTGCCGATGTTGCAGAGGCGTTCGACGTAACAAACATAGCGCAATATAGCGCAGGGATTCAGGCCGCAGCTGTTGGTTTTGGCGTTCTGGCAGTGTCTTCGCAGGTTGCGAAGTCTGAAGCTGTTCAGCTGATTAGCGCACTTGGAACTGGAAGAGCGATGCTTCTCACCAGTGAACGAGCAGCCCTTGGTGCCGCGCAAGGTGCGTATGCCTTGGCTGTATCTGAAAGGGTTGCTGCTGAAGCTGCTGTTCACAGGGTGTGGGCGCAGGCAGCTGAGGCCACCTCAAGCGCAGAGGCTATGGCAACGAGCAGGGCTCTTGCTGTTGCAAACAACCAGCTCGCACTTGCAAATCAGCGTGTTGCCGCAACAGAACTTGAGGTTGCAGCAGCGCGGACGGCGTCAGCTCGTTCAAGCATGGTTCTTTCTCGATTTTCCGGAGGTTTCGCGGCTGCAAAAACAGCTGTTGGAGGCTTTGTTACTGCCCTTGGTGGTCCGCTTGTGGTTGGTCTTGGGACGGCCGCAGCGGCGCTCATGTATGTTTCCAGCAAACAGGATGAGGCAGAGAAGACTGCCCAGCGCTATAGGGATGTCTTGCTTGGGGTTGGGCAGCAGGCTGAGGCTACAACTGGAAAGCTGAGTGGCATGGCCAGTGCTGTAAAACAGGCACAGTCAGACATGGCGCAGGCCGATGCAGACGCCAAAAAGGATATATTTAACCAGTACGTTTCCCGCATAAAAGACTGGAGCGGTATCGGTTCAAATGCTGATATGGCAACAGAGTTTAATCTCTCTACATTTTCTGAAAGTGACTTTGAACCCAAAAGAAAAGATGTTTCCGACTTGGTAGGGGAGTTCAGAAGCGGCACCGTTACGCTCGACGAATTCTACTCAAAGTTACGCGACATTCCCGGGACTGACGGGCTTGTAAAACTGACTCAGGCAGCACTTGGTGCACATCGTGAGCTTGAGATTGCATCGAAGAAAGCTGACGGACTTGCCAAGGCAGTCAAGCCCGATGTCGAAGTTGTAACCACGACTGGATACAGCGATTCGCAACTAGACGCGATAGAATCAATGCGCGTCAAGCTGGCAGGATATAATGACACTGCCACAGACGGTGCGGCTAGAGTAGCCGCCCTACGAAAAGAGCAAATCCAGCTTGTTAAGGCCGTCGGTGACGGCCACCCATACGTTTCGCAGATGGCCAAGGTTGTTGCCTATGCGAACGAACATTACGGGAAAACTCCTGCTGAGGTTGCCAAAGCGACACGCGCTGTCAACGAAAACGTGCTGTCCATCCAGTCCGAGATATCAGCCCTTGAAAGCTCAAAAGACGCATACGGGAACATTAACCAGCAAAGATACTCTCAAGCCATGGCCGCGGCAAAGGCCGAAGCTGAATATACACAGCAGATTCTGAATGGTGCCGACAAGGTCGTAGCGGCAAGAGAGCGCGACCTGAAGGTGCAGCTTTCTCAGATTCAGGCCGGACAGCAGAATCTGCAGCTTGCTCGTGATTTTTATTCCCAGTACGCGGACATGTTCAACGACCCTGCAATGAAGGCTGATGCAATCGGACGAGAAATGTCCGTCTATGGCAACGTCGATGGTATCGACAAGGCCATGATCGAGAAGATGAAGGCACGAAAGCTTCTTGAAGCAAAACTTCGCCCGCTTGAACAGTCTGCCCAGGCCAGAGTCGAATACGCTGACCTTACGAACGATGCAAAAGCTTATTATGAAGCGCAAGTCAATCTTCTGAGTATCCAAAAAGAGCTTGAGCTTAACGAGGAAAAGCGTCTCGTTTTTGCTGCCAAGTTGGCAAAGGTGCAGGCGCAGGCAAACGGAGACTTCATTTATGCAGCCAAGGATGCACTTGCAGCATATCAGCGCACGGCCACAGACACATTCAGTCAGGTCCAGAATGTAGTCACATCTTCGATGCAGTCCATGGAGGACGCCATTGTTCAGTTTGCCATGACAGGAAAGATGTCTTTTTCTGATTTCGCCAACTCGGTGATTGAAGACATGGCCCGCATAACGGTGCGCCAGAGCATAACCGGACAGCTGGCCGGGGCGTTTTCGGGTTGGCTGGGTGATCTGTTTGCAGGGACTTCAAGCGCATCGAATCTCACGGGCTCCACGCCAGGCGCCGGGGCAACAGCCGGCGAGCTGTCGCATTACTTTTCTGCCAACGCAAAAGGCAACGTATATTCAAGCCCAGGCCTCTCAGCGTACAGCGGGCAGATTGTGGATCGCCCCACGATATTCCCGTTTGCCAAAGGCATCGGGCTAATGGGCGAGGCAGGGCCGGAGGCGATCTTGCCGCTTACGCGAACCGCAGGGGGCAACCTTGGCGTGCGGGCTGAGGGCGGCGGTACTGACGTTATAATTCACAACTACTCCAACCAGCCCGCCAAGGTGCATGAATCGCGGGACGACCGTGGCCGCCGCCGTGTTGAGGTAGTTATTGGCGAGATGGTCGGCGCGGAGGTCAACCGCGCCGGATCGGCTGCACACAACTCCGTGCGCGGGTCCTTTGGATTGCGCCCCAGTCTGACAAGGAGATAGCCCGATGGCATATTCCTACACGTGGCCAGCCACCCTTCCGCAAAGCCCGCTTAGAGATGGGTTCGCGATTAAGAAGGGCATGAATATCCTTCGCACTCCTCAGGACAAGGGGCCTGCAAAGTTACGGCGTAGAGGGGCCATGCCTTCCGTCATGTCGTGTGTGTTTTCAATGACGGCTGCGCAGGTCGAAACCTTTGAATCCTTTTTTCACGACACGATTCGCGGAGTCGCCCGCTTCGGCTTTACTGACCCGACCACGGGGCAGGTCGCTGAATGTCGCATCGTCCATTCCGACGATGGGGCATACGATATATCCCCGACTGGCCCAGGCAGATGGAATGTGTCCATGCAACTTGAGGTGATGCCATGAGCCGCATGTCCTCCCTTTCGCCTGCTGCGCTGCGGGCCATGTTTTCGCCGGAAGCAGATGATGATCTTATCATTCTGTTGACCCTTTCCGGTCCGGGGATGGTGACGCAACGCATCGCTGACGGATACACCCAGCGGCTCTCGGAGACTGACTCGGAGATTATCTATGGGGTCAGGTCGCGCGGGCTGGATT
>Ga0194137_10000706_pt1 | contig 21465 bp, 19 predicted proteins | sample TARM_MetaG_T3_14_FD_134025 | JGI IMG/M metagenome (GOLD analysis project Ga0194137, IMG submission 134025) | Freshwater microbial communities from Pennsylvania, USA, analyzing microbe dynamics in response to fracking - TARM_MetaG_T3_14 (version 2) | ecosystem: Environmental > Aquatic >... | reverse complement strand
CCGGCGCACGATCTGTGCGCGGTGGTGTTGTTCAACGGGATGCCGGGGGAGGAATTGCACCAGCCTCGGATGCGGCGGGTGTTGGACGCGCTGTACACCGATCTCGGCCTGGTGTAGGGAACCGCTGAGAACACGGATATACACTGATTTTATGAGAGGGGAGAACCACGGATAGGGCACGGATTGTCACGGATTCTTGTGGAGAGAGGGGGAAACCACGGGCCTGCCCGCCATGCTACGCATCGCATTGCAGGCAGGTGGCTGTGGAAAAGTTGAACCACTGATTCCACTGAGGACCACTGATTTTTCGGATATTTTCATGGAGGGGAGAGAACCACGGATGGGTTTCTGTGTATTTTGAGGTTCCTTTTTACACAAAAAACACCCCGCCGAATGGGCGGGGCGTTGGTGCTTCTGGTTGGAGGAAGCGGGGGTCAGGTGCGGGCGAAGAGGGCTTTGGTGAATTCGCGCCGCATGCGGCTGATGTTGGAGATGGAGATCTCTTTGGGGCAGACCGCCTCGCACTCGGCGTGGTTGGAGCAGTCGCCGAAGCCTTCGCTGTCCATCTGCTTGACCATTTTCAACGCGCGGGAGCGGCGTTCGACGCGGCCCTGCGGCAGCCAGGTGTACTGGGAGACGCGGGCGCCGACGAACAGACTGGCACTGGCGTTGGGGCAGGCGGCGACGCAGGCGCCGCAGCCGATGCAGGCGGCGGAGTCCATGGCCTCCTCGGCCTCGTCCTTGTGGATGGGAAGGAGGTTGGCGTCCTGCGGGCTGCCGGTGTTGACGGCGACGTAGCCGCCTTTGCTCATGATGCGGTCGAAGGCGCTGCGGTTGACCACCAGGTCCTTGATGAGGGGAAAGGCCTTGGCGCGGAAGGGTTCCACGGTGATGGTCTCGCCGTCCTTGTATTGCCGCATGCGGATTTCGCAGGTGGTGCAGCCGCCCTTGGACCCGTGGGCGATGCCGTTTATGACGAGTCCGCAGTTGCCGCAGATGCCCTCGCGGCAGTCGCTTTCGAAGGCGACCGGCTCCTCGCCTTTTTTGACGAGGGATTCGTTAAGGGTGTCCAGCATTTCAAGGAAGGACTGGGAGGGATCGATGTCCTCGACGGTGTAGTCCACCAATTTGCCGGGCGCGTGGGGGCCGGCCTGCCGCCAGATTTTGAGATGTACTTTCATGGGAGTGTCCTCGGAGGTGAATTATTTGTAACTGCGGGTGCTGGGCTTCACGTACTCGTAGTCGAGGGGTTCCACCAGCCGGCGGGGCTTTTTGTTCTCCCCGGCGTATTGCCAGACGGCGGCGTGGCAGAAGTTCTCGTCGTCACGTTGGGCTTCGCCCTCCTCGTCCTGGTGCTCCACCCGGAAGTGGCCGCCGCAGGATTCCTCGCGCTCCAGCGCGTCGCGGGCCATCAGTTCGCCGAGTTCGAGGAAGTCGGCCACCCGGCCGGCTTTCTCGAGTTCTTTGTTGTAATCCTTGGCGTCGCCGGGGATGCGGAGGTCCTCCTGGAACTGTTTCCGGATTTTCGGGATTTCCTTGAGCGCCTCGTTCAGTCCCTCTTTGGAGCGGGCCATGCCGACGTGGTCGATCATAATGTCGCCGAGTTTCCGGTGGATTTCGTCGGCGGTGGTCTCGCCGTTGACGTCCATGAGGGCGGCGATGCGTTCCTGAACCTCGGTTTTGATTTTTTCGAACTCCGGAGCGTCGGTGCCGACCTCTTCGGGCTGCTCGGAGGCGAGGTAGTTGCCGAGGGTGTAGGGGATGACGAAGTAGCCGTCGGCCAGGCCCTGCATAAGGGCGGAGGCCCCGAGGCGGTTGGCGCCGTGGTCGGAGAAGTTGGCTTCCCCGAGGGCGAACAGGCCGTCGATGGTGGTCATCAGATTGTAGTCCACCCACAGGCCGCCCATGGTGTAATGGGGGGCGGGGTAGATCATCATGGGGGTCTCGTACGGATCGTCGCCGGTGATCTCGTGGTACATGGCGAAGAGGTTGCCGTAGCGTTGTCCGATGACGTCTTTGCCGAGGCGGCGGATGGCGTCACCGAAGTCCAGATAGACGGCGTAGCCGGTGGGGCCGACGCCGCGTCCCTGGTCGCAGACTTCCTTGGCGGAGCGGGAGGCGATGTCGCGGGGAACCAGGTTGCCGAAGGCGGGGTACTTGGTTTCCAGGTAATAGTCGCGCTCCTCTTCGGGAATCTCGCTGGGCGGCCGGTCGTCGTCCTTGCGCTTGGGCACCCAGACCCGTCCGTCGTTCCGGAGGGATTCGCTCATGAGGGTGAGCTTGGACTGGGTTTCACCGAAGCGGGGAATGCAGGTCGGATGAATCTGGGTGAAGCAGGGGTTGGCGAAGTGGGCGCCCCGCTTGTAGCAGCGCCAGGCGGCGGTGGCGTTGCAGTTCACCGCGTTGGTGCTGAGGTAGAAGACGGTGGAGTAGCCCCCGGTGCAGAGGAGCACGGCGTCGGCGGCGTATTCCTCGAGTTCGCCGGAGACGAGGTTGCGGCAGATGATGCCGCGTGCCTTGCCGTCGACGATCACGAGGTCGAGCATTTCCCGGCGGGTGAAGAGTTCGACGGATCCGGCGTCGACCTGCCGCATCAGCGCGCCGTAGGCGCCGAGCAGGAGCTGCTGTCCGGTCTGTCCGCGGGCGTAGAAGGTGCGGGAGACCTGGGCGCCACCGAAGGAGCGATTGGAGAGGGTTCCGCCGTATTCGCGGGCGAAAGGGACGCCCTGGGCGACGCACTGGTCGATGATGTTGTTGCTGACCTCGGCCAGACGATGCACGTTGGCTTCGCGGGCGCGGAAGTCGCCGCCTTTGACGGTGTCATAAAAGAGGCGGTAGACGCTGTCGCCGTCGTTCTGGTAGTTTTTGGCGGCGTTGATCCCGCCCTGGGCGGCCACGGAGTGGGCGCGGCGGGGCGAGTCCTGGATGCAGAAGGATTGCACCTTGTAGCCGAGTTCACCGAGCGAGGCGGCGGCGGAGGCGCCGGCGAGGCCGGTGCCGACCACAATGACCTTGTGTTTCCGTTTGTTGGCCGGGTTCACCAGCTTCATGTTGAATTTGTGCTGAGACCATTTTTCGCTGATATGGCCTTCGGGCACCTTGGCGTCGAGCTTGGGTTTTGTCGTCATAATCAATACTCCAAAGGAAACTTAACCGATCGGGAGACGCGCCAGGAACAGGCGGGCGTGCTCTTGATAGGAGGGAAGGGCGTTCGGGTCGAAGGTGTCCCGCATCAGGTAAATGAGCAGGGGAAGGAGGAAGAACCCGAGGGCGAGCGCCACGGCGAGGGCCATCCCGCAGAGATGGAGGTAGGGAAGGGTGGAGGGGCGGCTCAGTCCGAGGCTCTGAAAGGCGCTCCAGATGCCGTGCATCAGGTGGGAGCAGAGCACGCCCATGGCCAGCATGTAGAAGAGGACGTATCCAAAGCTGTTCTGGAAGGAGCCGACGACCAGTTTGTAGACGTTCTGGACTTCGATGCCGTTTTCGAGTTGCATGGTGCCCAGGGCCTCGTGGTCGGTATACTTGAAGTGCAGGAGGTGGACGATGACGAACACCAGGATCAGAATGCCGCTGACGGCCATATACAGGGAGTGAAAGCTTTTCTTGCTGGCGCCTCCGGCGTAGGAGGACACCTGATAATCGGTGGCGCGGGCCTGCTTCTTCGAGCGTTGGACGCTGAGGGCGGTCCAGATATGCACCAGGAAGAAGGCGAGCAGGCCGGCTTCGGCGAAGCGAATGAACATGCCGTGCATGAAGTGGTGGAGAAACTGCGCGTAGGCGTTGAACGCCTCGGGGCCGGCGAAGAGGGTCAGGTTCCCGATCAGGTGGGCGATCAGGAAAAGCACCAGGGCGAGGCCGGTGACCCCGGTCAGAAGTTTTTTGAGAACGGAAGAGAGGTGGGGTTCTTTTGGTGTCATCATGGGAAGGGGTTCCTTTGCAACGTCACGACATCTCTTAAGTGGGGCGGGTTGAATTGACAAATAAATAACGAAAAAACCGACGCCTTTTCGGCTTCGAATCGACATTTTTGAATGTCGAAACGGTTTTGGTAAAGGTAAAACCGATCACCGGATACCTGTATGATAGATTCGGAATGTTTTTGCAAGAAATCCTAAACATTCCCCGGCGGGGTCGGTATTCTAGCGGCACTTCAACTTTAGACAACGATCGGAGCCTTTCATGAATGTCCAAAAATACCTGCGCATGGCGCATACGTCCAGTGTCCTGATTTCGGTGGTCCTTAACGGGTTGCTGTTGGCCGCCATGATCACGTTCATCACTTTTCAGGAACAGGAGCAGCGCGAGGTGAGCACCGTGATGGTGATCGAGCCGACGGAGCAGGAGGATATCGAAGAGTTGGAGGAGATCGAACCGGAAGAGGTCGAAGAGGTGGAGGATCTGGAAGTGCCGGACATCATGATGGACAACCCGATGGACACGGAGTTTGAGCAGGAACCGGAGCCGATGGACCAGCCACAGGAGACGGAAATGACCAACCTGCCGGATCTGATGTCGGACGTGGCGAGTCCGGTGCAGATGACCGGATTGATGATGGGGCGGAACGCGGCCGGACGGAAGGCGGCGCTGAAGAAGTACGGCCAGGGGTTGGGGAAGGTGACGGAACCCGCCGTCTTGAAGGCTTTGCGGTGGCTGCAGGCCAATCAGCGGCCGAACGGATCCTGGGGTGCCGAGGGGAAACGCGGCGATCCCGGGCACACGGGGCTGGCGCTGTTGGCGTTTCTGGCGCACGGGGAAACTCCCTCTTCCCGTGAATTCGGGGTGACCGTGGCCAACGGCATCCGGTTTCTGGTGGAGAACCAGGACGCGCGCGGATTGTTCCAGCCCGCGGGCCGCCATGTGGTCTACTCGCAAGCCATGGCCACCTACGCCCTGGCCGAGTCGCTGACGATGACCCAGAACGTGCTGTTGAAGGAACCGTTGGAGCGGGCGGTGAAGGTGATGATTGAGAACCAGCACCCCGCCGGCGGATTTGAATATGAATATGAGGCTTCGAAAAAGCACGACGTTTCGGTGGACGCCTGGCACGTGCAGGCGCTGAAGGCGGCAAGCATTGCCCTGCCAGACAACCCGGAAGTGAAAGAACGCATGCAACGCGCGATGGACGGCATGCTGTTGGGATCCAAGGAGACGGATGCTGGCCGTGCATTCGGGTATCGGTTGACCTACGATCAAAAGCCCCAAAACCATGACCTACGGGAAATTCTGTCGGCCGCCGGCCTGCTGGGGATGTACCTCTCGGGGAACGGAAGCAAACGGGAGACGCGAGAAATTAGAGACTACTTGGATCGTCATACCCAGGAGGAGTGGTTGCCGACATGGGGGGTGTCCCGCATCAGTCCGGACGAAGTCGGAGGCGAGTTGATGTTTTGGTATTACGCGGTACAGGCGTTTTTCCAGGAGGACCGGGACGGGACGAATTTCAAAAAATTCTACCCGGCCATGGTTAAAGCCCTGGTGCAAAACCAGGCGGCGGATGGGCACTGGAAGAGGTTTGCCCGCGATTCCCACGAGCAGGGGAAGGTCTTGGACACGAGTTTAAGCGCTCTTGGGCTTATGGTCACGTACCGATACCTGCCCACCACCCAGTCGACGCCGTCGCCGGGCCAGCCCGTTCCCCAACCCCGGGAGCCCGAGGAGGACTCCGAGATCGAATTCGAAATCTAATCGCTCCCCGAAAGGGTGATTTGTGAGGCGCATCCTTGCGTGGGGATGCGCCTTTTCTTTGCGCGGGGGAGTTGGTGGCAACTTTTAAATAATAATCCTAAACGAATCGGGGGTCGGTTTGTAAGTTGATTTGCGCGTTATCCATTGAACCGAGGAGGTATGATGAATGTTCAGAATTCGCTGCGCCGCGCGCATACATCGAGTGTCTTGTTTTCCGTGTTGGTGAACGCCGCACTGCTGGCCCTGTTGCTCACGTTGTGGTCCGGGGCGGAAAATGTCCCGACTCCGTCCGATACGGTGATCCAGTATGTGGATCCCGGGGATCCGCCTCCTCCGGTGACAACGGTGGATCCCCCGCCTCCGGACGACGCGCCAGACCCCCAACGGGACCCGGATCCGGGTCCGGACATCAAGTGGAACATGGAGGAGCCCCCGTCGCTGGGCGCCGAAGAACCTCCACAACCGGCTCCCGCTCCCGAACCTCTTCCCCAGGCATGGAAGGTCGACACCGCCGGACCGGTGGTGATGCGGGAGCTGATGTTTGGCCGGACGGAGGTGGGGCGGAAGGAGGCGTTGCGGCGACACGGGCAAGGTTTGGAAGGCGTGAGCGAGCCGGCGGTGATGCGGGCGTTGCGCTGGCTTCAGGCGAATCAACGATCGGATGGGTCCTGGGGCGCGGAGGGGAAACGCGGCGATCCCGGCCACACCGGGTTGGCGTTGCTGGCGTTTCTGGCTCACGGGGAAACGTTTTCCTCCAGGGAGTTTGGGGTGACGGTGGCGAACGGCATCCGTTTTCTGGTGGAGAATCAGGATTCCCGTGGACTCTTTCAGCCGGCGGGCCGTCACGAGGTGTATTCCCAGGCCATGGCGACCTATGCCCTGGCGGAGGCTTTGGCGATGACGGGGCATCCCATCCTGGAGTCCCCCTTGCGACAGGCGGTGGAGGTGATCCTGCGGCATCAGCATCCCGGCGGCGGATTCGAGTACGAGTACCAGGTGACGACCACGCACGACGTGTCGGTGGACGCGTGGCACGTGCAGGCGTTGAAGGCGGCGAGTGTCGCGTTGCCCGAGGATCGGGAAATCGGGGAAGCGATGCGTCGGACCATGGAGGCCATGTTGTCGGGATCGGTGGAGGACCGGCAAGGCCGGGGGTTCGGCTACCGGCTTGGAGTGAGCGAACGGCCGCGGCCTGAAAAACGACGGGAGATTCTTTCCGCGGCGGGATTGTTGGGCATGTACTTGTCCGGAAAGGGGGAGCGGAGCGAGACGCGGGAGATTTTGAAGTTTGTGGAACGGCACGCCGAGCGGGACCGACTTCCGGAGTGGGGTGTGAGTCGGATCGGGTCCGACGAGTACGGCGGCGAACTGATGTTCTGGTATTACGCGGTGCAGGCGTTTTTCCAGGAGGACCGGGACGGAACGAATTTCAAAAAATTCTACCCGGCGATGGTGGAGGCGTTGGTTTCGAACCAGGCGGCGGACGGCCATTGGCAAAACTTTTCCCGCGAGTCGCCCGAGCAGGGCCGGGTGGTGGACACGAGTCTGGGTGCACTCGGGTTAATGGTGACCTATCGCTATCTGTCCACTTCGACTAGGCCCGATCCGGGTCCCGCGACCGGGCGGCCGCCGGAGGACGAGGTCGAATTCCGACTCTGATCGCGATAGGTTTTCATAACATAGTCTTTCGTTGCAACCCGAGAAAGTTTCATGCTTTACGTATGCTATGTTTATGAGTATGTTTTATTTTAAACCGCTTTATAATATTTAAGAATATGAATGTTCAAAAATATTTGCGCATGGCGCATACCTCCAGTGTGCTCATTTCCGTGGTGATCAACGGGTTGCTGTTGGCGGCGATGATCACGTTTATCACGATTCAAGAAGAGCGGGAACGGGAGGTGGGCACGGTGATGGTGATCGAGCCGACGGAGCAGGAGGAGATTGAGGAACTGGAGGAGATCGAGCCGGAGGAGGTCGAGGAGCTTGAAGATCTGGAGGCGGCCGATTTTACGATGGACAATCCGCTGGACACGGAGTTCGAGCAGGAACCCGAGCCGATGGATCAGCCGCAAGAGACCGAAGTCGCTCAACTCACGGAGCTGATGTCGGATGTGGCCAGCCCGGTACAGATGACGGGGTTGATGATGGGGCGGAACGCGGCCGGCCGGAAAGAAGCCTTGAAACAGTATGGCCAAGGGTTGGGAAAGGTGACGGAGCCGGCGGTGAGAAAGGCGTTGGAATGGCTGCGGGATCATCAGCGTCCAAACGGATCCTGGCAGGAAACCGGCAGCCTGACCCGCGGGAGTGGAAACACGGGGTATACGGGTTTGGCCCTGCTGGCGTTTCTGGCGCACGGGGAAACCCCGTCCTCGAAGGAGTTCGGTCGCACGGTGGCCAACGGAATTCGGTTTATCGTGGAGGGGCAGGACGCGCAGGGGATTTTCCAGCCGGCGGGAGGGCACACCTCCTATGGCCACGCCATGGCGACCTACGCATTGGCGGAGGCGTATACGATGACGGAGAACGTGTTGTTGAAAGAGCCCTTGCAGCGCGGGGTACAGGCGATTATGGACGGACAACAGGAACGGGGCGGGTATGATTACGACTACGCCAAAGATCGCAACCGAAACGATATTTCCGTGGGAATCTGGCAGTTGCAGGCGATGAAGGCGGCGTATATCGCGATGCCGGAGTATCCCGGGTTGAAAGAGCATTTGCAGCGGGGCATGGACGGAATCCTAATGGGGTCGCACGCCACGGATGTGGGCCGGCGTTTCGTGTACAAGGTGTCGCAGAGCGGCAGCGGGGATCTTTCCGGCGGAAGGGAGATTCTCTCCGCGGGCGGGGCGTTGACCTTGCACCTTTCCGGGAGGGGAAGCAGCAGCGAGTCCCGGGAGGCGATGGAGTATCTGGAGCAACACGTGAAGCAGGACAGGCTTCCGAAGTGGGGGCGAATTCAGACGGTGGATGAAGGAGGCGGCGAAGTCATGTTCTGGTATTACGCGGTGCAGGCCTATTTTCAGGACGACCGCGACGGTTCCGATTTTAAACGGTTTTATCCCGCGATGGTGGAGGCTTTGGTGAAGAACCAGGCGGAGGACGGTCACTGGGACGATTTCACTCCCAAGGGAAAAACCCGGGGGCCGGTGTTCACCACGACGCTGGGATCCCTGGCGTTGATGGTGACGTACCGCTATTTGCCGACGACCCAGCGGGACGTGATTCGTCCGGGGCCGCCCGCATCCGAACCGGCGGAGGAGCCCGACGAGGAGATCGAATTCGAAATCTGATCGGGAACGGGAATCAGCCGACGATGCGTCGACCGGAGTCGAGAAAGATGCCGCGCAGGTTCATCTGCAGGGCCTCGGGATTGGAGGCGTGCTCCAACGCGGTTTCGGGGTCGATGACTTCGGCTTTGACCATTTTGTAGAGGGATTGGTTGAAGGAGATCATGCCTTCCTCCTCCCCCCCTTCGATGGCGATTTGAAGTTTTTCGGGTTTTTCCTCGATGATGAGCTTTCGGACCACGGCGTTGGTGCGAAGGATTTCACAGGCGGGGCGAACCTTGCCGTTGAGGGCGGGAACGAGGCGTTGACAGATCATCGCCCGAAGGGTTTGCGCCAACGCGAGGCGGATTTGCGAACGTTCGGAACTGGGAAACATGTCCAGAACGCGCAGGACTCCCTGTACGCTGTTTTCGGCGTGAACGGTGGAAAAGATAAGGTGTCCGGTTTCGGCGGCGGTGATGGCGGTTTCGACGCTGTTCCGGTCCCGGATTTCCCCGACCATGATGACGTCCGGGTCCTGCCGAAGCGCGGCGCGGAGTCCGGTTTGAAAGGTGTGGGTGTCGAACTCGACCTCCCGTTGTGAAATCACGGACTTGTTGTCGTGAAACAAGTACTCGATGGGGTCTTCGACCGTGATGATGCGCCTGAATTCCCGGTCGTTGATGTAGTTGATCATCGCGCCGAGGGTGGTGGATTTCCCGCTACCGGTGGTACCGGAGAGGAGGACGATTCCGCGCCGGATGGTGGCGATTTTCGCCAATTCCGCCGGGAGGTGCAGGCTCTCGAAGGTTTGGACGGCGTTTTTCACGTAGCGGAGACAGAGGGTGGGTTCGCCGCCGCTGTTGAAAAGGTTGGCGCGGAAGCGCGTCTGATCGTTGAGGTTCCAGGCGAAGTCGACTTCCTGATTCTTTTTGTAGGTTTCCAATGCCCGGGGCGTGAGCATGGTGTCGATCAACTCCTCCATCTGGGCCTCGGTCATCGGGGGGGCGTCGGCTTTGTAAAGGTGCCCGTCGAGCCGGTAAATGGGCGGAAGCCCTATTTTGAGGTGAATGTCGGACGCTTCCGCGTCCACGGCCTGTAGGAAGAAGTGATAGAGTGTGTCCATAATCAATCGGGGGTTTTCTCCACTTTCGGGTGGAAGGGCGGGGAATGCAACCTCAAATCAACGGAGGCGCCGGAGCAGGCCCGCGCCGATGAGCGTAAAGACCAGCGTGGGCGTCCAGCCGGCGACCCAGGGGGGCACTTTCTGTCCGAGGCCCAGCGCTTTGAAGAGGTTCATCATAAAAAACAGACCGAAAAACAGCAGCAGGCAGAGGGCCACGCCGACGAAGACCCCTTTGCGGGCGGTCTGGGTGCCGAAGGGCACGGCCATGAGCATGGTGACGAGGCAGAGCCAGGGATGGGCGCGCCGCATATGAAGCCGGGTGAGAAGATTGGCCCGCGTCCGATCGGAAGTGGGGCGGTCCCGGAGGTAGGCGCGCATCTCGTTCGAGGTCATGTAGTCGAATTCCATGGTTTCCCGGATGATGCGCTGGGGGGATTCGGTGATCTCGGGTTTGGGCAGGACCTCCCGGTGTTCGCGGGACCCGAGTTGATAGCCTTCTTCGGAATAGGGTTGGATGGTGGCGTCGTGGAAAAACCAATAGTTGTCGATCCAGACGGCGCGGTCGGCGTGCAACACGTATTCGAGGGTGTCCTTCTCGGGACGGCGTTGGAGCAGGGTGACCCCGGTCAGGGTATGGGTGTCGAGGTTCAACTCCTCGATATCCCAGCTCCGGTTGCTTTCCGGGTCCCGGAAGCGGAGGTGGGTGAGCACCCGGGCGTCTGGATTTTCCAATTGGTTGAGGAACTCCTCGGTCCACGCGAGGTTTCGAGGCGCCACATAACCGCTGATGTACATGGAGAACATCGAGATGAGGGTGCCGAGCACGATAAAGGGGAGCAGTACCCGGTAGAGGGACACGCCGCCCGCGCGCATGGCGATGATTTCGTTGTTGCGGGTGAGTTGATAGAGGGCGTAGAGCAGCCCGAGCAACAAGGTGATGGGGGCGATGTAGATCCAGATGGAGGGGAGGAAGCGTAGGTAGTACAGCGCGATGCCTCCGAGGGAGACTCCGCCGTCGACGAAGCTGTTGAGGCTCTCCACCAGATCGACCAGAATGAAGAGAAACGTGAACCCCAACAGGCAACTAAGCCAGGGCGTCATAAAGGTGCGCAGGAGGTATTTGTCCAGAATCCGCATCGGGGTGTCTTCTTAGAGTCTTCGGAGGGGGAGGGCAAGCGGTTTCCCGCGGGAGGAGGGGCTACAATCCCTCTCGGCGGATGCGGGCGAAGAGCGTGGAGGAGAGGGCCTCCATTTGTTCGAGGTCGGGGTATCTGGACTCGAGGGCGCGAAAGTCGGGGTGATGAACCCGTCGTCGGCGGCCGGTATGGACGGGGGGCTTGACCGCGTGGCAGAGTTCGTGATGGACGAGGTACCGCAAAAAGGTTTTGGGCACCCAGTCGGCGTCGAGCACGGGATGGACCCGAATACGCTTTTGGTCTTCGTCCCAACTGGCGAACCGGATGGAGCGTCGGCGACGCCGGAGGGGACGACCGTGGCGTCCCCAGGTGATGGAGGCCTCGAGGTCGGGCGTGAAATAGCGTTCCCGCACCTCGTCCAGGATGGGCCGCAGATCGTGGTAAACTCCTTGGGGCCGAGGCGACGCGGGTGACGGGGGCGGAGGCGGTGTGACGTCCGGAATGTGGCGGGCGAAGGCGGCCACTCGTTTCCAGGCGGCCGTGTCGCCTCGGAGAACCACCCGCGTCAGATCGTCCAGCACGGCGCGGGGAGCGTGGCCGAAGGCCTTGTGTAGGCGGAGGTCGGTCCTCCGCCGATCGACCGGCCGGAGATGGATCATCGATCGTCGGTTGCGGGTGAGGGTCAGCCGGACCGTGTGGCCGTGCCGGCGTTCGAGAGTCTCCGCCCAGCGGTGGAGACCGGAATCCTCGGGGTCACTCACGTTTCGGACATATCGTTATGTTCGTCGAGGATGTCCCGCAGGGACTCTTCAAATGGAATGACGGGGGACCAGCCGCATTGTTTTCGAATTTTTTTCGTGCTCAACAAGGGGCTGGCGTCGGTGGGACGGTACAAATCGGGGTCGGTTTCGAGTTTGGGTGTGATGCCGGTAATGTTGGAGAACCCGTCGATGAGATCGCGGATGGGGCGGAGGTGGCTGGAAGAGAGGTTGTAGGCGTTGCCGGAAACGCCTTTTTCCAGAATCAGGCGGTATCCCCTCACGATGTCGCGCACGTCGGTGAAATCCCGTTGGCTTTCAAGGTTGCCGGTTTTCATCAGTGGCTCCCCGCCCCGGCGGAAGGCGGCGAATTGGCGGGCGAAGGCGGAGGCCACGAACCGCGGATGCTGGCCGGGCCCAATGTGGTTCCAGGGACGCGCGGTCATGACGCGCATGTCGAGTTGATCGGCAAACGCGAGACAGGCCTCGTCGGCCGCCTGTTTGGTGATGCCGTAGAGCGTGGTCGGAGTGAGAGGGTCGGATTCTTCGATGGCCTGTCCGGAGGGGACCTGCCCATAAACCTCGGCGGAGGTGACGGCCAGGATACAGGCGTCGGGGCGGTGGCGGCGGAACGCCTCCAGCAGTCGAACGGTGCCGGTCACGTTGAGGTCGTTGGCGGTGACGGGGTCTTCCCGGCAGAAGGGGATATGGGCCTGGCCGGCCAGATGGAGGCAGGCGTCCGGTTTGAGGTGGTCCACCAGAAAGCGGATGATTTCGTAGTGCTGGAGGTTGAACTGCACCTGATGATCGTGGGCGGGGCGGACCTCCGGTCCCACTCCCTCGAAGACCTCGTATCCGTTTTCGGTGAACTCGCGGATGGCGTGCCGTCCGACGAAACCGTTGGCTCCGGTGATGAGAATTCGTTTCATAAGGTTCCCGTGATGGAAAAGGGTGGAGGAGAGGTGTGTTTCATGTCGAATCGGGTGAAAAAGCGCAATGTCATTCTTCCGCGAGCGGAGGACGCGGCGTCGGTTCGGGACCGTCGTCCCACCAATGCCGCACCCAGGCAAGGCCGGCGGCCATTTCCTCCGGCGTGGCCCGGGGAGAGGGCTCCATAACCAGGGGAATGTCCTGGGAAGCGAAAGGGGCGAAACGCGCCAGCCCCAGTTCGCCGTCCGGAGGCATGACGTGGTCCTGGAGCCGGTCCGCCACGTCATGGATGTGCATGCCTCCGAGGGCGGGAGCGAGGCGTTCAAGCCAGCGGACATGGTTGATAAACCCGAGGTTTTCCCGGATCTGGCCATGGCCGAGGTCGTGCCAGTATTTCAGGAAGGGGGTTTGATATTTCTGAACCAGCAGTTCCATTTCCCCCTCGTTGGGCACCGCCTCGGCGGTGGGAAGGTTTTCCAGTCCGAGCTGAACGCCCAGCTCGGCCGCTTTGGGGAGAAGCGCGTCCAGCGCGCGGCAGACCTGATCGAAATGTTTTGGAGCCCGTTTGTCCCGTTCCTTCACGAATTTCATGAAAGTTTTCTCGTAGCGGGGTGAATTCTGCTGGTTCATCTGAATCAGTTGCATCAAGTCCCGGGTGGACGTCTTTTTCAGATGCACGTACCCACAGTGAATCACCACGATGCGGGCTCCCATTTCCGCGGCGAATTCCAGGGTGCGCAGGGTGTGCTGGACGGCCATGTCGTGGCCACGGCGGTCCAGATCCGCGAAGGTCCACAATTCCGGGTGGCCCCGGGGCACGCCCATGGGAACGGGACAATAGTTGTGCACGCTGTCGATGGTGATTTTCTCTTCACGCTGGAATTCCTCCAGACCGGGCAACAGGTCGATCCGGGTGTCGTATCCCAGTTCGAGCCGGTTGACGCCCAACGCGAGAATCTCCTCCACCATGGCGGCGCCGTCGGAGTGGCGGGAGGCGTTCCATCTTGTACTTACGGCAAAATCCATAGGAAGGTCTTCTACGGGATTCCGGGTGCGGGCGCAATCGTTTTTCCATCCGGAAAGCCCCGTCCGCGCGTGGGATTTTTCCGTGCGAAACCTGCTTGCCATCGACGAGGGAATGCGCTATGCACCGGCTGCACGCATTGGGGGCGATTAGCTCAGTTGGCTAGAGCGCTACCTTCACACGGCAGCGCAACCCCAAGCCGGGAGAATCCACCCGCGAATAGATAACCCGCTGAAAGGCTTGAATTTAGGAAGCCTGGAGGCGAAAAGACAATTTAGACCGCATTCCCCACGGGACCATTTGGGGACCACTTTCGCACCGGATCCGCATCGAACCGGTCTCAGGTGGGCGATTAGCTCAGTTGGTTAGAGCGCCTGCTTCACACGCAGGAGGTCACTGGTTCGAGTCCAGTATCGCCCACCATTTTTATGGTTCGCTGTGCTTTTCATTAGGGGTTGCGGACAAACAACTCTTCAGGCAACACCTGCCGCGCATTTGTGCCCTCTTCGAGCCTTTCCTGTTGCCCTGCGACCGTTGGAAAGTCATGTCGGTTACTTGATTCCAATTCCGTTGCCAAGGCCCTGTGCGAGGGCCCCTAATTATTTAGGCGATTTATATTGTGGCCGGTAATAATCTACTATATCAGTAGAATAATGATCAACAAACGGTCGAAATATGCAATCAAAGCCTTGGTTTTCCTGGCCCGGGCGGAGCGTGAGGGTCCTCAACTCATCGCCAGTATTGCCGAATCCGAAAAAATTCCCCGGAAATTCCTGGAGCAGATCCTGCTGGACCTGAAAAATGAAGGGCTTCTGGAAAGCCGGATGGGAAAAGGCGGGGGATATTTCCTCGGTCGTTCCCCGGAACAAATCAGCCTGGGAGAGATCCTGCGGATCACCGACGGCCCTCTTGCCCCGGTGTCCTGTGTGAGTAAAACCGCGTATAAACCTTGCCCGGAATGTAAATCGGAGACGGAATGCTCCATTCGTCCCATCATGGCGGATGTGCGGGAGGCCATCTCGGAAATTCTGGATCACACCACTCTGGCGGACGCCATGCGGCGGGCGGATCGCGCCATGAACCCTCCGTCTTACTACGAAATTTGATTTCGAATTTTTTTTCAACATTTCACTTGCCACACCATGTAATCTACTGTACTTGTAGAACAATCACATAAACCGCAACCCACCTGGGATCGTACAACCCCGCTGAAAACGCAACTCTCCCATGATCGCCAAATATTTCACATTCGAACACCCTGACGGCCTGCATCTGCGGGTCGCGGCTGAAATCGTCAAACTTGCTCAAACCACGAGCAGTCGCGTGCGGCTGGTGCGTGGAGATGACATGCGTGAGGCGAATGCCATCTCCATCATGGATTTACTCCTGCTGGAGGCGACAGCGGGCACCGATTTTCACGTTGAGGTCGATGGGCCGAATGAACAACAGGTTCTCAATCGCATCGAGGAGATTTTCGGCGACGGCGGGGGCATTTAGAGAGACTTCCTTCCTTACGAGAAGCGATGGATCGAGCACCCGTTATACTATGACCCACTAATCTACTTATCTATCAGATATATCATGTTAAACAACCAATCCCCTTCCTCTGAAACTGCCACTCCACCCAATCTTCCCGGGTCGGTGAAAGTGATCCTCAAGGCACTAAGCACGTTGGAATACGGCTCCCTGGAAATCACGGTACACGACGGACGCATTGTCCAAATGGAACGCCGCGAGAAAATCCGCCCTTCCGACGAAGAGAAAATCCGAACGTTTTCATTTTAACCTCAAATGCCCACCGGACGCGCCGGAGGCTCATCCTTCACAACACACACCTGACATCACACCGGATTACCGGATGGGCAGGCTGGAAATCAACATGAACGCAAACTTGAACAAACATATCACCACCGCGTTTATCTACGCGGGCCTGAATCTGACCGCCTTCGGCCAGACCGCGTCTCTCGAAGAGCGCATCCAGTCCCTTGAAAACAAACTGGCAAATCAACCAAGCTTCACCGCCGGTCCGGCGGGCGTTCGAATCACCTCCGCGGACAAAAGCTATCAGCTTCGCCTGGACGGAGTGATTCAAACCGATGCACGGTTTTATCTGGACGGAGACTCCTCCGCAAACGACGGATTCCTGCTTCGGCGGGTACGCCCCACCATCCGTGGAACCGTGGGAGAAAAAGGATCCTTCCGCATCACCCCGGAATTTGGAAGCGATGACTTCACCCTGCAGGACGCATGGCTGGGATACAGCTTCAGCCCCGCCTTCGGTGTGAAAATCGGTAAGTTCAAAGCTCCGTTTGGACTGGAACGGCTGCAAAGCGCCAACTGGATCCGTTTTGCGGAACGAGGCCATCCCACCAGCCTGGCCCCGAACCGCGATATCGGCATTCAGTTTGAAGGGAAAGCGTCCGTGGTGGACTGGGCATTGCTGGTGTCCAACGGCACGCAGGACGGCGGACGCGTCACCGGAAACACCGATGACAAATTCGACCTGACTGGACGTGTGTTCGTGAACGCGGCCCCCGGACTGCACGTCGGTCTTGCGGGCAACGTCGGTGAGACCGAGGGCTCCCTCCGGTCATATCGGACTCCCGGCCAGCAAACCGCCGCAAGTTACTTATCAGAGCGGGACGGACCGAATGGCGGAACGCTTCCGGGCACCGTCGGAGACGGCTCCCACTGGCGGCTTTCCCCCCAGTTCACCTACTACACGGGCGCTTTTGGCCTGCTGGGTGAATACGTGGTGGTGAACCGCGAAGTAAGCAATGGCGCGAATTCGGCCGAGTTGGAAAACACCGCCTGGCAGATCGCCACCAGCTACGTCCTCACCGGTGAGAAAAACGGCTTTGGCGGGGTGTATCCCTCCCAGCCCTTCGATCCCGCCAACGGACAGTGGGGCGCCTTCGAAGTCGCGCTGCGCTATCATGTGCTCGACCTCGACGACGCGACCTTTCCGGTCTACGCGAATCCGTCCCGCGCCGTGAGTGACATTGAAACCGTCGGCGTGGGCCTGAACTGGTACCTTACCCGGAACCTGAAAACCTCGCTCACCTATGAAGTCAGTACATTTGATGGCGGTGCATCCGGTGGAGCCGACCGTCCCGACGAGGAAATCCTCTTCGCGCGTTTCCAATTCGCGTACTAAGCACCCCCAACCTAACCTAACAAATAAAAGGAAAACACATCATGAAAATCAAAAGAACCATTCAAATTCTTGCCTCCCTGGCCCTGGCCGGGGTGACTACGGCCCAGACCGTGGAGATCCTCAACGTGTCCTACGACCCCACCCGTGAATTCTACCGCGAGTTCAACGAGGCCTTTGCCAAGCATTGGAAGGAAAAAACCGGACAGGATGTCCGCATCAACCAGTCGCATGGCGGTTCCGGCAGTCAATCCCGGTCGGTGATCGACGGTCTGGAGGCCGATGTGGTTTCATTGGCGCTGGCGGCGGACGTGGACGCCATCTCCAAACGGGCGGGGCTGTTGCCCGCGAACTGGCAGGAGCGGCTTCCCAATGAAAGCGCGCCCTACACCTCCACGCTGGTGTTTCTGGTCCGCAAGGGCAATCCCAAGAACATCACGTCCTGGGAGGACCTTATCCGCGACGATGTGCAGGTGATCACCCCCAATCCCAAAACCTCCGGAGCGGCCCGCTGGAACTATCTGGCCATCTACGGCTATGTCATTCAGCGCGAACTGGGTCCGGAGTATGCGGAGAAACTGAAGAATGAAAAGGATCCTGAAGTGATCGCCGCCCACAATGCCGCCCGGGCGTTTCTCACCAAAGTGTATAAAAACGTGCCGGTGTTGGACCGCGGGGCCCGCGCGGCCACCAACACCTTCATTCAGCGCCGTATTGGCGATGTGCTCATCAACTGGGAAAACGAAATTCTGCTGGGGCAAAACGATTTGGACGCCAAGGGCGTGGAGGGCGTGATTCCCGAATCCAGCATTCTCGCCCAGCCCGTGGTGGCCTTGGTGGATAAAAACGTGGACAAGCACGGTACCCGCGAGGTGGCCCAGGCCTATCTGGAATACCTGTACTCCCCCGTCGGACAGGATCTGGCCGGTAAGAACTATTATCGTCCCACTGATCCGGATGCGGCGGCCAAATACGCCCATCAGTTTCCGAAAGTGAACCTCTTCCGTTTGAGTGAGATTTTCGGAAGCTGGGCTGAAGCCCAGTCCGTCCACTTCGATGACGGCGGTGAATTCGACAAAATCTATCAACCCAACCGTTAATCCAAACCCTATCGTCTAACCTGGCGCGGGCCGGGTGATGTCTCCACTGTGAAAGAACTCTCTCTCTCAGTTCCCGGCCCCGCCACTTCCATTTTCTTTTTCGGAATTGTCCATGAGCAAACGCGTTCTTCCGGGCTTCGGCCTCTCTCTTGGATTTACCCTCCTGTACACCTCGCTGATGGTGTTGATTCCCCTTGGCGCCCTGGTGCTGTTCAGTTCCCGCATGGGCTGGGAGGAATTTCTCGACAAGGCGGTGCGCGATCCCCGCGTCGTCGCTTCCTATAAACTCGCGTTCAGCACCTCGGCCGTCGCCGCCACCGTCAACGGGTTGTTCGGGTTCATCACCGCCTGGGTGCTTGTGCGCTATCGCTTTCCGGGAAAACGCCTGGTGGATGCGCTGGTGGATTTGCCCTTCGCGCTGCCCACTGCGGTATCGGGCATTGCCCTCACCACCCTTTACGCCCACACCGGTTGGGTCGGGTCCTGGCTGGACCCGCTGGGCATCAAAGTCGCCTACACCCCCGTCGGCATTACCCTGGCCCTCACCATGATCGGCCTGCCATTCGTGGTTCGCACCGTACAACCGGCACTGGAGGATCTGGAGGTGGAGCTCGAAGAAGCCGCGTCCAGTCTCGGTGCCACCCGCTTTCAAACGTTCGGGAAAGTGATATTTCCGGCTATTTTCCCCGCCGTGCTCACCGGCTTCACCCTCTCCTTCGCCCGCGCCATCGGCGAGTTCGGGTCCATTTATTTTATTGCCGGCAATCTCCCGTATAAAACCGAGATCCCGCCCCTGATGATCATCATCAAACTGGAGCAGTACGACTATCTCGGCGCGGCCGCCATCGGCGTAGTGATGCTCGTCGCTTCCTTTGCCGCTCTTCTTGTCATCAATCTGCTGCAGGCCTGGTCCCGCCGCAACAACGCCTGAGGAATTTCCACCATGCCCGGAACCGTGTCCCGACTGTCCTCCACTCCTTTTCAAAACCGAGCCGGCTTGCGCGACCCGCTGTGGCTGCGCCTGCTGCTCATCACCCTGGCGCTGCTGTTCGTCACCTTTGTGCTGGGCCTGCCCCTGATCCTGGTATTCCGCTACGCTTTCCGCGAGGGATGGGGCGTGTGGGTGGCGTCATTCACCGATTACGACGCCCTCTCCGCGATCAGGCTCACCCTGCTCACCACCACCGTCTCGGTACCGTTGAATGTGATCTTCGGCCTGTCCGCCGCCTGGGCGATCACCAAATTCCAGTTCCGCGGCAAGAACCTGCTCATCACCCTGATCGATCTCCCCTTCGCGGTCTCGCCGGTGATCGCGGGCCTGATCTTTGTGCTCCTCTTCGGCAACCGGGGTTATCTCGGCCCCTGGCTGCAGGAGTACGGCATCCGAATCATCTTCAACACCCCCGGCATCATCCTGGCCACCATCTTCGTCACCTTTCCCTTTGTGGCCCGGGAACTCATCCCGCTAATGCAGACCCAGGGAAACGAGGAGGAATACGCCGCCCTCAGTCTCGGCGCGGGGGGATTCCAGACGTTTTTCAGGGTCACGCTTCCGAACATCAAATGGGCGCTGTTTTACGGAGTGATTCTTTGCAACGCCCGCGCCATGGGCGAGTTCGGCGCCGTGTCTGTCGTTTCCGGCCATATTCGTGGAAGAACCAACACCATGCCCCTGCACATCGAAGTGCTCTACAACGACTACCAGACAACCGCCTCCTTCGCCATGGCCAGTCTTCTCGCATTTCTCGCCGTGGTTACCCTTATCCTCAAAAGCCTTGTCGAGTGGCACTCCAGCCGCAACCAAATTGAAAACACCGAATCCTGAAACGAGAATCCCCTATGAGTATCCACGCCCAAAACATCACCAAAACCTTTGGAAACTTTAAAGCTTTGGACGACATCAGTCTCACCGTGCCCGACGGCAAGCTGGTAGCGCTGCTGGGACCCTCCGGCTCTGGAAAAACCACCCTGTTGCGCATCATCGCCGGCCTGGAGCACGCCGATGTCGGCCAAATCCTCATGGACGGGGAGGACACCACCCACGCCCCCGTCAAAGAACGACAGGTGGGGTTCGTCTTTCAGCACTACGCCCTTTTCCGCCACATGAACGTCTTCGATAACGTCGCATTCGGACTGCGGGTCAAAAAGCGCGGGGACCGCCCCTTGAAGGAGGAAATCGCCGACCGCGTTCACGAATTGCTCAATCTCGTGCAGCTCGATGTGCAGGCCAAACGGATGCCGCATCAGCTTTCCGGCGGCCAGCGCCAGCGCGTGGCTCTGGCACGCGCCCTCGCCGTACAACCCCGGGTGCTGCTGCTCGATGAACCCTTCGGGGCGCTGGACGCCAAGGTGCGCAAGGAACTCCGCCGCTGGCTGCGCAAACTTCACGAGGAAATCCACGTCACCAGTGTGTTCGTCACCCACGACGTGGACGAAGCCCTGGAAGTTGCCGATGAGGTCGTGGTCATGAACCACGCCCGCATCGAGCAGGTCGGCTCGCCCGCAGAACTTTACGAGCACCCCGAAAATCCCTTTGTGTACAACTTCCTCGGCGGAGTGAATCTCCTGCCGGTGGATGGAAATCGGGTGCATGTGCGCCCCCACGACCTAGGTCTATTCGACGAACCGCGAGGTCTTCAGGATCTGCCTGCCGACATCACAGGCATTCACGTTGTGGGACCCGTGGTGCGGGTCGAACTCAGACTCAAATCCGATGGCAGCCCCCTCGAAGCCGAACTCCCCAGTCGGGATTTCAACCGAGAGGAGTGGGTTGCCGGTAAACGCGTGTATGTCCATCCTCGTAAATCAATCAATTACGGCGATGCCGATCCCTTGGTGGAAGCGGGGAATTTATAAGGATTCTGTTGAACAACGGTATTTCGGTTGGCCATAGCACTCGATCCAATGTATCTTTCCCGATACTCGACCATCACCTCACGCACTGCTTGAAAGGATTTACGCATATCGGTCAGCATGGACGTAGCTGTATCGCCCACGTGATCCATGTCCATCGTCTCCCAGGGTTTTCGGCCCGCACCCCAAAGGAAATCTTCTCGGGTATCCCGCGAAAAGGGGAGGGAATGTTCATTGTTTCGTTTTGAATGTCGTCATCATTTACCGAACCCCGCAGGCCCCGCGCCAGACCGCTCCTTCGTCGCTAACCTTCCATGAGAAGGCAAAAGTCAAGACGTTCGTTTCACGAACTCATTGCAAAACCTCCATTGTCAAAGCGATGCCCATCCCTGTTCCATCCGAAACGCTTCCATACGCACTCTGAGTAGGG